>Ga0247778_1000972_pt1 | contig 17822 bp, 22 predicted proteins | sample UWRJL049202B5_FD_179939 | JGI IMG/M metagenome (GOLD analysis project Ga0247778, IMG submission 179939) | Plant litter microbial communities from Arlington Agricultural Research Station in Wisconsin, United States - UWRJ-L049-202B-5 | ecosystem: Environmental > Terrestrial > Plant litter >... | reverse complement strand
ATGTGTGGGCTGGCTGAGTGGCTCAACAAAATACGCGCTGAATAGGTCGCCATGGTTCAGTAATCATGCCCACTCCACCACAAGGGATTGGGAGGACGATCGAAGTTCAAAGTGTTCTGTCTATTTTATATGATCCAGGAGTGTCAGCCGCATTTATTTCTGTACTTTCCCTTTCCCGCCGGGCATTGTGCCCAGTATTTCTGCGTGCTGGCACTATCTCGTCTTCTTCGTTGCAGTATTGGGTTGCCCAGCATCAGAATCGGGCGTAAAAACGCCCTGGTAAAGCGAGCCTTATTTGCAAGTCTGCAGTTGATTCGTACAAAAAGGCTCGTGAGTGAGATGGCTCCAATGAATGAGGGGCTTGGGGGCCGCTTTCTCCTTAGATCGGTGAGGAACTGAGGAGGAACGGTGCTAGATCTGGCAAGAGCGGTGCACAACACGGAAGGACGCCCAAGATAATTGACGACCTCGGCAGCTCCAGTTTTAAACAATTGCAAGTTAGTATAAGGAGAGCAGCTGCCATCATCATCCTCAAAGTCGCTTTTCGACAGGCCCAGCCTCGATTTTCGCTGAAAGTTCCCAACAAATCTCCTTATTTGCTTTTTCTCCACGAGAAGCGTACTCCACCTTCCGCTCTTGTCAATTCGTTCGCTTGTGCGCTAATCGATTTCTCGTCCCGCCGTCTTTTCCCCAAAGGGGGATGAGGCTAAAAATACTCATTGTCATTGGCCCTTAGTGTATCATCCTCGAATTGAGGTGTGGGTGGGTTTGGCCTTTATCCGGATGCAAGAGCGCACAGCCCTTTAAATGCCCTCTTCTCTCGCACTCGGGAGGGCGATTGCTCAATCACTGCCGTCAGACGTGTCCAACGCAATTGAACACTGGCCGCCCGCAATGGACAGTTTATGCCTTGACGTGCTGCCTTGCGGATAACCCAATCGATATGTCAAGCTACTGCAGCTACTAGGTGCGAGGCTGACTCCAGATTGCTAGGACGTGGGCGGGGGAGGAAGGCGCAAAGGGTGAGCACAACACCCCCCCTGAGATTGTTCTTCCCTTGCCCGCTCGCAATCGCTTCTCTGTTTGTCAGACTGACATATTCATATTCCAGACCTTTAGGATGAGCTCCAAATAAGATCCAAGGTCCAGGAATGACACTGGTCTGAGAGGGAAATGGCTTTCAACACAGCTCACTTCAGAATCTTGCCACCTATAAACGCACCACTCGGCCGAATATTAGGGGAGATGGACCAAGACTCCGAAATTGCTGCATAAAGGGCGTCGCCTTGTCTGCCTTTCGAGATAGCGGTGGCTGCCAAGGGACTGACTGCGCCGCTGTCTACGCTGTTGCGCCATCTATCGACAGTTGACATCTGGGTCTTGCCTTTGTACCGAATATTGAGTCAATTCCATAGGGGTAAATCATGAGCCAGTTCATCTGCCGTCTCCTCGAACGATACCACAATTCCCATATACCCTGAAGACGCGTACCTAATCTGTGTCTTTCTGGTTCATAGCCAATGCTACTTCTTGAAAAGATGGCTTCCCTAGCTCGAAGGCCCCAAACGGCCCTCTTATGCTGCGTTAAAAACGGGCCGCACCCGCACGTGGAGACATAGATGCCGACGAATTCAATGCCATAAGCACTGCTGATTGAACAGTCGGCAGTCATGCCAGTGATCCGTGTGAGAGGCCCATGGAGGGGTAGTTCTCGGTTCCACACAAAAGAATGTTTTGCTTTTCCGGTCATTGTAAGCTAGCACCTCAGTGGTCTTTTGATGTCTTCAAAACATCTATGGGCCGCTTCGGGGATCGAGGTGCGTTGGATCTCAATGGGCCGTGACTGTGGGGAACGCTGGCCATCCCTGATCATTAACCACACCCTACCGGCTTGAACCGATTGCTCCAAATGTTGGACACTTTCTACGGGTCAACAACATCGTCCCCCAAGAGCCGCAGAAAGGGCGTCTGCAATGCCCCTTTCAAGGAGATGGCCTTTCCTATTTGAACAAGTCCGCAACACCTGACTGAACGCATGCGCCAGATCAGCAAACTCTATATACTCCACCACCTCGCGGCTTCGCCCGACAGTGACAAAACCAGGCCCACCGAATCCCTTTTTCGACACCGAAAATTGCGAAGCAGAATATTGACCATCAAAGACGTTTTCAGACATGACGAATCCATCCTCACCGGCAGGCGACTCCTCCTCCAGCTCTATGAGCTCATTTTCAACATGGCCATCACCGCCCCATTCGAGTCTGCCGGATCACCGCTACTCGACCCTGGGTGCGAACCAACTTCCTTCTTCCTACGCTTCGTGTCGCCCGTCATCTGGTGGGCAAGGAGGGTCCTACGGTGGGTTTGACTGGCCTGCTGGCGACCTTTACTCTGCCTCTTCAGCTTGCCCCCAGAATTCGAGCATTAACGGGGTCCCTTTGGGGAGCCTGGGGTATGGGTTGTCGAATTGGTCGAGCAATGAGGTGGAAAGAGATCGTGATATTTTGGTGGCCCATTCTCCTGTGAGCCAGCACAGCCATAGAAGCCTGGCGAGCTTGGGGAACGCGAAATTTTCTCCCCCGCTGGGGGATATTGGCGGGGTGATGGGAGATCAGTCTGGTTCGGCATCAGGCCGCCTTACGAGTTTCGATGAGTCTCGCCCTTGGATATGGACCGAGAAGGATGCGGATAGAAAAGAGTACTACGCTCCTTATCCCTTGCTTGGAGGCCTTGAAACGACACCGGCGTACCAGATAGGCGGACGTGGATATTGCGGCTCTAATTATGAACAAGGCATGGGAAATCAGCCTATACAATGTTTGATTACTGGATGTCGAACTAAAAAGGCCTTTGGAAACCAGCAAGCCTTCCAAGCCCATGTACGAAATGTCCACTGCGATAAACTGTGGGAGTGCCCGGAAGAAGACTGTATGCTGGCTTTCAGAAACAGAACCGATTTGAAGCGTCACAAACAGAGTATACATGACAAGGAGAAGCCGTATCGATGTCAAAGGCCAAATTGCCGTGCCAGGGCAAAAGCATTCTCGCGAAAGGACAAGCTGCAACACCATGATCGGAAATACCATTCGAACTTCAAGTGCTGGTTTTGCTCCCTGGACCCTCGTTTTGAGCAATGGTTCGAAGACCAGCAGGAGCTCTGGGACCACACCAACAAGAAGCATTCTGAATGGCACCAACAGGGCGAACAGTACCCTTCTTACCCGCCATTGGCGCCCGGCTACTCAATTTATGGTCCCCTTCATGAACGAGGTACGTTTCAAGTGCCTCCCGCCTCCGTCGATTTCACTACTGCGGAAGAAGGTGGCACTTGAAACCGTTCCGCTACCTTTAGCCAAAGTCGAAAGCACAATCGGAGTGCATATTCAAAGGTTGACTCTTCTGGGTTATAGCATTGCAGTAGTATTATTCTATGCACCACAAGCGCACCTGAAATTTTCTCAGGTCAGATTGCCCCTTCATTTTGCTACTTCCTTAACTGACTAGTGATGGATGCAGGCTCTGGATTGCCCCAATACGCATGGACATAAGTCTATGATGGAATGGAATTTGTACAGTTCAATACAGAACAGTGCTTTAAGAGATGGATGCTGTAGGCCCAGAATGAAATATTTTGGTTAGGTGGGGTTGGTGCGACAAAACGTTGGAGACACGATTTACGAAATTAACGAACGAGATGATTGGGTATTTCCATGGTGTACTTGTGATTTTTATGGGCTTTTGGAGAACATTTATTCCTGTAGAACAATGAAAATTGATCAGGCAAGCTCCATGCCCAATTGCTCGTGCGACGAGCACCAGCAAAGGATATCACAACGCTCCGTAACCAAAATCCAGACTCTAGCAAAACAGTTTCTAGAACGCCAGTTGACGCACAAAATGATTGCCGGGAGAGTTCCCGCTGATCCGCTCTGCCGCATGACTGCTGTTCTGCTTGGAGCGGGACTGCTGGGTTGCACTTGCGTTGAGAAGCAAAGATAAGAAGGCCGCACTTTCCACCTTCGCAAGGCACTTTCCTCCCAGCTCCCACAGCAGTTCGCAACTCAAGGGCGAACCAGCTTCGTACCATCAGTGCCATCACCGCCACCGCTCACTCGAGTCTAGACTCAACATGCATTTCAGCAAGGCCGGCAACGCCCTTTCCGAGTTCTCCGATCCATACAGCGAGGGCGACTGGCCGCTCGAGTACGACAGAACTACAGACCCCATGTTCGACTCTGCCTCTGAGGTCAGAGCCGGCACTGGAGCCCACGGGTAAGTTTTTTTTTTTGTGGTCGCTAACGAAAAGGGCGTTTTGCGCAGCAGGTCAAACAGCCACCCCTATTTCGTCCCATTGGACAGCAGTAACTATTCCGATGCAGAGACATGCAGGGATTTTTGCACCACGGCAGAAATAATTCAAGACGCTGACGCGACTTTAATTCCGTGGGAAGAAAAGCAAGATGCATTGACGGGCACCACTTGGGAATTTGTGGACCAGTGGACGGAATACTCAGGCACTGATGTGTCTGACCCCCAACCAATGACATGTGACTACTCTGGGTGCGGGTTGACAGTCTTCAAGACGCCATGCTATTTCAAAGCGCATTTGAAATCTCATTCCGATCAGATTCTTTCTGAAAGTATCAAAACTGGAACTTTGAAGTGTACTTGGAACCTCGACTGCGAAAAGAAAGCGCCTTTCACCTCCTCGAAAGCACTTCGAACGCATATAGAACACAACCACCTCAACCAATCGGAGTGCCTCCAGCCATATATAGCTTCCAGCGACGATCACGAACCTGAAAGGCGCACAAAAGGTCTCGATATTGAAGACCAAAACTTCGAATTTGGAAGAGACAGAAAAACGAGCCATCACGAGTTTCACCCGCCATGTTCTAGCAACAAATCCTCACGAAAAGCCGAGCAAGACAATCGACCACCCGAGAAAATGACAACGTTCGACACCGCTGTGGACGAGAAACAACCTCTATTCTACGACTTCCAACTTCCCAATCACCCCAAGAAAAAAGAGACTAGAACTGCAAAGTTTAGTCGAGACCGTAGTATCGGCATCGAGCACTTTGCCGAGCCTACCATTACCCCACGTTGGCAAATATACTACGCGGGCGGAAAGATCTATCCCAACCCGACGGATCCCTCGTATGGGAGATGACGACGAAAATACGTTTTTTCAGTTGGACTCGATGTCTGCGTTCAGGAATTGCCTTGGTTTGAAGCTAGATTTTAGCCTGTGTTGAGGCTTTTCCTTTTTCATGGAGCACAATTTGCATTTTCATTGTTTGAAGCATGCTTGACTGTGAGCCAAATCAACGTCGATTAGACGAGATTTGATGGAGTTTGTTTTGCATTTTGAGGAACAAGAGAACAGTAAATCTGTGGAGGGAGCGGATTATTTCCATATCTCATTCACAATTCGGAAATTTAGAGTCATCGCGCCTCAAATGAATGGGTTTGATTGTGGGATTTGGATGCCACTTGGCTGTACTTTGACGAGTAGGCTCCTGACCGATAGGGAAGTTGCGAGATATAAGGAGACATTCTATCTTTGACGACCGACTTCGGTCTTGAATTTCCATCTAGCACTGAATGTAAATGTATGCGAAATCCAACTTGACACTTGACGTTGTCTAGAATTTCATCCCTCTCATCAGACTGGTTCATGAACAAAGCTTGTTGAAGCTGCGAGTCTTCCAACAACATTATTAGCCCTGCGTTCACCAATTAGTGATGCAATTCTCTTGACGTTCCCAGAAACTCTTGAGACGGAGTCCAATTAAAGCAAGAAATTTAGCACAGTTGTGGTATCTAGAATCATCCTCTCGACCAATAAACAAATCTGGAGGGACTGAACTAGCTCTGCTGGCCATAAGAAAAACAAAAGCATGTCTTGAAACAATGGTATATCGATGTTCAGAACCCCCAACTCACCACCATGGCGGACCCCAACCCCAGGATCTTCCAACACCGAGTCCTAAGCCGCCAATAGTGCCTCCCTTTCCTTTCCCCACGCTCTTTGCAATGCTCGGGGCAATACTTCGCAAAGTGTCGGCACCCATGCTTCTCTTGTTCTTCAATGCAATTTCCATGATCCGACTTCGCTCATGCGCAATGTCACTGTCCGACTCCATCAAGGGGCGTGATCCAACGGCACTTTCTGACTGGGTGCTATCGATGGTAGATGTGGTGGCATCGGAAGAACTATTTCGAGTGGGACTACTCGGAGGATCGTCATCCATACTGTAGAAGTGGTCAGCACTGATATTGTTCCGACCGTGGCGAGGACGAGGGCGGTGGCGCATAGAACGGGAGGACCGGCGCATTTCATTCCATATTTTTCTAGCAGGGTCAATCTCTGTTGCCTCGTCATGCTTTGCAGGTGAAGGAAGTCGAGCAAAAGGTCCCTCTAGCTTGTCATCCAATAGCAAGTGAGACATAGTCGTACTCTTCTTTAGAGCATTCACCAGTGACGTTGATACAGTAGAGCTAATCGTTGGAGAGATAACACTAGTGAAAGGCTTGACAGTTTCCTCGCTCGATCCTCCACCGCAATCAAATCTTCGAGACAAGGGAACAGGGCGGTCCTCGACGTCGATCAGTCTGTTGATGGCTTCTTCCGCTCTATCCGGTCGAAGATGTAATTTGATAAGCCTCACAAGAGGATTATCAGCTGTCATAGGTAGTTTCAGGGTTTGCGAAGTACGCGGTGACCACGCTGATTGTGAATTATGCCGTCTGTGTGAAACCGACGAATTAGCAATGCTTTGGGAAAGATGTTCTAAGAGTTGTGGGGTATGATCAGAAAGAAATGGCCGTGCACTCGAGACAGCTTTATACGAAACTCACCTAATGACTGCACTCGCATCCGTCTGCAATTGCGTGGTGTGGGCATTCATTCCCTCTGAGTCTAAGAGAGGAATTTCATAATTTAGAAATCCAGAGTGCTTGTAAGTGAGTCGCACATTGACATATGGAGTTAGAGTACCCCCAAGATCCTTCTCAAGGTCTGCGATGAGTTCCTCTGAAGATGACTCTTTGATGTGCGAGGAGGCAATTGTTCTGCAGAGGCTGACTCTTGCGAGGATCAGACGCGTTTCACCTGCCCGCAGTGGGTCGCCGTTGTGCAGATCTCCCACTAGTTCTGTAACATAACAATTACGTGCTGGTAGGATATCAATACGCATAGAGTGTAAGTACCCGTACCGCCAGACGCCTGCAAAGCCGTTAGTTAGGCGCTCGACGCGGTGAGACGTCGACGAAACATAGGGCACCCACTCGAAATTTGAGCCTCCGTAGGCCCTGATGAGCGTAGCTCAATAATTTGGTTCTTTTCGGCATTTCTTAGAATACCAGAAACCTCGACCGCCACCCATAACATGCAGTGACCGGCATCAATGCTGGGGACTTCAGGGGTGATTGTGATCCGAGGTGTAAGGAGCACGACAGTCTCCGGAGGAAGAAGAGGTAGGGTGTCAGACTCGAATGAAGTATGTGGTGACTCATGGTATAAAGATGACATCCTTGAATCGAAATTCATATCAGCGATATCGAAGCTCTCGGGCGTGAAAGAACTACTGGAGCTGGAAGATTGAGAACGATCAGAGGCAGAAGGATCCCAAGGTGTCCGCACTCTGTTTTTGCTGCGTGAAAAACGGCGAATTAGAGTATTCCTTGACGGAGTGTCGATCTTGCGAAAAGGTCAGCAAAATCACACATTTCATATCGTAGATTGTTCGCTTGCCATCGTCTCGGGCTTCCACGGCGGCCGGTGGTGCGCGACGAGAGTCGCGGATTTGACCTTTTCTGGGTTGTTACTAGAATGCCACGAATCGTCAGACACAAACTTACCCACAGCATGTGGGAAATTATGTACAGTACCTTGCTCGACCACCGATGGCTCTCATTAAGAAGTTCTTGGACTTTGAAAATCGCCGTTCTTGAATTTTCGAGGGCCCGTCGGGATTCCTGGGGGCTTCTGGGAATTGTTGCAAGAAGTCGACATCAGACGAAGTGACGGTGCCGCGTGTACCTCTGACAGAGTACGAGCCGACATCGTTGCTCTTTCGATAAAATTCTGTCTAGAATCGGGCTTAGAAATGATCTGTAGGAAAGGGATTTGAGCCCGCTGTATAAAGGACGTACCTTCAAGAATTGGCCAGCACTCATGGTTCGCGGTACTGGTGGACGCGCCTTTGGTGTAGTATCTGGATCATCCTCGGTAGTCTGGTTTTCTGAATTATTGTTAGCTTTATGCTCCCGTCAATGGAGTCAGCACTCACCAGCTTGCTTCTTGATGAGTTCCGATATGGCACTTCCGGTGTCACTCTCAGTCGTCCCGTCAAAGCTTCCATTTAGCACACTACCCCGCCCCTTCCTTAGCTTGTGTACTGTCAGAGGCCTGTCGATTCCGAGCGGTGGGCTTCCCCTGCTCAATTCGGATGAGCCAGAAGGGCCGCGTCCTCTGCAGAGAGTTTCTCCGGACGCCATGCTGCCTAATTGTTCTTTAGCGGATATCTCAAAAACGTATACCATTGGAGGCAGCTGAGAATGTTCAGCAGGGGTGGATGGTTATCCCAAGCTCAGCTGCCGAGGAAAATGACAATGCTGCGGGCTTACCGGAGATGGTCTTGCTACGCTTGATAATTCGAAGCGGTTGCGGTCTGGGGATTTCGGATTCGCGAAGCTCCACATGAGACGAGCGGAGCGAGTGGGGTGCCATATCAGTTTCGGGGTATCAAGAAGTGCTCTCTCGTCTCCTTCGCTCAATGATCTGTGGCTTGGTGACTGTCCTATGAATGTGCTAAAGCTCTGCTCTGAAGTTTTATGCGCGCTATGAAGGCTTTCGAGGTCGCACCAGGAGTCCGCGAATGCCTGGGTGGATGAGAAATCTGATCGTTTCTGCTTTCGGCGTTCTAGTGCTCTTCGACGAGACCAAGGGGACTTCTCTTCCCAGATTCGACAACAGGTTCGAGCTATTGATTGGAAAACGCTGTGGGTTTTGAGGGCAATATATGCTGCTGATGCTGCAATAACAATCGGCACGATGATTAGTGCACCGATCGCAGGATTATTACTCATAGCCAAATTTGAAGTGATGTTGACATGCTAGAACGGAAGTAATGAGCTTTGATGTTGATGATGGAACCAAAAAGGTGCGCTCGCGGACCTGGGATCGATGAGTCCAGTGAGGATGGAAGGAGCGACGGCCACCAAGGAAATCGTAATACGAAAGCTGCCAGGAAAGAGGCATCATGAGCTTAGAGGCCATGAAACCTCTCACTTTTAGCTGATAGTTTCGGCGGGACACTTGAATTGACCTGAATGGCCGTGCTGTGATCATTGAAAAGCCATAGTATACCATACTACAGTTTAATCTCTTCAGTAATTAGACAACCCCTCGTCGATGTGGCTCCACAGTCTCCAGACTTCTTCGGATATTCTCCTTGATCGTCTCGATCTGTTCCGGGTCCATCTTAAGGAAGCCGATCAAATCATCACCAGCAGACGCGCCAAATAGTTGAGCTTCTGCAATACTGGCTTCCACTCCCTTCTTAACCCGTACCTCCCATACCCCATCCCAATTCCATTCTCCCGGTCTTCTGGCAGCCAAGGGCGCAGTTGTGCCTCCAGCTAACCTCTGATACCCGTCCGGAACACCAGCACTGCTGGGGCTTCCCCCATCATCACTCAGTCCCTCATGCCAATTCGACTTCTCAACAACAGGATTGATCTTGCCCTGCTTGATCTGATGTGTCCTCCACGCATGCCACGCGCCAGGATTGCCTGCCGCCTCAAGCGGGACATTATCCAGCACTGCCTCATCATCGAACGCACTGCGTATATACCGTAGAACTTCATACGTAGATACATCCTTCTTCTTCGGGTCCCCGCCGCTCCTATTACTGCCACCTGTATTCGCTCCTGGGGTGGGACTGGTGCTGCTTCCTGACACCACAGAAGCTGGGCTATCGACCCCACTTGCCCCTCGCATGGGCGTTTGTATGCTTCCTCCCCGGGCCCGCTCTGCAGATTTCCTACTGGCACGTCCGAACCAGTTCGGGAAGCCGTGCCGTAGTGAGAATCCGCCGGGTGGGAGGCGCTCGTCGTCTGTTGCGGACACGGTGCCTGAGTCTTGGATGTCGGTCGTGTACATGTAGGTCGTTAATGGCGTAATTAAGGGGTGAAATATATCAGTTGAGAAGGTTACTAATGGTGGGAGGGAAGGATAGGTTGATGGAAAGGATATTTGGAATCGTAGTATCGAAGGGGCATATGGGCCTAGGAATACAACAATCAGTATGGTCTCCAAAGAAGAATTACAGGATTGGTAGAATGTGGAGATTGAGCTTCATTCAATTACCTTTGCGTACAAATATTACGCCAGACCATAGTGTAGGGTCGCCAGGAGTGAGGCTCATGAATACCCCATGGGGGCACGCGTATTTGAGACTGGAGCTGTTCTATCTGTCAGTGCTATTGATGGGACGCTTGAAGACAGGTCTCTGCATACAATTCCACTAGTAACTGCTGCTTCCGCACAGCAGAAAGCGCAGATAGTCGTTGTGGCACCATCCTTTTGGTGTTGTTGAATGTTAGATGGCGTTGATGTTTACATTTGAGGTTGATACTGTAGTTCGGAAGCGGTCACTTTCTGCCGCGTCTCGGGATGCCGATTCACACAACTTCATGTCCAATCCAAACCACGGGATGCTATAAACATGAAACGAGGTATTATGATGTGGAGAGTCTCTTCATTTTAATCATTCATTTTCCCAAATGCTCTTAACGAAGTCAATGGTCCTTGCTACTCGCGCTGGTCTGTCTCTCTTTTTCGTGGCATTCATTCATTATCCATAAACTTCATCTCACCCTTCACGCGTCTGCCACGTCGTCAACGCATGCGATCTGCAATATGCATCCCATCCCATCCAAATCACTCTCATTTGCTTCCCAATCGGGCTTCTATCTTGGCCTTCTCCCTTTCCTTGATCTCCTTCAGCTCCTCCCTGGTTGTATCATAACTCGCGGAAACCTGGTTGAAAGGGTTCTCTTCGCTCTTCTCGAACTCCTTTCGAATCTTGTCCTTCTTCTGGTTCTGTCTAAGACCTTGTCCGCTTCCATCAGCATCCATTTCCTCCAACCTTCTTTGTTCGAACGCAGCGTACGCGGCTTTGAATCGTCTCTCGGGGTGTTTGTCGATTTTTGTGTTTGCGGACTCGGAAGTCAAGGAGAGAGCGTCGAGTGCATTATCAATACCCGTTGCATTCAGAGCTGATGGCTTCTTCGAAGGACCCGCGTCGTCGTCGAGTTGTGATAAGTCGAGGCCTTTGGTCTTCTTCACGGCCTGTTTGGTGTTCTTTGGGGCCGCTCTCGCGTTCTTTTCTTCTTCAGCTAACAGCGCATCTTTCTCTGCCTTCTTTCGTGCTTGTTCTGCCTTTTTAGCTGCCTCTGCCTCTCTATTTGCAGATATTGTTAGCATTTGAGCGATATAATGGCGGGGTAATATTTGTAAAGCACCGCCATACACTCACTTTTTCGCGTTGCTTTTGGCTCCCTTCCCCCATTCTTCATCTTCAGCGGCAGCCTTCTTTGAGTTCTCAGCGGCGGCCTTTTGAGCAGCTGCTTCGGCTTTCTTTGCGTTCCCCGCTGCTTTCTTGGTGTTTTCACCCGCTGCCTTTTTTCCCGCCATATTTTCTTTGGGAATTCGGATGCGTCGATCTCGACAGTATTATTGATTTGATGCTTCCAAGTGGAAGTACGGATGTAAAAGTTATGAATTACCTTTATGCAAGACGAGCCTGTTAAGAAATGACTCTTTTGTTGTGCTTGCCTCGAATAATGCCCCGCCATCGGGACTTCCTCGGATTAACGCTCGGCCGCTTGATGCCTAAGGCATGACTATCCTCTCGGTACTATCCTCTCGGTCATGTGATCTGCTTGTAAAGGGCCTCTTCCTTTTCTGACCTCACCTGGCATTTCGATCGGAAGCAAGAGTGTTATTTCGTCAGTGTAGAAGCTGGATGGACTGATATGGGCCGATCAATCTCATGGTGCCACGTCCCGGAATATTGCCAATTAATATGGACCTTGCCTTTGTTTAGTGAGCTACAAATCCATAATCTATTGGACAGACTGAACCCCCGAAAGCGCTGAGCCTCGTCCGGAAGAAAATAAACTGAAGCCGCGAGATTGAGACTCGTGAGCTGAAAACCTGAAATGGGCGGAGACAAATAAGTGGGAATGCTTGATTAAAAGTCCTCGAGTCAAGTAATGGTAGGCTCTCTTGCCCGGTATGTACGATATGCTTCAGCCCTTTGTTTTCGTGCAAGTGTGCGTGTTATTGCAGCAAAGGGGCTTATGCGAGGATCATATGACGATGTCGCCTTGATGCCTGCCCGGGGGTCCCTCTGTCAGAGAACCCGAAGTGGAATTCAAAGCCTCATTCTCGTCTCCAGAGGAACCACGTATGTGAGGGGTGACACGTCTCATTCTACCAGATATCTAGATCTGGAAAGGCACCTACCCATGACTGCCGCTTTTGTCTTGTCGTCTCACATGTGAGGGTTGCACGACATCAGTTCGCGTGGAAACTTGGATTACCATCCGACACCAGGGAAAAGTATCTCACGAGGACCAGAACAACACTTTGAATAAATCAAAACTCGACCACTAAGCAGAATAGAAGAAACAGACTGGCGAGGAAAGTCTCATGATATTGAGACACTGCGGAGATCCTTCCGGTGGAAAGTCGATATCGATATAATGGGTGATTTCCAGAAAGTTGAAAGAGAAACATTAAGGTTACATTGATCTTGACTAGGGACCATGCTTCCGGCCCGCTGGAAACCTGCTTCTCAAGGATCCCTACGCCCGGCTAACGCAAAAGAATTTCTGTGCCAGGGTGCATCTGTGATCGATCGTCAACAATATGCAAACCAGGAGGCGTTGACAGGCCTCTGAAGATTGACGAGCGCCTCTTCCGCATCGAAGCAACACTTTTCGGTGACGAGGGTCAGATATGCAGCTAGGGAGAATGTGGCCGTGACTTAAGATGCTGCCCAATGTCGTACACAAGGCTGAGGACCCAGTCGGATTCGCTCCAGCCAATGTAAGATGAACTCGTGGCTGTGAAACATATGCCAGGCCGATGGCCGGCCGTTCGGAGCTGCATTCGCGGGGGTCACAAGTGCACGACAGCCGCTAGAAGTGCTACATAAATGAGATGAAGCTTTAGAAGACCGAGTACAAAACTAAGGCTTGCAGCAGGCCGCAGCCGCAGACCGGCCTTCTGCAAGCCACGAAAATAACCGTACAGATCGGGTACATGAACACTTTCAAACGCCCGAGTTCTATGTATACATCATACGAATGCGGAGCCGCGTGTTGAGTCAGAATTGCGTTGCATTGCACTGGTTCAGGGTCACTACTGGATACTGAACTCTTGTCGTGTGAGCGACATCGGCCTCGACAGGAAGCACAAGCAAAGTAAAAAATTAAAAAAAAAAAAGTCAACCTTAGGCTGATAGAATACATTATTTAAGGCGACGAAAAGACGATATATTTGCCATGGTGGGGGCAGGCGCAACACGCCACAATCAAATTGTCGGGACGCGGGGCACCGGAAAGCTTCCACAATCCATGCAACAGAAGCTTCTTCAGGACTCATCGTTCTTCTCACATGCCGATGATCTTGTGATGAATTCCCCTGAGCTACGAAAGTGCGAGTTATTTCTCATACGTGGACTTTTTCACACACCGGAAGCTTTTTCGAGTTTCCCCTGACATCTCCTCAAGCTCGGCGGACCGGCCATCGCTTGGGGCAATATGGCAAGTGGACCTCGCAGCGGTAGCGCTCACTTGGTACCCAGCAGAGCGGTTAGCAAACTAGTTCCGGTGACTTGGTGGAGGGCGTTAGCTGGTGTTGATTGGGCATCAAGAGCGATATACACACCGTCGTCCGGAAACGGCGCTGAGGCAGGGTGATGCTTACTGGATATTCGGAGACCAAGATAATTCCAGAAACGGCCACTTCCTAGGTCCCAAACAATTACGACCTCTCAGGGCGATCGCAAGACTTCAAATGAGAATGGCGGTGAGAGCATGAATTCTGTCAACGGGTCACGGGTACCTTCTGCCAAACAAGTGAATGGACAACGATGAGGTGGTCCCAGGCGCCGCCAATGCAAAGAGGCTCACTACTCGGTGGTCTCATGCAATGCCTGAGCCTCGTAAATATAATCGGCTGCTTGATCCAAGCGCGACCCGCGAAGAGGTTCAAAAAAAGGAGCACATGAGGTTTTCATGGACGAGTAGTCTCGCTCTACTTCACGAATTAGCTCCGAGCCAAATCGTCCTGCTAGTAAAAGCCTAAAAACCACTTCCCCGGCGGCACTTGGAAACAGTTCCGCGAGATCACCGCAAAGAAAGTTGCTGCTAACTTCTGAAGAAATCGCCGAACCCAGCCCAAAGTGAAGCCAATCAGCCCCTTTATTTCAGCCACACAAACCGTTTTCCATCACACAGCCGGGATTCCCAGGCACCAATGATATCCAAGAATCAGGCTTCGAAAGTGGCGCGCTTATACTTCAGTACTGCACCTCGTTCATTCCGTAGAGGGAAAATAAGTCTGAAACGAGCTCGGCTTTGCCTCCACAATTCGCATCCTTTCTTAGATGGGCAATTGGTGGATCTTCGCTTGGAACGTCTCCGATTCTTCTCCAATCCTTGCTCCGCGACCCGATTCCGCGGTAGACGGACTGATCAATTGCAACGGGCGTCGCTCGCTTTACTACTGGATTGTCAATAACTTCGTTGGAGCCTTTTACAGCATTATCACAATCACTCGTCGCCCGGCCCTCTTTCAGCACGCTCCATTTCATAATATAACTATCGCTGTTATAACTCATGTTGTGCGAGTCTCGTCATCACATTGATCCATCCCCGCGTCAGCATTCGTGCCAGGTAGTAATGGTCTCCTGACGTGAAGCAGCAGCTTACGCTTACATGCTCGTCCATTGCAACTGCGAAGCACAAACCCAGACCCATCACCATTTGCGACCCCGCAAGGCAAGTGGTCCAATGCGCCACCTTACCACTCATTTCTGTTCCTGTTACCGGCACATCCGGAAAAGGTACAGCACCATGAGGCTTCAGGGCGACTCGCACAAAACCTATTCAAAATTTGATACAGGGTCAATATTGCGGACTCCCCTGACTAGTCTGAAATTCAGCGGTCGAGGCTGAGGTCACTTGACTCGTCAGGCTGCTCGCATCAACGCCTCTTTACCGCACTCAGTTAGAAGACGAGACCCTGGCAAGCTCACTCCCGTAACTCTGGTCCCGGTAAGCGTCTTGCAAGGCTATCCTGGCAGGACTGCAATGCTTTCCATGCTGCCCTGGCTCGTTCGGTCCTCGGATATCTAAAAGCTGATGGGCTTTGACATATCAGAGGATCGGTCCTCCTGTACATCCGAATAGGCTTGAGCCCATATTTTCTAAAAGTAATAATGGACACTTTGTACGACACCGAGTATCAATAATCTCCACAGAAAGAAAAGAAATACGAATCAAATGAAGCAATTAGGTTTTGATTCACATCAATCACGGACGTGATGGGGCACAGCAGCTCGCAAGGCAACATTGAGCTGGCAAGGCTAGCGAGAACCCCGTAGTCTACTAAATCACAGGGGGCCACTTAAGGAGCGATTAGACTACTCTTTCGTCATCAGGGGCTCAAGTTCCCCGTCACCGAGACGCAACGCTGCGATTCTGCTCATACTCCATACCAACACGCTTATCCATCATCCAGCAACTCCAACACTGCTCATCCAAATCGTACTTCGTAAAGCTGGCTAGTGATGACAACGTGGGCGCCAGGGATGCCCGCTCCATGGGCTCTTTACGGCAGGGCTCTATGCCCTGTTGATGATGTAGGAGCATGGTGGGGGCGCGGTGCGGGCATGGACAACCTTTGCATATCAGCTATCAGTCCGCAGACGTGCACCACAATCAGTCGTTCTGTACGTATATTCTGCATCCGCCGCAGTACGAGAATCTCTATCGCCCCGATTTACTAGATTAATCTGGCATCATGCTGCTGAGGGAACAGTCGTATTGCAGCAACGTCCTAGCGCCCAGCGAGCATCTTGAGCCCTGGGCCCTGGCACTGGAGTCCTCCACACCGCCGCTGCTCAAAAAAGGTCAGTGCTCACAAGTTCACATCGGTTTTCAATCCGATCCCACGCTACACGAGTGGTACAAGGTATCCTCCATGTGCGTTTACTGCAAACAATTTCCTCTAGTCCCTTTCAGCTCTCATGCCCAACGGGACACGGAGTCAAATGCCGGGGTGAAGGTGGAGTACCGTCTGATACAGGGCCTTTAGCTTGCGGGCCTTCAACACAACTTGGCGCTATTTTGGAAGCAAGCAAGCTGCTTGAGCCACAAACGTGGCCCCGTTGTCCTGCAAGAAGGTAAGTGTCATAATTGTCTACGCCTCGTCACCGCCCATCAGATTACTCTTACAATTTACGCGGCCGCTACTATGCGCTACAACTCAAAGCTACTAAGTAGGTACCCAGTGCCCAAGGGGCTCCTTCCGGCGGTCAAGTACATGATTGCCCTTATTTGCTCTGCACATCCTCCCCTTTCCGATCTTCTGATCCTTTTGTTTTCTCATATTACATCTCATATTATAGCAGATCAGCTATTTAACTCTGTACTTGCTTCTGCACAACACAATTGCAGACTGCAACTGCCCTTCACCTCGCCCACTTTGTGCTTCTCTCCAAAACACCGCAGCAGACACAAGATATAACTTCTACATGGTCCCCTGCTCCAACTTCACCTCTTCTCACCTCCTCTCCAAACCGCCATCATTACCCAAAGTTGCAACAACTGGCATATTCCACTGCAGAATCACACAACCAATAACCAATTCCGCGAGACAGGAGCTGCCAAATCAGCCATGTCTGGCGCACCGCACCCAGGTTCGCGGAAGCGAACCCCTCAATTTCCAACAAGACAGATGACGATTTTGGGTGAGTAAACCCAGTGCCCAATGGATCTGAGAGAATTCGCTAACCATTTGTAGCACTATGTCGAATCTGCGAGCCCATAGCCTTCATGTCCATCTTCCCCTACGTCTATTACATGATCCAGGATTTCAAAGTCACCAAGCGAGAGTCGGAAATCCCCGTATATGCAGGAATGGTAACATCGGCCTTCGCATTTGCAGAATTCTCATCGGGGGTGGCATGGGGAAAGTTGAGTGACAAAATCGGGCGAAAACCAGTGCTTCTGACCGGTCTGGCCGGCACCGCTCTCAGCATGCTGATCTTTGGGTTTGCGCCTAATCTTCCCGTAGCACTGTTGGCTCGGGCGCTGGGCGGGCTCTTGAATGGGTATGTGGACGGAAGATCCGACTCTCCACATGCAGTGATGTGAGTTTTTGGCTGACGGATCGCTGCATTTAGAAATATTGGCGTGTTGCAGACGACCGTTGCAGAAATGGTCACAGTCAAGGAGCATCAACGTAAGTAAATCTGATTCATCACATTTCGCCCCCTGGAGCCTCTTGCTGACAAGTCGAAAAGCCCGTGCTTATACCATCATGCCGTTCGTTTGGTGTCTCGGGTGAGTAACTTTTGGAGAGGATTGTCGGGTCCGAATTCGGAAGCTGATATTCTTTCAGATCGATACTTGGGCCCATGCTGGGTGGCGCTCTTGCGCGTCCAGGCCGCTCCTACCCCAGTCTATTTGCGCCAGGAAGTATCTGGGATCGATTCCCGTATCTTTTGCCCAAT
>Ga0247778_1000971_pt1 | contig 17842 bp, 12 predicted proteins | sample UWRJL049202B5_FD_179939 | JGI IMG/M metagenome (GOLD analysis project Ga0247778, IMG submission 179939) | Plant litter microbial communities from Arlington Agricultural Research Station in Wisconsin, United States - UWRJ-L049-202B-5 | ecosystem: Environmental > Terrestrial > Plant litter >... | reverse complement strand
TCGTTGATATTCTTTAAATACTCCTGCAGGTTAGCCAGGAGCGTTCCCTTTTCAATATCATTGCTGCTGCTGAGGTAGGCCTGGTCCGCCTGGCTGATACGCTGGACGTTGCCGGTGATACCGTCAATCTTTTTCACCAGCTGGCTCTGCTCATCCTGCTGGGTCGCGAAGCCGCGGATAGCGGACTTGTAAACGCCCACAGGAATATGGAACAGGAGCCAGGCAAGAGCGGCCACCAATAGCAGGGATAGGCAATAGATCAGAATAAATTTTCGGATGGCGGCCGTTCTTTCGGCCTGGTTCATCGGTGTCATGGACTGTCGTAGTTTTTATGATCGTCAAGTTTTTTATATCAGCGGGCTCCAACGGCTGTTATTAATGTTATTTGGCAGTTCCTGTTCGACGACAAATACATTCTGCCCCTTGCGCTTGCCGATAAATTCCAGCTGGGACAATTTGAAGAACACCTGTACGTAGGTGTCAATGATCTGTTCTATTTCGGTTAGTGCCTGGGCTATATCGTAATGATTATACTGGAGCTGAAAGGCCCTCAGCGCCTGGTTATCGAACAGGCCCGCCTGCACGTCCGTCCACTCGGCGAAATAGTTGATCATTTCTTCGCGTTCCTTTTCGGGGAAGCATTTCAGGATGGTATGAACATACTGTATATTCCCTATCAGCGTGGCGCAGAGGTGAATGGGCGCGGTCTTGGGCAGGATCCATTGCAGAACGGCCTTCTGGCCGATAAGATGATCCAAGGTCTTCTCCGTCAGCTTGAAGATGTTGTTGGATAGGGCATTGGGCTGCTGGGACTGTATCTTAGAGTTTATTTTTTGAATGATGCGGATGCAATGTTGTTCCCAGTTTTCCAGCATTTGCCTGAATTTGACATACCATGCCGCCAGGGAGGGCAGGCTGCCGACGGTCGCGCAGGAGGGAATAAATTCCTTGATAGAAAGAAGCTCGCCGTTCTGCCATGTTATCTTGCCGATGACGAGGCTGCTCCCCATTTGAGCGGTATTGATCTGTGCCGCAGGGAGGAGATCCAGGCGGATGCCGGGGCGGGTGTAGGGATGCCGTGGCGGATCTTCGTTCACCAGGGGTTCGCCGAAGGGTAAACGCTGGAAGGGATCGACGGTGAGGGAAATATAGAGGTTCTGGGAGGTGGCCGTCTGTAAAGCATATTTTGCGGCAAGTTCGGGAAAACTGGCGTTCAGCCGGATCCCATCGGCCGCGGTCACCTGCACCCTCGATCCATTGGGAGTAATGGCCCTGCAGGAGCTAAGCTCTACATTCACCTGCTGATTCAGATCACAGAAGACGGTGAGTTCCAGCGCCCGGTCAGCCGGCAGGATACCGAAATTGAAATCTGTCAACTGCTGTGCCGTAGTCTCTCTCAATTGTTCGTTCACGTAATTCTCCGTTTGCTGGAAATGGGATCGCGTGATCTTCATCCCATCGACCCAATTCACGGGCAGCTGTATAAGGTCTGAAAACATGTTGTATGGTTTTAAATAACAGTAGTATAATTCAGGCGTCCGGCGTCGGGTCTCTTCTCTGCTGAGATCACAAAAGTCTTATCGGGCATGGTCCATTCGAACACTATGTCTTTTTCGTAGGAGATGATCAGTCCGGCAACGAATGCGAACATCTTTTCCATTTTCCCATCCGGCATGAATTCCGTGAGCCGATCGTTGTCCTGAAGAAAGACACTTATCGTGATAGAGGATTGCAGGTTCGCCGTATGTCCCCCCAGGAGCAGGTCGATCCCCAGCCTTTCAATGCCCAATTCTGCGGTTGCGGGCAGCACATGAATGCGGGGGGGCGATTCGAAAGCTTCGGCACGATAGCCCGTGATGAATTGGATGAGGACAGGGATAAGTTGAATATTTCCGGCAAATTTGTGAAGAACGGGCATTAGCAGGCTGAGTTTGCCCTTACTGGCGTCATCCAGGAACGTGGGAAGGTCCCAAAGGTCTCTAAGGAAATGGTCCTGTCCTCCTGCACCGGTCACGGAAAGGAAGTCTGCTTCTTCCAGGGCCAGGTTTACCCTTTGCCTGTAAAGTTCCTGTTCAATAGGCAAAAAGAAAAGCCGGGTATCTTTTTCCACCTGTTCCTGCGTTTTCATTTCGCGGATGACATCTTCCCTGCCTGCATTTTGAGCCAGGTCGGGCGGCTGGTGGAAGAGATCCTGCGGCGCATGATCGTAGATGCCATCCCTGTTGACGACGAAATAAAGTTTTTTCTTTCTGGATGGCTCATATTCGATTTCGCCGGCTGTCTCGATGTCCTGGTGATAATTCCTTTTGAACAGGCTATTGTTCATGACCACGATATTGTCCATGTTAATGTCTTCCTTCGTTAGCTCAGCCAGCAGTACTTCCAGCCTTATGTCGAAAGGCATCTGCCGCAAAAAGTCTTTTATCGTGTCGATGGTCATCATATAGCTTCAGGGGTTAACAGCAGAAGCTGGAATGGGATATTATTGACCGACTTATTTTCAAGCACCTGTTGCAATTCACGCAGGCGTTGCTGCCAGCCTTTGCTGTCAAAGCTGCCGGGTTCGGGGGTAATGATGATCTGCATGCAGCGGATGAATCCTTCGGAAGCATAGGGGCTTTTCATATAGGCCTTCTTATATTCTATCTTTCGCGCGGTGCGGCCCAGTTCTGTCCGGACCATTATTTGCAGATCCGATTGGGTGACGATGCGGTCATGGGTCAGCAGCATTTGCTTGTAATGATCGATCTTCGCGGCATCGTTGAACTTGTCCCGTCCCCCATAAGTGGGAGTGATGAAATACAGCGACTGCGTCCTCACATGGCTGTTCTTATAAGGCAGCAGTCGGGAGCCGACGGGAATCCTGCCTGCGATCTCACCGTTGCAGCTCCAAAACTCGATAGAGATGGACGTACCTTCCGTGGCCGCCCTCACCATGAGATAAGGATAGGGCGATTGCTTGCGCTGTTGCATTTTCAGCTTTTCTTCCAGCCGGGCCAGCACTTGTTTGAGTTCCCGGATATTATGGATCATAAAATCTTCTCCCAGCGAGGAGAAAAAGGAGCTTTCTTCTTTTATGATCTCCGTGAGGTTGACCAGTGTTTCATAAGCGTCCCTTTCGTCGAAGCGGTTGATGCCATAACGCAAAGTGTATGTTTCCCCTTCTGTCGCTTCGGAACCGGAAGGCGAGGCCTTTATCCGCTGTCCATTTCCATTGACGATCCCATTCACCGACAAAAAGAAATCCTCTGTCTCCAGGGGAATAATATTGAGGGTCTGTCCCAGTTTGTAGGTCATCCTGTTCAGCCGCCTGTTAAGCATGGGAACGGCATTCATGCTGCAAACCACGGTTTCCAGCGCTTCGGTCGGAACAGCTTCCGGGAAACGTACCTCCATCCAAAGCAGCGGTTCTTTTAAGATTTTCAGCGTAGCGCCGTCGTACAATTGCACGAATGCGGCGGGATAGGGCATGCGCCGGACCTTCATGTGCTCCAACGTATCCTGTTGCCAGAGGCTGAGGTAGTGTCTGCTGAAAAGCCCTCCGATAGATCGTTCGATCTTTTTCATCGCATCGAATTCCATGATGAAGGGATCGGACGTATCATCGTCTGTTTCCCGGCAGGGGAGGCCGGAAGTATGCTGTAGGCGGAAGCCGGACAGTGACCATTGCGTATAAGGCAGGTAGGGGTACCAGCTGTCGCTTTCGGGCTCGTTCAGCCAGTTGAAGAAGAAAGAGATATCTTCCAGCGTGGCGACCTCTTCATTTAGGGCGATACCCAGCCAGAGGGTGTGCTGCCATTCGATGCGTTTGGACGGCGCCGTGGCGATAGAACGTTTTTGTATGCCTTCTTCTACTTCGAAGAGTTCGCGGCTGGTGGCGATATAGCGGATCGCGCCGTCCACGATGCGAGTGGGCACCACGGGTGAAAAATAGATCTCCGCGGCGCTGCTGTCCCTTTTTCGATCGTTGAGCAGGGGCTTGCAGGTGAATTGCGAGTCCTGCCGGAGGACGGCGGAAGGTTCCGAGGACACCATCTGTATGACCCCATAAGCGGGCTGCATAGAAATGATGCCTGGGTATAATAATTTTGCCAGCCGGTCCATCATCCGTCGGCGGGTGCTGCCGATCTCGCCGGCTATCTTTTCGATTTCCACGGCGCAGGCTTCCATCAGCAGGATGACCAGAGGATCGAAGTCGTCCATCTCCGTCTCGGAGAAGCCCCATGCTTCAGCGGCCCGCCTCACCATCCTGTTGCGTACTCTTTCCCTGGAAAACAATTTTTGATCTAATCCTTCAGTTGACACGCTATTAATATTTATCTGGAAACAGCATTAAAATTACCCTCTTGCCATTCATGCAGCAATCCCCCATTTGGGGAGTATACAGTCGATAAGGGCTGTTGTAGCTTTGAAAAAAAGATCAAATGTCACAACCAGCCGCCCGCATCGGAGATATGCACGTTTGCCCAATGGTGACCCCGGGGCTTCCCCCTATTCCTCATATTGGCGGCCCGATCACCGGACCGGGATGTCCTACAGTTCTCATCGGATCATTACCGGCAGCAGTCGCCGGCGATATGTGCGTGTGCACGGGGCCGCCGGATATGATCGCCATGGGTTCGACCACCGTACTCATTGGTGGAAAGCCCGCCGTGCGCCAGGGTGATACCACTATCCATGGCGGAACCGTGATGATGGGCCTGCCAACCGTGCTCATAGGATGACGATGGCATGGATGTGACCGGACAATGGATTTGACTGCGAGGGTCTTCAAATGATATGTTCTTTCAAGGCCTTTGAGATTGCTTCCTTCCCGCAATTGACATGCAGCTTCGCATAGATGTTCTTCAGGTGCGAACGGGCCGTCTCAAAGGATATCCCCAGGCCGGATGCGATCATTTTCGTGCTATATCCTTTTGTCAGCATGGTGAGCACGTCCAGCTCGCGGGCGGTAAGAGAATATTGATTGACCTTACCATGCTGGAAGCTATTGAGCACTTTTCGGGCAATGGAAGGTGACATGGGGGCGCCGCCCTCGACTACCTCATGCAGGGCGTCGAATAGCCTGGATGGCGAGGTCTTTTTTAGCAGGTAGCCATTCGCGCCGGCGCATAGGCACTGGAATAATTTGTCATCGTCCTCGAAGACGGTGAACATGATGACGGCCGCCTCAGGTCTTGCCTCCTTGACCATGCTCACTCCTTTGATGCCTGTGAGCCCAGGCATATCGATATCCATTAACACAACATCCGGCTGGTATACGCGCACAATGGTGCTTGCATCGTTGCAGTTATTATAGTCGCCGGCGACTTCATAGTCTCCGGTGTTCTTGAGGAGAAACACTAAAGATTCCCTCAAATTGTCGTTGTCTTCGAAGATTACAATTCGTAAAGGCATAGATACTAAATTAATGGCAAAATATAATAGAGGGTCTCACTCGTTAGGGTGACCAATGGGAAGACAGATTTGCAATTTTGTGCCATGTCCTTTATTGGAATCGACAGACATCCTGCCCTTCCATTTTTCGACCCTTGTGCGCATATTCTTCAGCCCATTTCTGTGGGATTGCCTGGTGACATCGAACCCTCTGCCATTGTCGGTGAACTCCAGTTTCAGCCTTGGTCCTTCTACGGCGACGCGGACAGAGGCAGTCGTGGCGGCGGCATGTTTGTAAATATTGTTTAGGGATTCTTTGTAGATGAAATAAATATCCTGGCGCTGCTCCATCGGAATCTTCCGGCTGGTAAAGCGTTCGTCCATATCCAGGCGGCAGTCGATATTTCCCGGAAGCTCGAAAAGTTCTGCATAATACCGGCGCATACGGGCAATGGTCTCATCCAGGGTATCATTGCGGGAATTGGCACTCCAGATAATATCGTCCAGCGCCTGGCTGCAGTTACTGACTTCTTCGCTGATCCTCTTCAGATGGCGGACCGCTTCCTCCGGAATGTCCAGCTTGTTCATCGTGATGGCGGAGAGCATGTTGATATTGGAGAGGGTAGATCCGATATCGTCGTGCAGATCGCGGGCGATCCGCTCACATCGCACCGTCTGCAGCTCCAGGATCTGCCTGATACGCCGGCGGTACAAGCTATATAACGAGAGTGCGACGATACTGGCGGCGAGGGCTACAAGCCTCCAGGACACAGTGGCTGCCTGCGCACCGGTAGTCGATGATCCTCCGAGCGGCAGCCATTGCAAAGAGAGCAGGAAACAGAACGCTTTTTTCATACCTGGGGTACTTTTCCTAAAAATAGCGCATCGTATAACGACGATGGATCGTCAATCGATGAACTGCATTTGAAATAGACGAAGAACACTATTTCCTGGAAAAGTCAGCCACTTCCAGACTGAAAAATCACTATCTTTACAAGGTTATGTGCCAATTATGTGATTTTTTACACAAAAGACAAAGTAACGCGACACTGTTCTTATTATTCCTTACGATTTATTGCCCTTGTTTATTTGCCCAGGTGCCTGTCCTGCCTACTCCATGGACGAAGGCGGCCCTGGCTGCCGCCACTCCATTTCCCGAGTATCCAAGGCCTCAGCTGCAACGCAGCAACTGGATGTGTCTCAATGGCAAATGGGATTATCAGGGTGGAAAAAATGTTGCGAACGCGCTCGACCCGGAAAAGCCCATATCTTTTGATGGCAGGGCTGAACAAATACGTGTGCCTTATTGTCCGGAATCGGTATTATCCGGCATCCGTCGTTCACAGGAGATCAATATGTGGTACCGCCGAAGCTTTGTAATTCCATCCGGCTGGAAAAACAAACAGGTAATTATTCACTTCGACGCCGTAGCCCATCATACAACTTTATTTATAAACGGGCACAAGGCGGGCGTCCATGCCGGCAGCTATGATGCTTTTGAGTTCGACATCACTCAGTACTTAATAAATGGCGAGAACACGCTGATAGTAGCAGCCCAAGATCTGAACGATGGCCGCGTACCTTCAGGAAAGAGCGGCCCCAGGGGTGACTATACCTATTGTTCCGGAATATGGCAAACTGTTTGGCTGGAGCCTGTAAACAAGAATCACATTGGGAACATTCATCTGCTGCCTGACCTGGCAAACAGCCGTTTACAATTATTGGTAACCTCATCAGGAAAAGGAAAGATAACTGCATCTGCATTTGATGGAGACAAAGTAGTCTCGCAGGCATCAGCATCAGGCGGCACCACCTTTTACCTGCCCATTAAAACGCCGAAGCTGTGGTCGCCGGATGATCCCTTTTTATATGATCTGAAAATCAGCTTGGAAGATGCCAATGGAAGCGTCACCGACGAAGTAAAAAGTTATTTCGGAATGCGCGATATAAAATTGGGCCGGGTCAATGGGGTTACAAGGCCTTTGATCAACGGTAAGTTTATCATGCAGCTTGGTCTGCTGGACCAGGGTTATTGGCCGGACGGGATCCTGACAGCCCCGACAGAAGAGGCGCTGAAGTTCGATATGCAATTTACCAAAAACGCCGGCTTCAACCTGATCAGAAAGCATATGAAAACGGAGCCCCAGCGGTTTTACTATTGGGCTGATAAGCTGGGGTTACTGGTCTGGCAGGATATGCCGGCGATATGGTACCAGGATGAAGATACCGCCAAAACAAGGACGGAATACAGGAAAGAGCTAAAGGCTCTTATCGATGAACATTATAACTCCCCATCGATCATTACCTGGGTACCTTTTAATGAAAACTGGGGCGCTTTTGATGTTAAAAATATAACCGGCTGGGTCAGGCAATACGATCCATCGAGGCTTGTCAATGGCAATTCTGGTTTTAATAACAATCCCGACTACCAAAAAGCATATGGCGATCCCGGAAACGGGGACTATGTGGATACCCATATTTATGTAGGCCCCTATGGCGCTTCGGTACCGGAAGAGCACCGGGCGGCATCATTGGGCGAATTTGGCGGGGTGGGCCTGTTCGTGCGGGATCATATGTGGCCTGTAGCAAACAACGCGTATGACTATGAGCCGACCAGGACAAGACTGACGGACAGGTATGTCTTTCTCCTGGACGAAGTTGAACAGCTGATGAGGTACAAAGGGCTGAGCGTTGCCATCTATACGCAGACAACCGACGTAGAGCATGAGATCAATGGCGTGCTGACTTATGACCGGGTTTTTGAAAAAATGGAAATTGAAAGGGTTAAGGCTGTCAATGAGGCTGTCATTAAGGCGGGGTATAATTTAATAAATTCCCAATAAAAAGGATAGCCATCACCGATACAGGTCGTTTGATTGTACAATGCAGGCAAGATAAGGACAGACCTTTCAAAAAGGGAAATTATCAGATCGATACGGACCTGCTAAAATGAATACCGCAAGCCAACCTGCATCTGGTAGCGGCTATTTAAATAATCTACCGAATAGGGTTTTCCCGGATCTTTGAAGCTATACACCGGGTAGCCTCCCTCCGTCTGCCGGCCGGGGAACAGCGAAGGTGTCAACCCCACACTAGCGGTACCATTATAGGTGTTCGGCACAAAGTATGCCCTGCCCCAGCTGCTGCTGAGCAGACTTGTCAAGTTCATGATATCCAGCGTCAGCGTCACGAACTGAGCCGGATGTTTTTTTGAATAGTGGATCTCCTGCCCAAAATGGAGATCGGCCTGTGTATTCCAAGGAGTATGGGCCGCATTCCGCTCAGTGAACTGACCGCGGCGGCTGCTGAGATACTTATTCCCGTCGATGAATGCATTGAATGCCGCCGCCTGCGCGCCTGCAGACACAGTCCCGTCCTGGAAGAATCGTACCGCTTCATTCGTCTTTGGTACATACGCCAGGCTCACCTGCTGTCCCGTTCCCTGTATGCTGTTGTTCACAAACCCATATGTGAACGGACTGCCCGACTGCGCGCCGACAAACAGGCTAAAGCTGCTCACCCATACCTGATCCCAGGCCTTGCGGTAGTTCATCGTCACGACGATCCTATGCCGGATATCGAAGTTCGAATAGGCAAGCCCCGGGTTGTTCGGGTTCAGCGCCTGGTTTAGCTGCCAGTTGGATTCCATGGAGTTACGGATACCGTTGGATACGTCTTTGCTTTGACCGTATGTATACGCCGCCGTGAAGCCGAGACCGAATCCAAAGTTTCGGCTGACCGTACCGGTAAGGCTATAGCGATAGCCTTTGCCAGTATTGCTCAGCTCATAGGTATTGGAGAGCCGGGGATCGACCCCTCCCGAGGGGAAGATCGGCTGCTGATGATTTACATCATAGCTGTAATATGTAGGGTTATCTATGGTATTCACCTGCTGGAACATAAGATCCTTGATCGTCTTCGTATAGAGTCCCTCGATCCCCAGCCGCCAACCGTCGATCAAATAATCCAGCGCCACGCTGCTGCGCAGCACCTGCGGCATTACGAAATGATTGTCCACCAGGTCTACCTGTGTCTTGCCCACATTCCTGTTGTTCAGCACACCGCTGTTGGCGGCGATAAAATCAGCAATGCCGTTCTTCCCCACCTTCATCGGATCCGTGCCCGGAATAAACAATTTCTGATCCGCCCGCTGATCGAACGAGCCATAGGTTTCCCCGTTATTATAGAATGCATACCCCAGCCATGCAAACGGTATCCGGCCCGTGAACAAGCCCGCGCCGCCGCGCAGGACAAGCTGACGGGAGCCCAACACATCGTATCTAAAACCCAATCTCGGCGATACCTGCGGACGGCCAAAATAATTTCCGGTGATCCTGTCCGGCGGTGTATATGAGTAGGTCGTATTAAAATATGGATCTTCATAAGCGCCGCGCGTCTTATCGCTCAGCAGCGGTTTAGTCGGCAGATGCGTATAATCCACCCGCAGACCCGGTGTCAACCTGAACCGGGCGGTTACCTGGATCTCGTCTTCGGCGTAGACGCTGTAAAGGTTGATATTAAATTTCGCCGAAGGATGCGCCAGAATATAAGCCCGGCTATCGTCGGTATAGTTGTAGCTGCCCCGGACCCTATACGGACTGGCGTTCAGAAAGTCTTCGATGCTCAGGTAGTCGACACGCCCATTCCACGAGTTCACAAATCCATAGTTGATATTATACAGCTCATTGTGTGTCCCGAACAGGAACTTATGACGACCCAGGTTCCAGGTAAGGTTATCGCTGATCTCGATCGTCCGCTGGTTCTGGTCGAAGATCGAGGCTTCCCGGTCCGTTCCCATAAAGATGGTCGTGCCCGGTGTCCGGCCCTGTATCTGCACCTGCGGCAGGGACGGATCGCCCGATGGATTGCGCCTGTCATGGATCGAGGTAAAGCCCGCCACAAGGCTGTTCGACCACTGGCTGCTAAGCTGTGACTTCAGCTCCGCCACCGTCGAGGTCTGGTTGTTCACCTGCTGGTAAGCAATGCTGCCAAAGCGGAAGTCCTGCTCGTCCCGTTCGAGGTTAATGGCTTTAGAGGTAATGGTATTGTTGCGTACCACCAGCTGGTGATGCGGTGAGATATTCCAGTCGATGCGATTGAAGAACTTATTGGACTGCGCATAGGCCGTCGATATGCCGTAGGTACCCGGGTCCCAGCCATAATGCGACTTCGTAAAATCCCGGATAGCGACTGCATCCGACAGGCTCAGGATGCCGTTGGACAAAGAACTTCCCGCTTCCTGCCGGATCACATCCACGCGGCGCGTGATCTCTTCGTTTGTAAAAAAGAACAGCTTATTTTTAATGATCGGCAGTCCCACCCGGACCCCTGTCTGGTAATCGTGAAAATCCGAGGGCAGCCTGCCCTGCTGCCCCGCATGATCGGTCCCCACCAATGAAGCATTCCGGCCAAAACCATAGACAGAGCCCGTCACCGTGTTGGTCCCGCTGCGTGTCACTGCGTTCACGCTGCCGCCTGTAAAGTTCCCGATCTTCACATCGTAGGGCGCCAGGTACACCTGCATGTCTTCGATCGCGTCCAAAGAGATCGCGTTGGTCCGCGTCGAAGAGCCCGGCATGCCCGAGGTTCCTGTAACCCCGCCCAGTGAGGGGCTGAACCCGATGGCGTCGTTGTTGATCGCTCCATCGATCGTCACGTTATTATACCGGAAGTTCGTTCCTGCAAAACTGTTGTCTTTCGAGCCTTGCGGCACCGACCGGGTCAGATCGGTCATGCTGCGCGATACCGTCGGCATGTTGCGCACCTGATCGCGGGTAATGTTAGCACCCGCACCATATACATTGGCCCGAACTCCGCCTGCCCGCGCTCCGCGAACCACCGCCTCCGTCAGCTGACCGGCTGCAGCCATCTTGACATTCAGCACCAGCGGCTCACCAAGACCAACATGCAGGTCCTCCTGCGAAGCCGCGGCAAAACCCGTATAGCTGACCTCGATTGTATATGGGCCGCCCACCCGAAGATTAGACAGCCTATAATAGCCGCGCGAAACGGACACCGTTCTGTACACTGTCCCCGATGCGACATGCGTCAAAGAAACGGACGCTCCTTCCAGCGCTTCTCCCTTCTCATCAAGAATGCGTCCCGTCAGCGATCCGCTGGTCTCCTGAGCAGAGATGGAAAATCCAAGCCCCAACGCAATCCATAAAAAAAACAATATTCTTTTCATCGGTCCACAATGTCTTTTTAAAGGTCGAATGGAACCTCGCAGTGCAGTTTTATACAAGTCCAAATTTAATTTGCCCGGTTTCATACTAATTATTCGTGGTTAGAAGTTTATCGATTGTATGTACCACCCCATTATCCGCCAGCACATTGCTCCGCATTACGTTTACCGTAGTCCCGCCCGCAGCGCTCAGCGTAACGCCCTTGAACCGTCCCGGTGTCGTATTATCAGGGATCAGCTTCATCGTTACCATGCTGCCGTCGGCCATCGTCTCTGCATAGGTATTGGTCGTCACGTCGGCCTGAAGAATATAGTCGTAGATGAACTTGCGGCCCGACACTACATGCGCCCGCACCAGCGCCTTCAGCGTAACCGGATCCATTTGAAAAATGGCCTTTGTCGAACTGACTCCTATAGCAGAAAACGCGCTGTTCGCAGGAGCAAACAAAGTATAAGGACCGCCCTGCCGCAGCTCGGCATCTATTCCGCTCGTCACCAGCGCAGCATTGAACAGCGTAAGGTTCTGATCACCTGACACCGCCGCCTGCACATCGCTGAACACGGAGGGATATAACACGCCGTCCGACACATTGATCAGTCCATTCGAAGCTGGCTGGCTCAGCGTGCTGATCCTGCTCCCATTGACGACCACCGCCGTGTCCCGCGCATTCCCCCAATGTGTCAGGTACATTTTCTTCCCGTCGGACGCCGTTAGCACCTGGTTAAAAGCCATCGGAGTCGAATCGATCGCCAGCCGCTGACGCAGCACCAGGTAGGGCATCATCGTCCGGATCGAATCCGATGCATGTACAATGTCGACTCCCGAACTAAATCCCGCTGCCTGAAACGCCGCATTCGATGGCGCGATCACCGTAAAAGGCCCCGGTCCATTCAATGTATCCGCATAACCGGAACTGGTCAACGAAGTGTAGTAGAAATAAAGAGAAAAATTATTATAGGCCTTCTGTACAATGCCGTTACTCGTAACATTGTCTGCCGTCTTACCGTCGTCCTTGTGACAAGCACCCAGCAGCAACAACCCCAACAGCCACCCCCCCAATCTAATAGTTAGTTTCATTATGTTTATTTTAATAAATTATCCACGCGATGCAGCACTCCATTCAGGGTCGTGACATTCGACGGACCAACTATATTTGCCGTGATGGAAGGTTTGTCAGCCCGATGAACCACGATCTGCCCCCCTCTATTCTCAAAAAACACATTATTGAAAAGATGACGAGTCCCGTCACCCGGGTCAGCCGATCGCTGTACCAGCGTCGGGTTATTCGCCATATCAGACGTATACACGTAATTACCAAATGCGGAAAAGGTAAAAAAAATGCCAGGGGGGGCCACTAGCAGTGCCTGGTTGAAATAGAAAAGATGGTATTGGAATATAGAGTCCAGGTTCGTTTGCATATAGCTATAGTCATAAGCAGGTCCGGTGATCACAGATTGGTTGAGAAATTCCCGGATGGCATCCACCGAACCCAGACCTGCCTTCCGGAAAGCGGCGTTGGTAGGAGCCAGCACATCGGCAAACGGTTGCGCCCCTGCCCCCCGATACCCGCCTACCGAGAATTGCAGACCGCCGGTATCGCAGTAGTTAGTTAAGTATCCGGGGCCAGTCAGTATGCCCTTATCCTGGTAGATCGAATCGTTTAGCCGCATGCTGGCCAGGAAAAGGCTCAGCGTGGTATCGCTGCTGACCACTTCATATAGCTCATAGGCGGGCTTTTGTATCAGCGTGTCTATCCGGTAGATCGATCCGTTGGTGGCCGGTACCGGCGTTCCCTGGCTGCTCACCTTGCTCCCGTTGAGGATCAGCGTGCTTCCGTCGAACGTAACGGCAAGGATATAGTAATAAGGAAGGAAATCGGAAAAAGGCGGGTAAGGTTCCGATCGTTGCATAGCCCGGTCCGGATACATCAGTGGATAGCAGGTAAGTCCCGTCGTTACCGTCGGAGGAATGCTTTTCCCCGGCAGCGTGAGGTAACGGACCAGCGTATCCAGCTGTGCTCCGGGAGCAGCAGCAATGACATCTGCCGTATAACCCGCCGCCATCAGCGCCTTATCGGTGGGAGCAAACAGGATATAAGGCACATCCTGACTTCCATTGGCTAAGCTATCCATATAATGTTGAATATCCGACCGATGGTACATCGCCTTGTACAGGCTCACATCCGGCATCGAATCCAGCAGCTGCACCAGCGTCTTCGCCGGGCCGCTGAAAGGCAGCTGCTCCCCCACCCTCGTGGGCGGTTCTTCCACTTTTTTGCACGAACCGGTCAATAGCCCGACACCAACCGACAGCGAGAATAATATCCGAAATAATTTCATAGTATGCTAATTGAGAAATTTAATGATTGGCTACATCGGAAGGGCGCAACAAAATACCCGAAAGCAGGTGCAGAACACCATTGGAACAGGTGAAATTGGTATACGTTCCGATGGGAGGCGTGGTGATGCTGCAGCAATAAAAACCCGGCGGGGGCTCGCCCAGAAAGTAGGCGCCGCTCGGTATGCCGAACGACCCGCTGAAGGTAGGGCCAACAAATATGGCACCCTGATTCGGGATCAACGGAAATCTGGCCACTCCGGCGGATAAAGCTTTCATACCACTGCTGCTGCCGCTGCAGTTGATCATCAGCGCCAGGCTATCCGAAATAGTCGGTAAAGCTGCGGGAGTCACATATTGCAGCTGGGCGACATCCGTCGGGTAGATATGGTTCGGGGAGATCGCATAGATCCCGAACAATATGGGGTCATAATTCGCCGGATTCAGCCGGCCAATGCTATCCAGCGAAAGACCATACCGCTCAAAAGCCGTATCCTGCGGCGCGACTACGGTGAAAGGCCCAGCCTTGCCAAGCGTATCCCAGAGACCAAACTTCTTCAGACCCGACTGCAGATGCGACAGGGCCGGCATCGACGCAATTAGATCCTGCACCGTGCCCGTACTGATCTTCAGCGTACTCGGGATCGGATAGATTAAACCATTGAGCTGCGTTATTCCAAACGTCTGTGTAGAAGAAACCAGCGCACCCGACGGCTGCACAACCACCCCGTTCACCGTCAGCGGAAACAACTGTCCCTCCGACACATACAGATCGATCCCATTCAGGTTCGTATACCGGGTATCTGATGTCGTTGGAATATCGATATAGAACAGCTTTCTCGGCAGGATATAGTTGCTGACAAACGTCTTAATGCTGTCCGCGGACCATTTGTCCAGGTCGCTGGTCTTATAAATGCTGTCTTTATAAAAGGCGGTATTCAACGGTGTAAATACCGTAAACTCTCCGTCCGTCCGGTCAAGACTGTCCGCCAGTCCCGACTTCTGTAATGCGGCATAAAAAAGAGACAGATCGAAGTTGGTGCTCAGGTAATTGCTGATCGTCCCCACACTCCCGGCCTTAGGGGGGATCACCAGGTTGGGTTTCTTACAGGCCGATAGCAACACCAGCATCCCGGCAACAAACCACACAATAAAATAGTTCCTCTTCATATAAAGTTTTTAAAATAATAATTAGCACAGGCCGCGAAGCAGCCGATTTAATTCACCGGCGGCGGATAAGTCCGCTGTACGCTCATCATATACACAAAGCCGTTGATGATCTCGATGCTGCTGATGGTGGCGAACGACTGCTGCTTATGCGTTCCCGAGGCCGTATAGTTGATCAGGTTCGGCAACCAGGTGCTGGCTAAATATTCATAGTTATCGCCGGCCGTAGGTGCATTGTTTGAACTGTACTTTCCATCATTGGCAAAATTGCTGCAGCCGATTACCTGATATGACGGGTTAGCAAGGACGGGGCCGATACCGGGAAAAGGCTGAGGGCCGTTTACCGGAGCATAGCCTGGCGCCGTCAGTACAAACAGTTCCCATTGCGTGCTGAGTATTCCCCCCGTCGTATCCGGCGCCGCAAAGAGGGGAATGGAATAGTAAGGGGCCGTCTTATCCGAGTGCGAACGTACCAGCGTCCCCAGCCACAACACATTGTACCCTGGGATCAGCGTAGTTCCAACGTTGGAAGATATGTTGAACGGATAAGGTATATCGTCCTTATACAGCGAATAGGTGATGTTCATCGTGTCCCCAAATGCTGTCGAGGTATTGCTCCCAAAAGTATAAAAGCTGTAATCCCTTGTCCCGGGATTTGCCGTGGCATATCCCACCGCGCCCAGATTGTAGAAATTGACATACAGTAAAGTATCGTTAAAGGGAGTCTTCGTGAATTGCTCGGTTCGAACATACAGCTCCACCGGTATAGGGGGATGCTCCGATGTCGATTTTTGCAGCACCTCCATCGTATATACCTCACCGGAACTCAAATCAACCGTGCTGTCCACCATGATGGTCTGTCGGTCTCGATAATTGAGGTCAAAGAAAGGAGTAGAATTGACCGGCCGCACATAAAATACCATCCGGTGCTTCCCCGGAGGGATCTGCGCCCAGCTGGATAAGTTGATCCCGTTGAGGATAGGTCCAACCAACACCTTGGAATTGCCGGGATATTCTTTATTCTTATAATCCGGATTGCCCACCGGGAATGGTGCAGCAAAAGGACCTCTTCTATCCAAAAAGTCTCCAACCACCTTTCCTCCCGTCACCTCGCCCGACTTGTCGAACTCCGGATCGATGATCATCGTCAAAAAAGGGTGCGGCTGGTCCTTTGTAGGGATGGATGGATCATAGGTAAGACTATTGAACACCCTGAAATAGGCAGGATTGGCGATGGTATTGTAGTTCGAGCTTGTCTTCGAACAGCTCGCCAGCAATATAATGATCCCTGCAAGAAATAATATATTTTTCATCTTCGGCTTGAATTAAAGATTATGCTTTATGACGATCATTTTCGGCTGTTCTCCATTGCGGCTCCTGCCGATCAGCGCTACCGTATACACGCCAGGTTCCATTCCTGCCGTTTCAGCAGGATAATAGTAAGCAGGCATCCGCACAAAATCGGCAGGCGTCAGATCAGGCACACCCGTCAATGGGTTACCGGGTATTGCATTGGGCTGCGACTGATAAGCCTCGACTGTCCCCGGATCACCAAATCCAAGATCCACATAAGGATAGGGGACGGCTATCGGGTCCGCAGGCTGTCCCGGCCGAAGGTTGCGCGCCGCCAATGCAGCAGTGAACATGCTTTCCTTTATCAGGGTGCCATTGGCCCGGGTGAAGGTTACATAAGGGAGGTCAGGGCAGAGGTTCAGGAACCGGGTCTGCACGATAGGATTGACGTTCAATGGATCAATCAACAGGCTACCCGCATCCGATCCGTCTCCTGTAATGCCATTCTGCCTTACCCCGCCCATGTTATTCTGCACCGTGACGATGCTGTCCGTCCCGGATAACGTAGGATAGACCCAAAGACTCAGATTATCACCGCCCTTTACCGTGATCGTAGTTTGTGCCAGCGTCTTCCCTGCTCCATCGGTCACTTTTACCGAATGATTGCCAGTGATAAGCGTCTGGTAACCGCTCGCAATGCTATACCCGATCGCACTATCCGCGCCGTCGACCAACAGATGCAATCCATTCTTTTCCGCTGCATTGATCCCCTGCACCCGTGCATAGACAAGATTGGCAGAAGGGGTGATATCCGTTATGAACTGGAAAGCATAGATAGGAATTGTACCGCTCTGCCCCTGGACTTCATAGCCCCCCCGGGTATCGCCGGATACCAGCAGACTATAAGCACCACCAGGCTGAAAGGTCATCGTGGAAACATAGTATTGCCCATTTGCACTGGCAATAGTATGATCCGTTTCCGAAACTACCTGGCTCCGTATCGCCGGTGCACCGGGGATCTGCTTCGGGGTGCCGTCCAGCCTAACCCTGAACTGGTAATTGCCATAGGGTAGATCGGCGTAGTCAGACCAGGTCCCTTCCGCCACGCCCGAAGTGACAGGGCTCACAAGGCTGCCATCGGCAAATGCAAGACTCACCGGCCCGCTCTGCCCATATGTTCCGCGATCATATTTCAGGCTGATAAGACGGATACGGATATGCGTTGGGTCAGTGGACGGTATCACCGCACGGGGTATGACCGTGACACCCAGCGTGCCGTCGGCCGGCGGCCTGGTACTCATCAGGTAATAGTCCTTTGGCTGATTGTAATCTTCCTGCACCAAAAAGGAATCAAGCAGTGTGGCAAATTTGACCAGCGGTTGTCCCGATGGCTGATTTTCCTCCAGGGCAAATAACTTTACGATCGCCTGTCCCTTTGCATCGAGGAATTGCTGGGGCAAAAAATAGTTGCCGCTGAGTTTTCC
>Ga0247778_1000970_pt1 | contig 17862 bp, 13 predicted proteins | sample UWRJL049202B5_FD_179939 | JGI IMG/M metagenome (GOLD analysis project Ga0247778, IMG submission 179939) | Plant litter microbial communities from Arlington Agricultural Research Station in Wisconsin, United States - UWRJ-L049-202B-5 | ecosystem: Environmental > Terrestrial > Plant litter >... | reverse complement strand
AAGCCATACTGTACTTGCCCAATACCAATGCCTGTGCAGCTACACTAGGGCCATGAGCCCTCCCTCGACCCTCACCCACATCAACGGCCCAGCCTCCAGTGTCTACTCGACGGTTACTCCTGTATTGATGCCCCACTATGGTACAATAATTGCTAGTGCCTATTGAGTTCTTTACAAGGGTTGCTAATATACTTGTTTTACAATGTGTGTCAGACGCAGGATCTGATAAACTAGTCAGGTTTGTTAACGATTTATTCGTGAGTCTAAGGAGCAAAATTTAAGCTCTACAGGACGCTATATAGACCTGCCTTTTATCGTTGAAGCCAGTCTTAATTTGGGGCGCTACCACCTCCTGCAACTGTCCCAAAGCGGTTCAGGAAATTGACAATGCGCGCCTGAAGAGATGCAGGGCAGTGGTGATGTACGGGGATCTCGTGATTGAATGGGAACGTAAATACAGGGAAAGGAAGGAAAATTAATGGGAGTGCACATGAGTTAACGAGGATTTACATGTAGATACGAGTTTTTTCGCTCGTATAAGGCAATTCTATCAAGCGCAAAATTAGTTTTTGCAGAAAAGAAACGTAGGAAGGGCAAAAATGTGGTTTAGATCTCTCTGGGTCCGCACCGTACAATATCCTGTTGCCACGAAATCAAGCTGCCGGTAACTTCTCTCCGAACTTCTCTGCGACCTTCGAGATTCGATTCCGTCTCTGATTTTATCGTGGCAGATCATACATTTCCACGCTTTCCTCCAAGGCTCGCTTTCCTCGGTCTGACAACCTCCATCTCCTCGTTTGTCCGGAGACACGAGCAGTATGATCCGTGTTCAGAGTACGTTCGCACCGTGCCCGCGCTGGCGACCTGGGATAATGCCTGACTGGCTGAGGGTTTATATGTGCCACTTCTCCAACTGGCGCTTGAAATTCTCTTGTGCGTTCAGGGCTAAGTGATCTTGTGTTGAATAAAACTCCACATGAAATATAGTAGAGGATGTTTTTCAACCTAGTAGTCTCCGGCGGTAGGCTCATGGATGGCGTGGGGTGCAATTGTCCGCACGATATTTCAGTCAAGGATATGACAGTGGGTGCGGTATTGTTTTCCCTCAAAAATGTCTCATTCAGAAACTCTGAGTTAGGGGCAATTGGCAGTACGCTCGGGGTTAATTCGTTTTCAATTTTTTCGACCGTACGTCCTTGACGCCCAGGAGGGCCGGTGGAGTCGTTGCTCAGATAGTTGGCAGGAAGTTCAACAACAACAGGTGCTGGAAAACATTTTGATATGTATTTTAAAATGTCTTCAATCAAGGCCATGTAAGCCACCGGAGGAGAGTCACTTCCTGCAAGGACGAGCCCACAAAGTCGTCCGTCTTGCATAACCCATGATCCAGAATCTCCTTGTACTACTGCAGTCAGCGTTGGAATAATCATGGAGTTTTTGTATTGTTAGAGAAACCTACTTAAAGGACCTGCAAGAACGATCTTTCTGACCTCATGCATAGAATGTTGGATCATTAAAGATGCGGGGGTAAGATCTAATGTGCCCGAGCGAAGGCCGCTCCCTACGGCGATCCATACCTAGGTCGGGCGAAGCCGTGACTTCTCTGTAAAGTTCTCCACGACCGTTGGAGAGTTAGATCCGGGGATTTTAAACAGGTTAGTATTGCGGGAAGAAGTACATATTCCGGCATTACTTGTTAGCAAAACCGCCCAGTCTAAAGCAGATCTCTCAGAAGAGGGTTCAATGAACCACTGGGAGCTATAGGGTGAACAGAGACTGGTAAACAGCCCATCATGTTGTAGAGATATAAAGTTCGCCCCTCGGAAATCTACGAGTGTGTTACTAGTGGCAGCCGAAGTTGGTTGTGATTGATTGAGGTCCTCCTCGATCTCAAGCCTGCCGCTCCCTATATCTGACCTGGAAGATGCAGAGCTAGTGGAAGAAGCCAACGATGTGAATGAATATGAATCACGATCTGGAACTGTAGGACCAGAAGGTAAAAACGGGTGTGCTGCCGTCAAAAAGTAGGTTTGGTGATTGATATGAATCACTCCGCCCAGGGTGAATTTGATTTCCTTGAAATTGTGTTCCAGATTTGAGTCTTGGCGCATTCTTGCTGGTGTACCGCAGAGAGTACTTGAAGTTGTGGGTAACTTTATCTCGATTATCGGGTGCTTGACAAAGGAGCCAGACATTAGAAGTTGAAACCTCCCTCGACGGTCACAAAATAAGGCAAATCGACTCCTTCTGGGCCGCGAAAGCCTCCCGTTTTACTGAGTTCTGCCAAAATCCTTTTTACAGCTCTGCCTCTCTTTAAATTATCGCCACAGCAAGTCACTAATACAGCTGGCCTCAGTTCCTTTTGTCGAGTCTTGATCATGCATAAACTCAGTGCCAACGAAGACTGATTTTCGTTTGCTGGAGGGAGGCGTTGAAGAAGTGTTGTGTCAATCCGACCTGTGAGCTGTTCAGTCCAGTGAGTGATATACTCTGATGGCGGTACCTGGACATTCGAGATCCAACATGTTTTTGTCACTGTAGTAATTCGTCGAAATGGACAAGAGTCTTCAGTTTTTTGATCTTTCGTATCTGGTGCATTCACCGCCGCGCATTCGCTGTTTCCCGGGGGCAGAACACAGCGCTGTAGGGACAGCGTGGTCTGTGCCAAACTTGGCTCATCAGGATGGGGAAGTAACACCGCGGATATATCATTCAAGCAGCTGTTGGAGCTTTGCGAATGGCTGGGTGTCGTGGATATCGCGGTTTTCTGGTTGATTGATGTAGGAGGAGCTGTGCCACGATTAGGCGGGAGTATGGGATGTGAGATTTTGCTTTTAGCAGAAGCCGAATTCCTGCTTGACGTGGGATTTAAACTGGTGTTCGTCGATTCTGGAGCCTCTTCTTTGAAATAGTCTTGCGTTTTGGTGGCTTCATCGAGAGCACGCAAAGTTTCATTCGCAAAAGAATTACCGTTCGCAGCTTGGAGAAGGTGTCCTAGCTCATCCGGGGGAGATGGAATCCTGTCCAGAACTGTTTCCCAAGTCGAAGTTGAGGAGATGGGTCTTTCCTGGGTTGTGGGCACAATCTCCTTCTCTTCGAGGAATAATATGGACATAGCTATAGAATTCTTGGTCGAGTCGCGGGCTCTCCAACACAGCTACAAGTCCCATTATCGGTATTTAGCAAAACAAAGCAGCATGTGTTGCATCTGTTTTAACTTTTTGGTCTTCTGATGAGACTGGCAGCAGAAGCGCTCGGCGATAGCGATGCACCGCCTCGTTTGAGGCGTTACAGGGCACAATGTGGTGGCGAAGTCAGGCCTGAGAGCTGGGAAGAGCCTGAAGAAAACAATTCTCCACGCGCTGTGCAACACAGGAGGATCTTGGCAGGCTCTGACCGATTCCAGTGGAAATGCTGAAGAAAATGATTGAAATGATTGATGAGCCACGGGGAAGTAATTTTGTTTTCTCCCAGGTCAACTTCATCTATTTCGAAATATTCACTTCATGGCAACCTTATCATTACCGCTCACCAGCCCACTAGATACCAAGGGACAAATTGCTCTGGTAGGGAATCTCTGGCACAAGGATTTAAACTCCGAAAAAATCGAATCGTATCGGCCATATTTGGCATACTATACAGCCGAATGCAGAAGGCTACGGCGAGGACTTCCGATGGGGGATCGGACCTCCCCGAGAATAGTCGCAACCACACATGAAGATATCGTCCACATCGTTCGTCTACTTTCGAATGCCAAAGATCAACGACGACCAGAAATACGAAAACTACTGCGAGGAAGGTTCACATATGGGGGGGGGGGAAGACGCCATCAATTGCTCAGTTGACTTCGCAATTCGGATTTGGCTGACGATGAACGTGCGAGAGGACAGATTGCACACTCCACACACTCCACTGATACACTGGGACGATGTATTGACTCTTGAGGGATTTGTTGCCAGGAACTTTCCCAGAGGCCTGGACAGAAGCTCGACAGAGCTCCTTCCACTGGATCATACTTTTACAGCAGCAAATCTCAGGCTGCTGAGCGGGGTAAGCATAAAGTGCACACCGTGTCTGGCTGATCACTTGAGGTTCCAGCCGAAGGACAAAGTGCTGAAGGTCTACCCGTTCAAACGGATATTGTTCAATATGATTTATCTTTGGGAAAAGCCTAATAATGACAGCCAGCAAACTTCAAGGTATGTAAAGACCAAGTACTTCTAGTCTCCAAAGTTCCCCAGGTTAAATATTACTTTAGGCCTCCTATACCACTCTCTGTACTGAAAGAGACAATTTTGTCTTTGGACTTATTATTCCCCCATTGGGACCGCGAGACGACAAAATATATGCGTCAACAGAACTATACTTTCCACCTTGAAGGACCCTTCGACTTACCTCGTCTGCTCAATGCAAATGACTTCGATCACTGGCGAGAGAGAATTGTGCAGCTTCATCAAGTCTATCATTCGCAGCCTACAGAGTGGCCACAGCTGTGGGCTGACAGGCGAAATTTGTTGCAATGGTATACTTTCTGGCTGGCCATTGTCATACTCGTTCTTACGGTTTTCTTCGGGTGTATCTCTTCCATGACATCCCTGATGCAGACCTACTACGCTCGAGAGTCTCTGAAAATTGCACGTTATCAGTAGTCATACTTGCTCTATTGGTTCTTTTGGTGGAAGTATTAACACAATGTCTGTCCCGAATTGCCACTGGTTCTCTGGAGTTTCTTTAATCAAGAATTGTTACCTACTGATATATTCCGCTGCGCATTTCATTATTGTTGAAAAGCATGTCAACTTTGAGCACACGTGGGAAGTGAAGGAATGAGTACGTTTGTGCAAGTACATTTGTGCAGAGTTGAAGATAGGAGTATATTCAGTTCTCACTATTCATTGTGCTTAAATTGAATGTCCTGGATGGTCCCTATTGCTTCGAGAAGAATGGAAACAACCCAACAACTAGGTTTTAACTTTAGGGTCCGAGGAAGAACGAACATCCAAAAAATATCCATAACTATCAGCTGTCCCTTGAACCGTTTTTCTTTATAATCCTGCGGTAAAGAAGTTCCACAATGAGATCATTCTCTCTTGCAAGCCGGTGCCATTCCTGACTTCGTGATTCATGGTAATACTCCTTAACCTTCCGAGCAAGGAACACCTCTCTTTGAGCATCAGCTGGCCCGAACGGAGAATATGGAATCTCATCGACCCAAACCTCAAACCGGATCGTCTTCAGTCTAGGACAGTAGACTTTTTTGGAGGCAAGTAGATTCCTTAGAGCGGGAGCCCATTTGTCGCAGTTGTGATACCCGTAAGCGTACAGTGTTAGATTGGTAATGCTCGGCGGTAATTGATGTCCTATTGATCGATCCACAGCTCCATCCTTAACTAGAAACGGGTCGACAGGTACAGAGAGGTTCTCCAATCGAAGAAATTGTTTCCAAACATCTTTCCTATACGCTTTCCTAGGAAGCCATGGGCGACCCCCAAGACCTTGGATTGTGATACTCCTTAGAGAGTGGGTCTGGGACAGGAGGAGCTTTGCAAGCTCTCTTGAGTTTGGCAACATTGTCTGGTCTTGGCTGAGATATTTGATTGTGAACTTCTCGAGGGCAGTAGGAAGTTGAAGTAAACCGGCCAAAGAAACTGCTCCAATAGCCCAATTTTCAATGACTATCTTTTTGACGGAAGAATTCCCATAGTGTTGGCGAACATCTTGTGGAATCTTCCGCTGGTGTATCGAGTTCACGGCGAGCTTGAGATAGATCGTCTTGATGTTGGGCAAAAAGAACAACGGAAGAACATCAAAAGGATGGAACTTCTCGCCTCTCAGGCTCCCTTCCCAGGCTGCATCCCCCCGGGGAACCATTCTCCAATCCAGGTATACCTCAATCAGGTTTTGAAGGAGGGTTGAGCTCTCGTCATTCCCGTTGAATTTGAAAATATCGAAGAACTTGAAGTCGAAATATTCCCTGATTTTGAGGGAGCGCAGATTTGGTAGTAAGTAGAGCAAAGCACTGGCTCGAACGCGGGCGGGCCAAGACTCAATTTCCCCCGGGGTCGACGATAGCCTGGGCCCACTGTGGGGAAATATCTTGGACACAAAACGTGCTTTCACTCGTCGTTTGGTCCCGGGTTTTTGATTTCGTCGGGCGCGCCCAGCTTCTTCCATATTATGAGCCCACAGAAAATCCTCCATCCTCTGTTCCTTGGTATACTGATTCTTCCAACTATATCCAAAGGAGAGCGACTGCACGTAGTTTGCAGTAATTGGGTTTTTGGTAAACTGTGGGATGAGATCGCATAGTGGATCCGCCCACACTGGAGATTCAAAAGGATTGGCCAGGAGACCCTTATCATATGAAAGCTCGAGGTTACGCCAAAGTATTGGCTGCGTCATGATGTAAAGGTCTTTGTTCACCATTGACATAGCCAACACAGTTTTCAAGCACATTCGACGTGTTTCCCAACCACGGACTTCCTCGACGAAAGCGAGATCATCAGGGTTAAGTGGCAGGGGGGTGGGATTATGGATGCACCCTAGTTTATGTTTGAGCTGGACCAACCCATGAGTGAAAGATCCTCTGAAGATTTTGGAGAAGTAGTAGGGCTGTATAGGTTCGGAGTAGTACTTGGGCCCTATACGTTCGGATTCTAGAGGGTCATCTTGATGCGGAAGAACACAGTCAGGATCGGACTCATATCTGTGTTTCGACAAAAAGTCCCAACCAGATTGTGGTTGGTCGAGAAGAAGTGCTTCGATGAGAATTTGGTGCACTATCTCCAGAGGAAGATTGGGGAGGTTGACTGGCCCCGGCTTCGTTTTTTCGAGAGGATGATCCATATTTGGTCGATGTGTTTTCTGGTGGTTGTTTTCAGGTATTTGAGTTTGAAATAGGAATTTGATAATGATTTGAAAGAGACAAGAAGAAAAGAATATTTTATTACCGAAGAATGGAGATCTCGACTGAATTAAATCATAAAGCACTAACGACCTCTACCCCAGTAATAGCGGTGACCGCTCCCGAGTAGGCACTAATGGGGCTCCAACTCGAAACTTCAAAAACCCGACCGATTTTCCTTAACTCGGTAATTTCGAAATCAAAAACCCGGGTCGACTTCGATTACTAGTCAGTAATTTAGACTCATAATTCTTATAGCGATTATTATTGAAAAACTTATTTCTTGTTTTTATAAAAACAAGAATATTGGTATTATATATCTGTATTGTAACTTCCAACATCAAAAAAAAACGAGTAGAAGGCGGCCGGGTTACCAGCCACTTTACTAAAACAACTCGCCGAGCACCAAATTTCTCTGCCAAATAGCGTAGAAAATCTTTACAATCAACACAAGGATAAACGAATATAATCATCGTTCGCTGAATTTGCAAGAACTCTCCAATCTATCACATCTCTATATCAGAGAGTATTTATTGTCGTTGATGCGCTTGACGAATGCCAAGCATCCGATAGCAACCTATCAACCTTTCTCTCGCAGATATTCGGTCTCCAAGCCAGGAATAAATTGAACTTTTTTGCAACCTCGCGACCTATTCCGCACATAGTAGCAGAATTCAAGAATTGTCGCAGCCGAGACATCCTAGCCAGCGATGAAGATGTACATAGATATCTTCAAGCCCACATGCCACACCTCCTAAAATTCGTCCTTAGGAATCCTGATTTACAGGAAAAGATCAAGACAGAAATTATAGACGCCGTTGAGGGAATGTAAGATCACCAGTTATACTGAAAATTCAAATTCAGGCTCTCATGCTAACACCCGCTTGGGTTCCTCTTGGCACAACTCTATCTTGACTCACTCAAGGACAAGACGTCAGAAACGGAAATTAACTATGCCTTGAAGGAGCTTAAGAAGCAAAATCAGGCTACAACAGGACAGGATAGGAAGCGCCATGCCTTAGATGAGGCGTATAATCAAGCAATGAAGAGGATAGACGGCCAAATGCCAGGCTTTCAACTCTTTGCAAGGAAGGTTCTATCCTGGATCACCTGTGCAAAGCGGCCTCTTACTACATTAGAACTTTGGCATGCTCTTGCAGTAAAGGTTGGCGACACGCAACTTGATGGAAATAATATTCGAAATACTGAAGACATGGTCTCAGTATGCGCCGGTTAGTCACAGTCGATGAGCAGAATAATATTATTCGATTAGTCCACTACACAACGTAGGAATACTTCGAGCGAACCCAAAGGCAATAGTTCCCGGATGCGGAATCCGACATCACCGTAATTTGCCTTACCTACCTCTCCTTCAGTGGTTTCCAGAGTGGGTTTTGTCAAACAGATACCGAGTTCGAGGAGCGGCTCTAATCAAATCCACTCTGTAGCTATGCCGCGTGCAACTGGGGACACCATGCTCGCAAGATTTCGATCCTAAGCAATGATATCACAGCTTTTCTTGAGAACGAGGCCAAAGTTGTGGCATCGACCCAAGTTCTGCTAGCTACCAAGCAGAACTCTGACTACGGCCAAGAACTCCCAGGGGACATGACAGGACTGCACTTGGCGGCCTACTTTGGTCTGGACAAAGCAGTAACCATATTGCTCAGTGGCTATCAAACTCCTAATGTGACGGATAGTTACAATCGGACACCATTATCGTAGGCCGCCGAGAATGGGTACGAACACGTCGTCGAGCTGCTGCTCAACAAGGACGCGGCTGCTGACGCCATCGATAATGAAAATCAGACACCGCTTTGGTTAGCGACTGAGGGTGGACACAAGACAGTCGTCGAGCTACTGCTTGGTACTGGCAGTGTCAACCCCGATCGAAATGACGACGATGGTTGGACGCCGCTATGGATACCTGTTGATAAAGGAGACAAGGCGATGGTCAAGCTGCTACTCAATAATGACAGGGTCAATCCGGATTCGAAGGACCACCAGGGTTGGACGCCGTTGTGGGTCGCAGCTACGAAAGGGGACGAGGCGACCGTTAAGCTGCTGCTTAGTACTGGCAAGGTTGATCTAGACTCGACGGATGATAATGGCCGGACACCGCTATTGTGTGCCGCCCGGAAAGGGCATAAGCCAATCGTCGAGCTGCTTCTCGAGAAGGGTGCCGAAATGGAGTCGAAGGATACTGAGTCTGGCCGGACGCCGCTGTCGTGGGCTGCGGAGAACGGGCAGGAGACCGTTATATGGCTGCTACTTAATACAGCCCGTAATAGTGGCCGGACCCCGTTATTTTGGGCCGCATCCTATAACTACGAGGATGAATACGTGCATGAGGATGAGGACGAGGACGAAGGCGATGACAACAGCGACGAAGACCAGGATACTGGAGAGATTTATTATCGCAATCTCTGACTTGGTTCCAACGGCCAATACCAGGTCGGGACACTTTGCCGGGTCAAGCTTAATTGCCTCAACAATCTCCGTGTCATCTGGGTGATGCTCGCCATACAAAAGGACGTCAGCTTTGAGCTTGCCAATATCACTGTTAGATGGATGTAGCTTTTAAATAGTGAATTCCTTAGTCATTATCCTGCTTCATTTAAATGTTAAATGTCACTCGAATTTTAGTGCTGCTACAGTGTTATTTTATTTCTCTAACCAGCTATATCATTCTCTATCTACTAAGGAACTAATATCCAGTCCCTCTTTTTGCCATCCAAGTAATACTGTACGGGAAGACAAGGTATCAGGGTGAGTAGTACCTATAATTCTAGTCCGTAACGCTACGCATTTCGCCATAAGTTCAAAGGCCTCTTTGTCTCGGCCAAATCCTTTCCACGTAATTGCAAGATTATTTATGCTGGTCAGCGTGTCTGGATGCTCGCCACCTAACACCCTCGAGCATATCTCTAGTTCTGTCGCTTGCAGCTTCTCAGCCTCCTTCCAGCGGCCCTGACCCTGGTATGTCAAAGCCAGGTTGGCCATACTAGTCAGCGTGGAAGGATGCTCCTGCCCTAACACCCTCTTTCTCGTCTCCATCACTTGCACCTCCAAATCTTCGGCCTCCTTCCAGCGCTTTTGATTCCAAAATATTGAAGCCAGGTTGCCCATACTAGTCAGCGTGGAAGGATGCTCCTGCCCTAACACCCTCTTTCTCGTCTCCATCACTTGCACCTCCAAATCTTCGGCCTCCTTCCAGCGTTCTTGATTCCAAAATATCGAAGCCAGGTTGCCCATACACCTTAGCGTATTTGGATGCTCCTGCCCTAATACTCTTAAACTCGTCTCCATTACTTGCACCTCCAAGTCTTCAGCCTTCTTCCAGCGTCCCTGATTCTGGTATGTCGAAGCCAGGTTGCCCATACACCTTAGCGTATTTGGATGCTCCTGCCCTAATACTCTTAAACTCGTCTCCATTACTTGCACCTCCAAGTCTTCAGCCTCCTTCCAGCGTCCCTGATCCCGGTATGTCGAAGCCAAGTTGGCCATGCTAGTCAGCGTGTGTGGATGTTCCTGCCCTAACACCCTCGAACTTATCTCCATAACTTGCGCCTCCAAGTTTTGGGCCTCCTTCCAGCATCCCTGAACTCGATACGTCGAAGCCAAAATAGCTTTGCTAGTTAACGTGGACGGATGCTCCTTCCCTAAAACCCTTGAACTCGCCTCCATCACTTGTATCGACAAGTCTTCGGCCTCTTTCCACCGTCCTTGATCAAAGTATGTCAATGCCAGGTTGGCCATGCTAGTCAACGTGTGTGGATGCTCCTGCCCTAACACCCTCGAACTTATCTCTATAACTTGTAGCTCCAAGTCCTTAGCCTCATTATAGCGGCCCTGGTACCGGTATGTCGAAGCTAAATTGGCCATACTGCCTAGTGTGGATGGATGTTCCCGCCCTAAAATCCTTGAACTCATCTCTCTCACTTGCACTTCTAAATCTTCGGCCTCTTCCCAATGTCCCTGACTACAATATGTCGAAGCTAAATTGGCTATATTGGTCAATGTAGAAGGATGCTCCTTCCCTAATATATTTGAACTCGTCTCTATCACTTGAATAAACAGGTCCACAGCCTCCTTCCAACGTCCTTGATACCGATATGTCAAAGCCAACTCGGATATACTGGCCAACGTGGAAGGATGCTCCTCGCCTAGAACCTTCTTACAACTCTGCAGAACGCCATTGAAATATGCCTCTGCCTCATCGAACCGCCCGTCAATAAACAAGGCCGTAGCGCATTTAAGTATAAGCTTCGTCCTAGCCGCGTTGTCTTGTTCAGGGAGACCATATAAGAGAGCAAACTTAGTGTGCGGTAGTAATCGTCTCCACTTGCTTCTATTCCCATGATCACTCTCTGGAAAAACTTCAAGCAGACATACAATAGCAGCCTGAGTCTGCTGACTCAGCAATTCCTGATTTTTAAGCCAGTTACGTGTCGAGAGGTGCACCAGTCGATGAAGGTCGAGCGCTGATTCAGCCGTCCGTTTGGTAACAAATGAGTAGGCGTCGAGGGTTCGTACCGCGTCTATTCCCTTTTCACGCGGCGAGGTCGTCGGCAGAAGAGCTAACGGAACGTCCGTTGGATCTACACAGGCCATGAAGAGGAGATAATCAGCTGCTAGCGTATCCTGGCGACGAATTTGCTTGAACGAAATAAGCCAGGTCGAAGTTATAACGCTCCCACATTCTTTGCTGATTAATTCAACGACTTCCTCCTTTTGCTCAGCTAGTAGTAATAAATATTGTCCAAGCGTTATATTGTTGACGTTGACGTAGGCTGCTGCTTGCACAATAGCAAGAGGGAGGTACGCCAGCTCTTTAAGCAAGAGATCCGCCACCTTTTGCTCATTCGCCGGGTTGATCAAACATATTTCCAGCATCCTCTGAGCTATGTCCTGTTCCATCTCTGGCAACTCCACAATATCTTCTAACGCTAGCTTAACAGCTGTCTTCCTGTCTGTTGTTATGAAGACGATGGCCCCCTGATTAGACACTGGTAGATATTCGATTAAGCTAGCCGCTTTAGACGTCTCGTCCGTGATGTCGAATACGAGTAGCCACTGCCCCGCGCTCTCTTTGCTTAAGTAGAGTTGAACTAGCTTCGTGGCATCTGCCTTTTCATCATCCCAGCCTGGAATGTTAAGCCGTTGAGCAATATGCAAATACGCTTGGTGAAGACTTTCTATGTCGCTTGCAGGTATCCAGAAGACTGAGCAGTTCTTGAACTCTTCTCTTATTCTGTACGCCAACTCGAGCGCCAGCTGTGTTTTACCTATGCCGCCCGGACCCGTGATTGCGACCTTCGAAGTGAACTCTCCGAAGAGCTTTCCTTCCAGCTCGGCGAGTTGCGATTCGCGACCAACAAATCGAGCGTTTCGGTCGAATGGTACGATAAACGGTATAGTTTTGGCTGTGGGCTAGTCGTTAGTACTTACTAGACAAACTTGTGTAGGCCGTACCATTTCCCACCTCCTCTTCGAGTCGCTGTAATGCTTTCGCTTTTCCCTCGCCGTATCTAAAGTCCATAGACACGCCAAAGATTCCAATTAAAGAGTACGCCATGTCCTCTTCCTGCGCTGTCTCACGACCATTCATCCATGCCCTTCGATCTTTTATACTGAAATTCTCTAGAGGATCACCCCGTAAGGCTTCGGCGGGAATACCAGTAATCTGATAGATTAGCCCCTCGAGAGATTCTTTATCGCCTAGTTGCTGACGCTCTAAGGAAAAGAATTCGACTGATGTTGGAGCGATGAGCTCCTGAAGCGTCCAGCCCCGACTAAACCATCTGCTCTTTCGAAAGGCTGCTTCCCATATACTCTGGTGTAGTTGTACATCTGCCATAGGTGTCGAGATATCCGAGAGGAAAACATAGCATCTTGCTGCATTTTTATACCATCGGAACATAGAGTTGATCGCGTTTGAAAGCTCGCGGAGGTTCCATTTGTCGATGCAACATGTGTCGACCCAGAAGTACTGCAGACGATCGCAGGCCGCTTGTTCTCCACAGAACAGAATCTTTTCATAGCCGGCCTTGCTCTTACCAGTGCCATTTACTAGGTCTTCGAAGAGGAACTCGTCATCACCCCAGGTGTGAGAGAGAATAGCATATGACGGAATTGTTTTTCGGCTGAAATCCGTTGAAGTCAGCCTCTCGGCGCTATCGAAGTGAAGAAGTCGCATGGCTCCAAGATGGCTCCAAGATGGCTCCAAGCCGCAAGTATAAACGCAGGCAGAAGTATCAAGACACCGGGCAGTGTATAGGTCGATGGCCACGGAACGCAGAGGAGTAGTACTACTCCTATGTATCACGATGATGAACTGGGTGGCAGTTGGGTAGGCTCAGCCGCACTATCACGTGCAATGGAAGTGGATGGAGCGGAGCCTCACCATGATCTCCAGTCTGTGCATTAGCAAACAGTCCGTGCGCGCTTATCCTTGTCACAAGCATAAAGTCCAACTTCGACAGGTCCAGGAGCTCTCAATGCGGTTCTTTCGAACAGACTTATTGAAGTCCTGACGAATTGACATACAAAAATAAGACAATTAAACAGAGCCATAGTGATTAAGTCTAGCTATTATTAATACTCGGGTACGTAAACATTATATTCACCAAACGCCTTGTTCTACACCTGGGCCTACCAGAAACTCATTGACGTCCTTGCGGGCCTGAGTCTTCCGTTACATCTAGATCGCAGACCTGAAGATGGACGAACAAGCTGGTCAAACGGCATGATGTACCGTGTAGCTATAACCAAGACTCTTAAGTATTGGCAGAAGGTTTTGTCTCCTTTCACCTCGTTCACTCCTTCCCATCCTGACTCTAAAGGTTGCCTGGATAGTGTGGCCGCTTCAAGGGAGGGATAGAACTCGACCTACTGAAAGTTTTCTAATTCCGTGGGACCTCAACCACGTCGCCAATATCGTGGTTGTAGTCGTCATCGAGATTGTCAACAAGCGCGTGCGAACGTCCAGCCTTCCTGTCTGCCAAAGGACCAGTGCAGTTCCTTACCGACACCGCCCAATCCACTACAGCGAATACCACGACTGACTAGATTGGGAGGCGCGAAAGAGCCTATTGGCAGCCTCACTCTCGCATCTCTGGGCCATCACACGACTGGATCAATCCACATGAAGATGATGATGGACCACGCGAAGCACATCAGAGTCGGGGCCTACTCTGTGTCTGAACTGTAGAATGAGGACGGTGGAGGAGGCACAACAACAACAGGGGAGAATCACGTGCAGCTAGAGTGATGTGGGTCCTGAACATGATTGCTTTTGGGTCAAAGTTGTTTTGTTGAAGAATTGTAACGATTTCAAGCATCGATCATTCTTACCACAGCACGCAAATATGCATCTCTTGCATTCAAGAGTCAATGACAGATCCCACGAAGATCATCTGTACCGCCGCAATGCTAGGTACGGTACAAATGTCAATTCATCCATTCGACACCATAGAATTGGAGCATACTCACCCAAGCATATAAGTAAGAATATCGAGCTTCTCCGAGGACTTTGTTTTCCATACAGTCAACGCACAAACCAGGAAAACCGACTCCCCCAAAATGGCCCAAAGCCTCTTGTGTGATGTTGGAATCACGTATAGCACCATGATCAAAGCCGTAGGTAGCACGGCAAAGAAAGCGGCCAGGATAAATCTTCCCAGCCACTTTAAGGCAAATGCGAGTCGGGCTCTCCTGATTCTTTGAGTTGGCCGCACGTCGGCGTCTTCCACTTCGGCGTCTTCTTTTTTGTAATCGTCCCACGTTAGCAAGCTAAGAAGCCGGCCAACACCTTCAGGATAGCGGTCGGGAGGACTGGAGCGAGGATCTAAAGAGACAAAATCTTCACTTTCCCAAAGATCTCCGTCGCGAAAGACATTAATAAAGTTAGTTACCACCTGCTTTGACACCGACGCTCCCTTGGCGGTAAATTTAGGCAGAGAAAGAACCTTTTGTTGATTAAGCAGTAAGGCTCCGTCTAAGACCATGTTGGACCCCACAAGTGGAAGTGATAGCTAATGTGAGACTTACTATAATGTTGCAGGGTTTTCATTGGTTCTTCAAAGGGGTCAACTCCCTCCCTCGACTCTGCTTCATCAAGCGCGTAGTCCCAATCCCAAAGTTGTTTTTCTAAATGGCGGATTTTTACTTGCAGTCTCAGAAGATTTGCCATCCCTAGGCTTTCGAACCTTCGAGCAGCTTGAATCTCTTCAAGTCGCCTCGCAATATCTAAAATACCTTTGGAGGTTTGAAGGGGAGAAGATTCAGGGGTGGGGTCCACGTGGCTCGTACGATGCAAGGAACCCCCCCCGGGCACCGGATTGATTGGTAGCCTCATTTTGGGCTTTGGGCTTTGGGCATTGCTGCTGCTCAGCCTATGCTGTGTAACTGTTATGAGCTGGTGTGGCAGCTTGGTAAAATGATATTGCAGCTGCATGCACACTTCCTTCTTCTTGTGGATGCCTCCATATGCTCATTGTCGCGGCTTCTCTGAAGGTGGCAAGAAAAATGTTGTTTATTTCAACCTGGGCAACCCATCTTCACCAAGGCCTTTATTCACTCCAGTCTCTTGACATTGCTATCCGCTCGACTCTCATTTTTTCGTAACGGAACTCAAGGCTCACACAATTGTAGAAACATCCCCCGTATTGGATACTACTCGAATCATGATTCTTTCTCCGTTATAATATTCTTTAACGCAAATAATTATAACTTTTAAACTTTCATCCGACATAATTGGTAGAAATATTAGATTGCTCGTAATCTTTTTCTTTTGCAAAATGCTCAAATAACGTGTTTGGTCTATCTCAAGAACAGCAAGGTTCTCGTTTAGCACCCCGGGGAACTCATTTAATTTTTTGGAGATATTAATTATTTATTATAATTGCAAACGGGTAATCGTATTTCCATATTTTTTAAAAATAATATTTGTGCCTGCCAATCTTTCTTTAGCGATCAAGATCAGCACCTATACAACCAATTAATATTTTCTGCAGTGCCTCGGTTTTTTTTTTCCCCATTATTTTCCTTATTCTGTTTCATAACCAATTCTTATATATTTTATTTATCTGATTTATATATATTTTTGTATTTAAAAGTTTATTTGAGCATAATTTTTCTTATTTTTATTTATATTTCATAATTTGGTTTTAACTTATATATTATATATAAATAAATAAATAATACTATTGAACGCTTCTTATAGATAAAATAAATTTCCGGGTTTTCAATTAATAATATTTTATATGAATAGAATATAATTATAATAAAATAAATATTATTATTTTTTATTTTTTGAATTTATATTTAAAAAAAAAAATCATTTTTTTATATTTCAATAATTTAAAATCTAATATTTAATTTCCTCAAATTCTATTTTATAAATTCGTCAATTTTTTTCAGTTTTAACAAATATCTTATTACTTCTTGTCCTTTTTATTTTATGTTTGAAAAAATGACTCCCAAATCTCAAAAATAGATATAAATATTTTATAATTATTTATATTAATATAATATATTGTAGTGGGTGATCAGGTGATGGGCTTCATCATGTGATTTAGCTAGTTTCCTGGGATCTTGCATATAAATGTAAGGTCTTTCTTTCCGTAGAAAAAATAACCAATATAAGAATTTTTCTCCTCATTATTAAATTCAAACTACTATTAGAAAGGATGCGGTATACTCTTCTTATTATTTGGCCTTTTCAATATTAACTTCCTTCTAGTAGTAGTACCGATTATAATAGAAAGACTTTGCGTAATATAAATTTTAAATAAGAATAATCTACTTAGACTTTTTCGGAGTATTAATATTTTTTATAGGACAAAAAGGTTAGCAAAAGGAGAGCCTCAGGATAATATTGATAATAACAATAATATTAAAAAAATAATTTAGGAGCAATTATCAAATTCTTTATTAATTAATTCTATTAATTTTTAATATATTTCTAAGATAAAAAAGAAGAATAAACCGGAGGATATTAGAATAGAAAAAAATATAAAAAAGGAGGAGGAGGAAGAGAAGAAAGAACGGGGCCAAGTAACTAATAAGGAAAAGAAGGAGAAGAAGAAGAAAGATGTTCTATTATAAGTCTTTTGCCCAACTATAACTCCCTATTTTTAGATCTTTTAGATTTATTTAATTAATCTATAAACCAGTTATACAAAAGATCAAATTAATATTAAAATCTAAATCTAAATTTATTTTATTGTGACAATTCGGTTCTTGGAATATTATAATTATATAATAAATTATATAATATTTAATTATTATTTATATATTAATTTTAATTTTATAATGTATTATATTTATATTATTTAAAAATTATTATAATTATATTTGAAAAAATATTTTAATATTTTATAAAATAATATTTATTTTAAAAAATAAAAAATATTAAATAATAATTAAAATTTTTATATAAAATTATTAATATAATTATAATAATAAAAAAAGATTCAAAAATTATAATAATATATTTAAATTAAATTATTTTAATTATTAATAATAATAACTTTTTTTTTTTAATTTTAATAATTTATAGTATTTTATATTTTTTTATTTGTTTTATTAAATTCCAATTTTTTTTTTATTAATAATTTATTTATAAATAAATTTTAAAAATTTTAAAAATGTTGCACGTACTAGCGTGGCTGCCTCGGTGCCTCAGGCACCCACATATAAATAACTTCACCTCCTGCCCCTACGGCGCTATTATCTCTTAATATATATATATATATATACAGCATTTACTGCATCAAAAAATATAAAATTAAAAAAATTATTATTTTATTTTAATTATTATAAAATATAAATTGAAATCATTAAATAATTTTAAATATAAAACTTTAATATTTTTAATTAATGTTTTTAAATTAATTTAAAAAAATTTAAATTTTATATTTTATATAAATTTTTTAATAAATATTTTTAATATT
>Ga0247778_1000969_pt1 | contig 17866 bp, 11 predicted proteins | sample UWRJL049202B5_FD_179939 | JGI IMG/M metagenome (GOLD analysis project Ga0247778, IMG submission 179939) | Plant litter microbial communities from Arlington Agricultural Research Station in Wisconsin, United States - UWRJ-L049-202B-5 | ecosystem: Environmental > Terrestrial > Plant litter >... | reverse complement strand
TATTATAGTTTTCCACTATTTGCCGATACGAGCGCCAGCAGGGCCTATACGGGTATGGTTTCGCAGGTCTTCACGTTTCTTAAACCGGGTTTTACCCTGGCTAACATTGGGTTTACCCCTTTTTTGGAAGATGGCGTCTACCTGGCGTTGGCGGTAGGTCCATATGGGAATGAACAGGAAGATGTTCGGGCCAGGGTGATGGCGGATATCCGCAGCGGGCTGATCGTTTCCGAGCGGTCGGGCGTCTATAACCCAAGATCTTTTGCTACCGTGAACACCATTGAATATATCAACAGCAAAATATTCGTCACCACGGTGCAAAGAAAGTTCGATCCGCCAATTTATTAACCGTATCAAACCAAACTATGTTTTATTCCATGCGATTCAAATACATGATACCTGTTGCGGGCATGCTATTGCTGCTGGCGGCCGGTTGTAAGAAAGATGATATTGCGGCACCGATCGACAGGACGACGGCGCCGCGGTCGATCGGCGAATTCATTCAGAACAATTATGACCTTAGCCTGTTGCAGGCGGCTGTTACAAGGGCCGGGATGAGCGATAGCCTGAACTTGCCCGGGAAACAAACTTTTTTTGCGCCGGATAATGCTGCCTTTAATGCCATGGGGATCGTCAGTCCGGCCGATTTTGATAAAATGGATGCCGATAGTTTGCGGCGGATGCTCAACTACCATATTATCCCCGACAGGTATTTCATATCGGGGTTCCCTTTTCAATTGGATAATAAATATACGACCCTGGCGGGCGACCCACTTTATGTATCGGTAAGTGGGGGTGAATACGGGCAAGGGTCGGAAACCAGGACTGTGTGTGTGAACGGTGCGTATGTATCGGGTGGAACAAAAAGAAATATAGCGCTGGCCAATGGCGTGGTCCATATCATACGGAAGCCTTTGAAGTTCCACAGGGGCGCGGTGCAGGATTTTATCGCTCGGGATACCAGCCTCGCGTTATTTGCTGTCGTTATGAAGCGATTCGGCCTGTGGGATTCTCTGAAGTTAAAGGATCCCCTGACGGTATTCGCACCGGTTAATGCGGCATTTCTTAAGTACGGCCTTAGCGCGGACAGTATCGGCCGTATGAGCCCGGCTGCATACCAGGACCTGGCATTTGGTATCTATCCGTTGATGCTGCAAGCCCGGCATATCTTCTCTACGGATGGGTGGATGATTGCTCAGCAAGCTGTATATGGGCGCAACGGTATTCTGATAGGCAATTACAGCCTGGCGCCCAACTATAGTTACAACAGCTATACCAATGAGGAAACCTCCGGTCTCAATATTTTCTGGTTCGAGTTGCAAGATTGGGTAAGTAATAATGCGGGTCCGGGCAGTATCAATTATAAAGACGAGTCTGTTATCAATGCCGACTTTCTTACGCTGAATGGAATCGTTCATAAGATGGACGATCTGATCTTTTATCCGGAAGCGATGAAAAAATAATACGATGAAAAAAATGAATAAAATGCTGCTGGCTGCGGTGGTTATGCTGCTGGTTGCCTCTTGTACGAAAAAAGATATTCAGCCGGCGCCGGTTGGTGAAGCGGTGCCTTATACGCCTCCGGCTACCCGTAAATGGCAGGCCGTTATGAAGGACCCGTCCTATACTTATTGGAATGCGGCCTGGCGGCGTTCCCGGATGGACACGCTGGTTGGCGGAAGTGGTGCGGCCTACTATACTGTATTCATGGCGACCGACAAGGCTTTTACGGATGCAGGATGGACTATGGCGAAGATCAATGCGGCTGATACGGCCGATCTCGATACCTTACTGGCCTATCATGTGGCGCCTGGTTTTTACAGGCCTGATAACCTTTCGACCCTCCGGGGTAGTCTGGCTCTTAAGACGCTGCTGACCAGTGTCCATGTTGCCGATCATAGTCCGGGTAATCCGTATATCTACAAGCTGTATGCTGGTTACCAGTCTGATAGCCTGGTGATAGACGGCAAGGCCGTCAATAAATGGAAAACGGGTGAAGAGGCCTTGAATGGTTATGTATATCCTATTGAAAGTCTCCTGAAGAAGCCGGAGATGTCCATGCTGCAATATTTAGAGAGCGATCCCCGGTTCAGTCTTTTTCTGGCGGCTATCCGTATCAGCGACCAGGTATATAGTGACAATTATGTGTCGATCTTTAACGAGCAGTTCCTGGCGGGAAATCCGGACTATGGGGTTGTCTCCACCCTTTTTGCGCCTACCAACAGGGCCTTTGAGAACAGTGGTTTCCATTCGGCGGCGGATATACAGGCATATGTAGATATGTCCCTGGTTGATGGATATCTTCCTCAGCCTGATTACGATTCGAATTTTTTTTACCAGCAGCCGGTGACGGCGATCGATTCTCTTTTATTTCCGCATGGCCTGGAAGCTTTTCGGGCCGGAAGTGGTGGCGGGTATATCACCGATCTGAGTTTTTTCACCAATGATATCCTGCTGAACGGGGCCGCCATCAGCGGGATGCTGATCAAGCCCGGGCAGCTGTACAACAATCCGCCTGTGTTGGTGCATCTTCGGTTTAGCAGTGATAATGATAGGCCGATGGTGCTGAGGCTGGGGTCGGCGAGGGCGCCTCTGCCCCTGGTCGAAACGAATATAAAAGTATTGAATGGGGTGATTCATGTGGTGGACGAAAGCCTGCTGCTGCCCTGAGGACGATGAAACATATACACGTGTACAAAGCATACTTACGAGCAATGAAACAATTTCTATATCTCCCTTTTTTTATGTTGTTCCTGCAAGCCTGTTCGAAGAGCCATGACAACAAGGCTGCGGGGGCGGCGGACGTTACGAATCGTCTCAATTTTATCATCGATGATAACCGGTTTAATTTTTCGGCCTTCAATGCGGGTCTCAGCAGGACTTCCTACCGGTTGGCCCTGGCGGGGGCGGGTCCTTATACTGTGCTGCTGCCGGATAACAATGCATTTATCAATGCTGGTTATGCCAATGATCAGGCTGTGCTGACGGAAAGCGCTGCCCTGCTGGGGAATATGATCGGCTATCATATTACGAATGGTACCTGGGAGCTGGACAAGCTGCCTTTTGCGTTCAACCAGGAAATTGAAAGCATTGGGGGGGCAAAATTGTATGTGACGCGTTGGGTAAAGAATGGCGATACGGTGGTCACGATCAATGGCGCCAGGGTATTGAGCTATAACCTGCAGGCCAGTAATGGATTGATCCAGGTATTGAATGCTGTGCTGCAGCCCCTGGTGCATCAGAAGCTTACCGATGCCATCGCGGCCGATCCGCAGCTGACGTTTCTTAATGTGGCCCTGGAAAGGGCCGGCATGAAGGGGTTGCTGGCCGGCGAGCAGGTGTACACAATCTTCGCTCCTAATAATGCCGCATTTGTGGCGGCAGGCTTCACTTCCATCGACTCCATCAACGGCGCGGATAGCGCCGGCCTGCGCAGTCTTCTGCAGTATACTATGTTCCCGGGAAGGAAGTTCGTGTATGATTATATCCTTACGACCGGGGTTACGGGTATTACGCAGCAGGCCATGTTAAACGGCGATAATATAACGGTGACTCTTGTGAAATCCGGTGTCGATTATACGGGCATTACGGTGAGTGGTGTCGGGAATGCCGCCGGGATAGCTATTCAGAAGGCCAATGTGCTGGCGGGCAATGGAGTGGTGCATATTATCAACCAAATGGTGAGGGAGAATCAATAACGTATAGATATAGGAACCCCTGGTGCCGGGGCAAAAAATAAAATGATGAAAAAAATAGCTTATATAACCTTTCTTTTATTTTCATTAATGGTGTCGGGCTATGGGGCCTGTGCGCAGGAGACCAATGGCGTACTGCGGGGTAAAGTGGTGGATGAGAAGAACGAGCCATTGTATGGCGCTACGGTATTAGCGGTTCATGAACCATCGGGTACACGATATTCGACGGCTACCGGTGCGGATGGGGGCTACTATTTGCCGGGGCTGCGGGTTGGTGGGCCTTATTCCATTTCGGTCAGTATGGTTGGCAGGACGGCTGAAAAGAGAGAACTGGTGACGATCCGGCTGGGTGAGCCTTTGCAGGTGAACTTCTTGTTGGGGGCAACAGGTGTGCAACTAGGGGAAGTAATGGTGAAGGCGAATAAAAGGGGGCCGCGGGCGAATGTTTATGGGGCCGGTCAAAACATCAGCCGTGCGCAGGTGGCGGGGATGCCTACCATCAGCCGGAGCATTCAGGATATTACAAGATTAGTGCCGCAGGGGTCGAAAGATAATTCCTTTGCCGGTACTAATTTCCGGTATAATAATATGACGATCGATGGCGCGATCAATAACGACGCGATCGGCTTTAGCCCTTCGGCCGGGGGGATCACGGGTAGTTCGGGTATGCCTGGTTCCAGTACCCGTACCAATGCCATTTCGCTGGATGCGATCGAGGACATGCAGGTATACCTGGCGCCTTTCGATGTCAAGATCGGCAATTTTACGGGGGCCAGTATCAATGCGGTTACCCGCAGCGGCACCAATTCCGTTACGGGCTCTGTATATGGGTTTGGGCGTAATGCGGCTCTTACGGGTGCCGATCATGCGGGATCGCTGGGGAAGATGAACAGCAGCTTTTATGATTATCAGACTGGGGCCAGGCTGGGTTTTCCTCTTATTAAAAATAAGTTGTTCTTCTTTTCCAATGAAGAGATCACGCGGCGGAGGGACCCTTCGCAACTGGTTGCGGGTGTTGCCGAAACGGGTAATATCTTCAGCGGGAAAGATGCGGAAGTGATCCGGGCGGTCACGCTGCAACGGTCGAATAACCAATTTGATCCTGGAACAGCCGGTGATTTCAATGCTTCTTCGCGGTCCTATAAATTCTTTAACCGGGTGGACTGGAATATCAACGACCGGAACCAGTTATCTGTCCGTAATAATACGATCCGATCCAAATCGATGAATATGGACCGGGATCAGCAGGATTTCCGGTTCAGCAGCATGGCGTACGAGCAGGTGAACAACCAAAGCTCTACCGTGCTGGAATGGAAAGCGAGGTTTAACAACCAGCTATCGAATAGTTTTATCGCGGGTTATAGTGTGGTGACCGACAAACGAAACCCTTCTTCCGACCCATCCCTGCCGCAGGTGCAGATCATGGGCCGTACGCCGGGCACCACCATTTACCTGGGGACGGACCGGGAAGCCAGCATTTTCAACATGAAGCAGCGTACGATGGAGATCACCGATAACCTCAGCTGGCGTAAGGGGAAAAATACTTTTCTGTTCGGTACCCACAATGAATTATATCATATCGATTATGGTTTTGTCAACAGCTGGAATGGGCGGGTGGATTACCTGAGCATCGAAGATTATACAAACAATATCCCTTACCGGGTAAGGGGCAGCTACAATTATACGGATAACAGCCGTGATTATATCCTGGCGCATCCTGAAGCGCAATTTAATGTGAGTTTGCTGAGCTTGTATGCGCAGGATGAAATCCAGCTGACGGATAAACTAAGGCTAACGCCTGGTTTGCGGGCGGATTATGCCTTGCTGCCCAAGCGGCCGGCGCTGAGCGGGCAGACGAAAAATGCGTATACCGACGATTATTTTGGCAATACGTTCACCTATACTCCCCTGAATCGCATTACGAACAACTACCTGAATAGGATACAACTGTCCCCGAGGCTAGGATTCAGATATGATGTGAGCGACGATCAGCGCCTGGTATTGCGGGGAGGGAGCGGATTGTTTACGGGCCGTATTCCTTTTGCATGGCTGGCCTATGCTTACTATAATAATGGGACGGGATATGGTTCTTTTGACCAGAAGGCGGATGGGAAGGCCTTTGTCAGCGGTACCAACCCTTTACAGGGAGGGTCCAATGGGATAGCCGGCTTTATTCAAAAGAACGGGGCGGTGATCAATGACAGGAATGCCGGCAAGACCCAGGTGGACGTAGTTGACAATGGCTTTGTGATGCCTAAGGCGTGGCGTACGAATATTGCCGTGGATTACAAGCATCCTTCGGGCTATACATTCAGCCTGGAAGGTATCGTGACCAAGACGGTGAAAGATGTCTCCTTCCAGCAGATCAACACGAAGGACAATCCGGGTTATTATGGATATGACAGGGAGCGCCGGCAGCCCATTTACAGTGGTTCGATCGATCCCCATTTCTCCAATGCCTACCTGTTGAGCAATACGGGTAAGGGATACCGGTATAGCGTTACCGGATCTGTCAACCGCAGCTATCTCTTCGGTCTGAATATCTCTTTCGCGTATACCTACGGGGTTTCCAAAGATGTTTCCAATGGGATCCGTAATTCCATGGAAAGCAACTGGCAGTTGAACCAGGCGCTGAATCCCAATAATCCCGGGCTGGCCTTTTCGAATTTTGATATCCGGCATCGTTTCGTGTTCAATGCCAGTTATTCCCGGCGCTGGAACGAAACCTGGAAGAGTTCCGTCACTTTATTTATTGGGGCCCAATCCGGAAGTCCTTTCACTTATGGTATCGTGAATAACAGCGTTCAGGGTTTGCCGCAGCAGGTGAGCCTGGTCTATATTCCTGCGGCAGCGGATGCGATCCATTTTTTCCAGGATATTGTGAATGGTACAGGCCAGGTCATTGTCTCTGCCGCCGACCAGGCAAAGGCATTTAACGACTATATCGACGGGGATAAGTACCTGCGCAGCCGCAGGGGGGATTTTACGGAGCGTAACAGGGGGCATACTCCCTGGAATGTACAGGCGGATCTGCACCTGGCGCAAGATTATTATTTTAATAAAGGTTCCAGGGGGCATTTTATCACGTTGACGGTGGATGTCATCAATCTGTCCAACCTGCTGGTCAGCAGTTGGGGGAGGGCCTATTTTTCGCCTAATACTTTCAACTCCACGGCAAGTACGGGGTTGACGCCGACTTTTCCGGCGCTGGTGAATCCCGGTAATTACCCGGTGTATACTTTTCAGCATCCCGGCAAACCTTATTCCGTCGATTTTTTCAATTCCCGTGCGCAGGTGCAAATGGGGTTGCGATATTCTTTTTAAGTACGAATAAACCGATCAGTAACATGAGACACTTTTTATATTTCCTGACAGGCTTGTTGATATTGGTAACGGCCTGTAAAAAAGACAGACAGGAGGGCGGTAAATTATCATTACAGGTCAAGGGGTTCTGGCCAAACAGCGGAAATGCGGGCACCATTGTAACGGTTTCCGGAACGGGATTTGGCGCCAAGGCTGCGGACAATGAGGTGAAATTCAATGGTAAAGCCGCGACAATAGTCGATGTGCGCGACACGGTGTTGATCGTACTGGCTCCTGCGGGAGGAAGTTCAGGCGCCATTACGGTCGAGGCCCGAGGGCAAAAGGCGGATGTTGGCGCCTATACTTACCAGGCATTGAGCTTGCATGGTATCAGTCCCACCAATGGTCCTGCGGGCACCAATGTGTCCATCAGGGGGGCGGGGTTCAGCAGTATAACGGCGCCTGTAAAAGTGACCATCAACGGTAAGGAGGCGGTGGTCACCAATATTACCGATACTTTATTGGTCGTGGCTGTGCCGGATGCTGCGGGCAGCGGTGTCGTAGCGGTCATGGTCGATGGAAAGACCGTCAAGGGGCCTGATTTCAGCTTTCAGAACATCAGTGGCATCAATCCGGTGAAGGGTGGGAAGGGAACGCAGGTCACTATTACCGGGGAGGGATTTAGCACTGTGGCGGCCAATAACCTGATTGCCTTCAATGGTAAGTCGGCAACCGTGGTGAGTGCGGGTGTCAATCAATTGGTCGTTACTGTTCCCGATGGGGTAAGTACCGGGGCTGTTACGGTTATCGTCAACGGGCAAAAAACGGTAGGGTCTGTGTTTACGGTAGTGCCGCCGCCTGTGTTGAAAACGATTGCGCCGTTGAGCGGGCCGGCTGGGGCGGATATTACGATCACCGGCAGTTATTTCAGCAGCATTGCCGGGGAGGTGTCGGTTCTTTTTAACGGGAAGCCGGCGTCGATAGAAACGATGGCGGATAATAAGCTGGCTGTGAAGGTTCCTGCCGGGGCGGGCACGGGTACGATCCTGGTACTGGTAAATGGGCAGCAAACAGTGGGGCCGGAATTCAAGGAGCAGAACCTGGGTATAGCGCAGCTGGTGCCTGATAATGGTCTGGCCGGGTCTCAAATAACAATTAAGGGGATTGGCTTCAGTACGGTTGCCAGCGATAACAAGGTTGATTTTAATGGTATTGCCGCCACGGTGATCAGCGCCTCCGAGACGGAGCTGACGGTAACGGCGCCGGCGGGTGTTACGACGGGTGTGGTGAATGTGTCTGTAAACAGCCTTGGGGCTACCGGGCCCCTATTTAAAAGGGCCGGTGTGCTTACGGTGGCTGGGGGTCCCACGAAAAATGACTTTAACTTTATCGGCGGACTGGCCGTGGACAAACAGGGGAATGTATATGCGACGGATGGGAACCTGATTAAAAAGGCAACGCCGGCTGGGGTCCTGAGCATTTTTGCGGGGCAGTCGGCGAGCGGCAATGTAAATGGCAATGGGGCGAATGCCCTTTTCAATTATGTTACGGGGCTAACCATCGATGGGAATGATAATCTCTATGTATGTGACCGGTTTAACAAGCAGATCCGGAAGATCACTCCTGCTGGCGATGTATCGACTTTTGCGGTGTTAACCTTCCAGCCGATGGGGATTGCTATCGACGGGACCGGCGCCCTGTATGTAGGGGCGGAATACAACGGGGTATACGGGTTGAACGCCAATGGCATAGCGACGAGGTTATCCAGCCAGGCTTATGAAACGGCTGCCTATATCTGCATAGATGCAGCGGGTATGGTGTACTATGCTGCTGATTATAATTACAATACCATCTTCCGGGTAGCGGGTGGGGTCAAAACAACGTATGCGGGAAGTGGATATGGCTTTACAGATGGCCCGGTAGGGACGGCTCTTTTCATTCAGCCTCTGGGGTTGGCCATCGATGGGGCCAGTGGTAATATGTACACCACCGATATCAATGCGATACGGGTCATTGCCGATGGGGTGGTGACTACGGCAACCGGTACACAGGGCGGGGCGCCTGCCGCTGGTTATGTGGATGGTGCGTTTAGTGAGGCGTTATTTAGGAATATCACTGCGATATGTTTGGATAAGGATGGCAATCTTTATGTTGCGGAGCGTGATAATAAGGCGATACGTAAGGTGTTTTTCAGGTAGTGTGTACCAATGAGTTTGCCGGTTCATAAAAAGATAATTTACATTAGATATCTATGATATTATCTTCGCGTCGGATTAAAACCTGACTGTTTTGACAATACCCATCATCACGCTGACCGATCCGGAACTCCTGGCGCAGATCCAGTCGGGTGATGAGGATGGCTTCCGGGCGTTGTTCGACCGCTACTGGCATCTGCTGTGGCGGCTGGCCATGAAGAAGACGGGTGATGAGGGGGAGGCTGAGGATATGGTGCAGGAGCTATTTATCGAGATCTGGCAGCGGAGACAGTCCCTCCTGCTCACTACTCCATTGAGGACTTATCTTATTTCCTGCCTGTATCTTAAGATATTCAAATATTTCAGGAAAAAGGGCTTTCGCGAGCGGCATTACGAAAATTTCAAACGGTTTGTCCAGCAGGCCCCTGCTGTAGAAACGACCGTGGAATTTGAAAACGAATATGGCAAATTGCAGGATATCATTGCGCAAACGGTGTCGATGATGCCTCAGCAAATGAAGACTGTCTTCTCGCTCAAACATTACGGTGGCTATACCACGGCCGATATTGCTGAGGAATTGAACATATCCACTGAGACTGTCAAGACTCACCTGAAACACGCTATGTCCCGCCTGCGTAAAGCGGGGGCGGAATATCCGGCAGGGGCTCTGTTGCTCCCGCTGTTTCTGCAGATGCTGGATTGTTCATATTAAGTTAACATAGGGCGATTCCCCCATTCTTCCCCTTAGTGGAATTACCAGTTTGTATGCCATTACCTAAAACTTTACTAAACCGGATATTCAGGAAATTTTACACCGGAAAGGCCAATACCGAAGAACGATCTTTATTCTGGAGATGGATCTGGAGCGCCGATGTCAACCAAACCAAGGCAAGTTGGACTGAAGCGGATGAAATCCTTGTAAAAGAGCGATTGTGGGCGAATATTTTGTCAAAGACCGGGACGGCGCCGACCAGAAAAGCGCCGGTCTGGAGGCCTTATTTGGCGGCTGCGATATTGATGGGGGTGCTGCTGTCCGGATGGCTACTGATGAGGCCGGGTGGTCATCAATCAAGATTGGCTGCGAATTCCGCCATTGTAAACAACGGCAATGCTGTTCGCTATCTCACGCTGCCGGATGGAACGAAGGTCATTTTGAATATCCATTCTGTTCTCGAATATTCCATATCCTACAATGACAGGGAGAGACGCGTGTATCTGAAAGGTGAGGGATACTTTACGGTACACAAGGATGACAAGCGTCCTTTTATTGTGCAAAGCGGGCAGATCGAGACCCGGGCACTTGGTACGGCGCTGAATATTGAATCTCGGGAAGGGGAAGGGCAAATCAGAGTGGCGCTCACCGAAGGGAAGATAGCCGTTTCGGTTACAGGAAGCGATATGCCGGGCAGGTTGCTATCACCGGGGCAAATACTCTTCTACGATAAAGCCAACCAAGGCTTCACCACAACTCATTATAGCACGGATGTAACGGCCTGGACCCGTGGCGGACTTGTATTCAACGGTATACCGCTGACAGAGGCGCTGGACAGGATGGCGGACCGTTATCTGTTAGAAGTGCAGTATGACCGGAAGAAACTTTCCGGCCGAACGATCACGGCATCTTTTGGCAGCATCGGTTGGCAAGCTGTCCTGGCTAATATTTCATTACTGCACGACCTTACCTATCATGTCAGGAATAATAAAATTATCATAGAATAACACTCGTATCATTATGAATACAGGACTACAACCGCTGTGCCGGCTGGTTATGATTGTTGCATGCTGTGTCATCGGCGCTCAGACAGGGGTAAAAGGACAGGCATTGACGGAGAAAATAAATATGACGTTTAGCCGGACCACGGCCCTGCAGGTTATCGAAGAATTGGACAGGCAGAGTAATTATAGTTTCACTTTTGCGAGAGAACAGTTGTCGCCTATTGCTATTCCTTCTTTTAAGGCGGAGGGCATTACGTTGGGTGAGGTTCTTGGGGAGTTGCAAAAAAAATATGGGTTGCAGTTCACTGTTGTGGGATCGAATATCGTCGTGAAACCGGTCGAAAAAAAAGACAGGCCGGGAGGCATTTCAGGAAAGGTAGTGGATTTTGAGAGTGGGGATCCCCTGGTGGGCGCCACGGTCACCGTGGATGGTCAGCGTTTCAGCAGTATCACCGATGAAAAAGGGCAGTACAGGTTGGTGGGGATGCCCGCCGGGGATTATACTTTACTGGTCTCTTATGTTGGGTACAAGATGGAAAGGGTAGCGCAGATCAAGACTTCGGACAATAACACGACCAGCGTGGATGTGAAACTGCAACCCAGCCATGAAAATACGAAGGTGATGGTTGGGGTGGTTGTCTCGGCTATTAAGAGCAGGCGTGTGGCCAACACGACGGATGCGCAACTGGTCAATGAAATATATTCCGCCAAGACGGTTGTATCCGGGATTTCCAATGAACAGATAGCCCGTACGCTGGACAGGGATGCAGCAGAAGTGGTGAAACGTATTCCCGGCGTCAATATTTCCGGCGATAATTTTGTCATTGTCAGGGGTTTGAATAAACGTTATAATCTTACTTTCCTGAACGATGCGATTGCGCCGGCGGCCGATGCCGACAGCCGTTCGTTCTCGTATGATGTGATCACGAGCAATGCGATTGACAGGATCATGGTTTATAAATCGCCCAGTCCCGATCTGCCGGGCGAATTTTCAGGGGGATTGGTGAAGATCTATACAAAGAAGAGCCAACTGACGAGGCAGATAGACATACAGGCTTCTGCTCAATACAGGCCTGGTTCTACATTTGACAATGTATGGTCGTATGCGGGGGGGAAATATGATTTTCTCGGTTTTGACGACGGAACGCGCAAGCTGCCTGATGGTATTCCCAGGGCTGCCAATTTCAATCACCTGACGCCCGCCGGCAATGCACGTTATTCCAGCCAGTTTAAAAATGTTTACGTCATTGATAAAAGCTATAAGGCCATACCTGATCTGCGGCTGAACCTGAATTATTATGATGCCTGGAAGATAGGGCGCAGGTATATAAAAAACCTTACTGCTATTTCATATTCCAATACCCATGAGCAGCGGAAAACGGAGCAGAATTCTTATACCATGTACCATGACAGCTATGGCACGCAGGGTATTCATGCTGCCCGTATTTCCGCGATTCAGAATAATGAGATCCGCCTCAATGACCGGCTATCGCTGGAACTGCGGCATTTTTTTAATGTCAATAATCAAAGGATCGGGCTGGAAGATTACAGGCTGCAAGACGACTATGGGGGCAGTGAGTTTCGTCATGTCAACCTGTATTATGTCGAGAACAGGATGTATTCGGGCCAGTTGGGGGGTAAATATCTTTTTGGCGAAAAGAAGCAGAACAGCCTGAGCGGCAACATCAGCTATTCGACCATCCGTAAACAGGAGCCGGACACGAGGGATTATACGTTGATGAGGACCATTAAAAAAACTGATGGAAAGGATGTTGCAGATGATAAAAATCCATGGGTGATGGAATCCGACTTCATTTCCTACTATCTGCTCACCCGGTCTTTTACCAAGGTGAATGAGCATACCTATCAGGCCAATACGGATTATAGTCAAAGGATCGATGATGTCTGGGGGTTCAAAGCCGGTTATTTTCATGAGACCAGGCGCCGTGATTTCAGCAGCCGTGATTTCGTTTTACTGAACGGGGTCAACCTGTACGACCCGAACCTTTCGATCCTGGGTTCCCGGATTCCCGGTGAAAATGGTGAGCTCAGCGGGCATATCGATGTACAGGAAAAATATCTGAAGAACTATTTTGATCCTTCGATGTTCCGGCCTGATGGAACCGGCTACCGATGGTACGAGAAGACGATGCCCAACAACCAGTACTATGCCGATAATGTCATGCATGCAGGTTATATCAGTACCGACCTGAATCTCGTGGGCGGGCGGCTGAACGTTTTTGGTGGTGTCAGGGTGGAAGATAACCGGTTCCGGATCCTGGGGGCCTATGAACGGGGGCTGGCTGCTTATCCGCTCATCGTCAATAATCACATAACTTCTGTGCTGCCTTCCATGAATATGGCCTTCCGGGCGGACAGCAGTCTGATCATCCGTGCCAGCTATGGTAAGACGGTGAACAGGCCTGAGTTCAGGGAGGCTGCTCCTATGGAATATAAGAGTTATATCGACCAGGAGACCTACCACGGTAATCCTGCGCTGACGACGGTGAATATTCACAATGCAGAATTGCGTATGGAATGGTATCCCCAAAGTTCGCGCCACAATGAAATGATCAATCTGGGTTTTTTCTACAAGAGCCTCGACCGGCCTATCGAGCGGTTCCGGTCTATTTTCTCCGAGGGATTCGACCAGTACTTTTACAGCAATACGGGGAGGGCAAATGTCTATGGACTGGAGGCGGAGTTGAGAAAGAGTCTTGACTTCATCAGGGGAAAATTCTTCCGGGATCTTTCCATCGTGTTGAATGGGTCCTGGTTCCATAGCCGGGTCAATGTGCCTTCCCTTCCTTTTACCGGATATGCAGGAACAAGGTCAAGGCCTATGCAGGGTCAATCCCCTTACCTGATCAATGCTTCCCTCAATTATGAGAATGCGGGGGCCGGAACCAAGGTATCCCTCTCCTTCAACCGTGCCGCCGACTATATCTATGCGATTGGGGCGAACAAGGATGAAAGGAGGGATGCTGATATTATGATGCATGCGAGGAACCAGTTGGATATTACTTTCCGGCAGCGTCTCAATAGGATGTTCAGCGTCAATGCAGGTGTCCAGAACGTGCTGAATGCTCCCGTGCTGCTGTACCAGGACTGGACGAGGAACTATCATTACAATGCGTCGACAGGAACGCACCAGCCTCCTGCCGGTGGCGATATGGTTTTCCGCCGTTACTATCCACGTCCTTATTATTCATTTGGAATAAATATGATATTATGATGAATTCGTTAACAATTTTCCGGACTGCTGCCATCGGGTGGTGGATGCTGTGCATTTTTTCCTGTACCAAGTTCAAAGACAGGCTGGATACCGTCAACGGTGATTCGGGTATTATCGGGATAGTACGGAGCGGGCAAACGATCGCCGAGGCACAGATAGATGAGCAGGTGACGGTATATGCCAAGATTGGCAGGGCCGGGTCTGATATTAAGATGTTCGTTTCAGACGTGGAAGCTAGTATTGTAAGCCGTGGGACCAGCAATGCAGACGGCTACCAGAAGGATACTTTTAATATCGTCGTACCCCGGCTGGCCAAGATCGGTCCGGGCAGTATTTATTTTACGCTGAACGGGGCGGTGCAGCCTTCGCTGGCCTTTACGGTAAAGCGCCCGGATATCCTGTTCGCGGGAAAGGTCTGGGTGGAGCCTTACCTTTTTACGTATTCCGATAGTACGGGTTCTGATCCCAATACCGTTGGTGGCGGGGGCTGGGACTATACATTCCCGGACGTTTTAAGAGATGGTTCGTCACGGGTTGCGGTGGTGAACAGCGTTATTAAATTGGCTTATGATAAAGATGCGGGTGTATTCTATTTCCTGGACTTTCAAACAAGTGACCATTCATTGCGGTTGAGGAAGCTGAAAGACGGGATGGTGACGACGATCGCTGGGGGAGGCAATGATTATTTTGCGACGAAGGGCGCGGAATTAAAGATCGGCACGGATGGGTTTTCAAACAATGGCTTGGATCCGCTGGACATGCGGCCAGGGCCCGATGGAAAACTCTATTTTACCAACAGGTTCTCAACGGAGCCAGACCCGGTCACCGGGCTGCCGTCGGCCTATTCTTTGATAGAGCGGATCGATCCGGTGACGGGGGGAGTGGAGATAATAGCAGGGAACAATCACCGTAATGTGGAATACTATTACAGCAATACGGTCCTGAATTACCGGGGATTGGAAGATGGGACAAAGGATTCGGCGATGATCTCTTCTCCTACGGGGCTGGCCTTTGGCAAAGAGGGAGACCTCTATTTCATTGACGGGGATGCATTGCTGCGCCGGCTTGGCAAGGATGGCAGTATCCATACCATATTGGGCAAGGTGGACAGGATGATATATGATTTTGAAGATGCCGATGGGAAGATCTATCATCCTTTGTTCTATACGGCGATCGACGAGCATAGCGATGGGTTTGGGGATGGGGTCCGTCTCAGTGGCTGTAAGAATATGGTCCGGGCAGGTAACGGTAAATTCTACCTGTTCAGTTTGGGAGGAGGAGGATGGGATTATAACATCGTTGAAGTGAACATGGATACGAAGGAAGCGTCCACCATCATTGGTCTTCAGAATGGGGAACGTTCTAATTTTACCACCGGCACTTTTAAGGAGGTGGGTCTGACCTATACATCGACTTTCGACGTCGACTTCGACGGGAATATACTTTTTGGGTTTACTACCATCTATAAAATGGACTTGCAGGCGGAGACGATCACGAAGATGACCAGTTTCACGGATTTTCCTCCGCAGTATACTTCGCAGCGGCAGTTTATGCAGGAGCGGCAGCCCGGGACGAACTGTATCATTGGCCGGCTGAACAGGATTGTTTTCGACCAGTTCGGGAACCTGTATGCCGGCTATGACCAGGTTGCCGCCAGTTCGGATGTAAGGATAGCAAAAGTGGTCATTGAAAAACAATAAAAATGAAAAGATATTTACAATTGATTGCAGGGTATATGGTGGTAATAGGCATGACCTCCTGTCAGAAAGACGCTAATATGCCGCAAAAGCTGGCTGTAAGTTATCTGATGATTTACAATGGCGGGGCTAATTATTTTGGCGCCAGCAGCATGGTTTTGGTGAACAATCAATTCTATGGCAGCCGGAGCTACAATGATAACGGGGCGGGATTGGTAGGAGCCTTCAATTTCTCCAGGTACTCGCGTATCGATACAGGGTTATACAGGATCGCATTTACTGACACCGCGCAGGCGCCGGAGAATGCAAAAAAAGTTACGGAATCCCTCTTCGATCTGCAGGATGATAGACATTATACGATCTATTTGCTGGACAGCCTGGGATTTTATGGAAGCATGTATACGAAGGACGATGTAGACAAGGACCCGGTAAATGCAAAGATCAGATTGATCAATCTGAGTCCTGATGCGGGTGCGGTCTATTGTAAGATCGATACGATGTCCGTTGGAGGCATTGAAGACATTTCTTACAGGCAGGTGTCGGGATATTCGCCGGTAAGGCCAGATACCAAGCCGGGGATACGTATCATGTATAGGGACAAAAATACGGGGATGGAGCAGCAACTGGTGCGCAAGTCGTTTGTGCTGGAGGCGGGTAAATGTTATACGATGATATTGCGCGGGTACAAGTCCCCGGCCGATGGGAATGTGAATAAGACCATTAATCTTTCCACTATTACAAATTTTTAACTTTTACGGATATGCAATTTGCAAGTATTTTCAATTGCCGGATGCTGGCGGTGCTGATCGTATTTTTCGCGGCCTGTAAAAAGGATAAGGTTTCCGGTGTTGATGCGGCAATTTTACAGCCAGTGGTGGAGAAACTGAGCCGGGCATATGTGCAGGCCGGGGAGAAGGTGACCGTGTATGGCAGGAATCTCTCCCAGGGTAGTTTGCAGACGGAGGTTACGATCAACGGGCGAGTGGCGGAGATAGTCGGGATAACAAGCGACAGCATAGAGGTGCGGGTCCCCTCCAAAGTGAGTACGGGACAGGTCTTAGTGACTGTGAGTCTTGGGGACCGGTTCAAGTCGGGTTATGGGCCTTCGATTGAGGTGAAGCCTACTCCTCATATCAAAAATTTCTGGCCTTTATATGCATACGGCGGCGATGAGGTCATATTGAGGGTGGAAAATTTTAGCCGGGATAATGCCGAGAATCGTATCGTGCTCAATGGGGAGCCATTGGCCATAACGGGTGGTAACGGGTCTGATACCATTCTGGTCCGGTTGCCGGCGGGTGCGGTAACGGGGGTGTTGCGCTGGAACAGCTACTCCGGGCCTGTCCAGGAGATGGACAGCGCATTCCGGGTCAGACAGGCGAGCTATCCTGTTGCGACAGTGGGGGAATGGCTGCGGGTAGACCCGGCATTTTCTTTGATGGATACGCTCGTGCGGGGATACCCGCAACTGGCTGGCTCTAATTATGATATTTATGCTCCTATTTACAATACGGCGTTGGGTTATATCAATGAGGCATCGCGGACCTATACTATTTTTCTCCCGGCGGATGAGGCCTATTACAGGAATGGGATCTATTTAAATAAGTTTATTGAAAATATCAAGGGTAAGCCGTATGCCTATCATGGGCCTTTGGCGGCTGCTATCTTGCCGGATGTACAGTTGAGCATTGGGGACATTCATGGAGGTGATGAGTATAACACGTTGTATAGCGAGCAACTGGTGTACTATCCTTTGGGTGATCCGACCCACGTTCTCAAGATGCAGGTGTCGGAGGTGGGTGGGGAGAAGTATGTGAATTTTCTTGGGATATGGGGAGAGACGAACCCGCCGGTGAAGATTCTTAGGGAGCATACGGTCGGTAATGCGAGGATCATTGAGACGGATGGGGATATGGGGATTATTTATTTTTAAGTATTGTGTCCGGACACCGGTTCCGGCGCCCGGTCACAATATTTCGAGGATGCCTTTATTTCCTTTTGCGTCTGATCAGAAAGATTGCTGCG
>Ga0247778_1000968_pt1 | contig 17888 bp, 1 predicted proteins | sample UWRJL049202B5_FD_179939 | JGI IMG/M metagenome (GOLD analysis project Ga0247778, IMG submission 179939) | Plant litter microbial communities from Arlington Agricultural Research Station in Wisconsin, United States - UWRJ-L049-202B-5 | ecosystem: Environmental > Terrestrial > Plant litter >... | reverse complement strand
CCTGTATTCAGGCCAGGTAGAAATATTCAATGAATATGGCCCTACAGAGGCTACCGTAGGTTGCATGATCCATGCCTTCTCCCCAAACGATAGCGGAGAAAATGTACCAATAGGCGTTCCGGCCGCCAACACACAGGTATATATCCTGGATAAATATTGTAAACCTGTGGCTACAGGTGTTCACGGGGAACTGTACGTATCGGGCGACGGTATAGCGCTGGGATACCTGTTTTTGGAAGAGTTGACAAGGGATAAATTCATTCCGGATCCTTTCCGGGAAGGCCTGAGAATGTACAAAACGGGAGATATGGCCAGGTGGCTACCCGATGGCTTGATAGAATACCTGGGACGAATCGATGAGCAGGTTAAAATCAGCGGCTATCGGATTGAGCCATCCGAGATCGTGCATTGTCTGAAAAGCCACTACGCGGTAACCGACGCCCTGGTTACCGTCAAAACCCAGGCAATGGGACGGAAATTCCTCTGTGCATATGTTATATTGAACCATCGGTGGGATGGTGCCGACCCGGAGACAGAATTACGCAGCCACATGGCAGGTAACTTGCCCCATTATATGATCCCCGGGTACTTTGTTGCAATAGGGGAAATCCCATTGACAAAGAATGGGAAAGTAGATCATAGCGCGTTGCCCGAACCCGGGCTTGCCGTCAACAAAGGAACAATACAGCCCCGAAATGAAAAAGAAGCCATAATTTCAAAGGTATGGAGAGAGGTTTTGGAAAAGCCCCCATTGTCTGTCACCGATAGCTTCTTTGCATTGGGCGGGGATTCCATAAAGGCGGTACAGATAGCGGCACGCCTGCTTGAGCAAGGCGTGATGGTCCATGCAAAAGACATACTTACCTACCATACCGTAGAACTGCTGAGCCTTCACGCCGGCACAACAGTTCCTGGAAAGGGATCTGAACAGGGCATGGCCAGGGGGAACAAGGGGTTGATACCTATCGAAAGATGGTTTTTCAGTCAGCATTTCATCAATCCGGATTACTTCAACCAGTCCCTTTTACTCAGGCTTCCTAAAAAGGTTGATAAGGGTATGCTGGAGAAGGCATTTGAGGCCCTTATCGCACATCATGACGGGTTACGGCTCAATTTCGATCCGGTAAACAACGTATTGTTCTATAATGCACGGCACCTCGGATCCCCGTTCACCATCAAGTATTACGAAACAAGTGAAGACAGCGAACAGGATGAGGTGGCAAACATTTGCAGGAAGTTGAAAACTACGTTCCGTATAACAGACGGTCTCTTATTGAAGGCCGCTATGATATGGGATGCAAAAGAAGAACTGATGCTATTTATTACGGCGCATCACCTGGTGGTGGATGGCGTATCCTGGAGGATCTTAATGGAAGACCTGTATAATTTGTATTCCGGTCTTGAGAAGGGTGTTCACACACCCCTCCCCCGAAAGACAGCATCATCGGCCGCGTGGTGGGAAAAATGGGAGGAGTATGTACAGCGCAATGACAACGAGGATGGAAGGACATATTGGCAAGAATTGGAAAATACCGAATTTTCCATTCCGCTGGAATTTGACACAGATGATTGGGATATCCGTCACCGAAGGGAAGTGTCACGACAACTCGGCAGGAATGCAACCGCGACACTTTTGGAGCTTACCTATACAGCCTATAAAAGTGATGTAAGGGTATTGTTGAGCACTGCGCTTGCGCTAACGCTGAAAGCATGGACCCAAAGATCGGTCATGGTCATCGAATATGAGGGCCACGGCCGGCATCCGGAATTGATCGATACATCGCGTACGATAGGATGGTTTACAGAAATGTACCCGGTACGGCTGGAGTTGAGCCATGACGATATAGGCAGTGAATTGCGGGCCATAAAGGATCAACTAAAGAATGTGGCCGACCAGGGATTGGAATACGGAAAATATAAATATACCGCGCCGGGAGAAAAAGGGGAGAAGGATAGATTGACTGAAGTCAGATTTAACTACCTGGGGCAGTTCTCCACCGAGCTAAATAACGACCTGTTCACCTACTGCCTGCATCCGACCGGTGATGAGACCGATCCTTGCAATCGGATGACCGCCAAACTCGAACTTGTTGCCATGATCCTAAACGGTCAGCTGAGAGTGCAGCTTTACTATAACCATAAGGCCCACTCCAAACGTACCATGACGCAATGGGTCGAAGACCTTTTTAATAATATGGACCTGATTGCCAATTACATAAAGGATTCAAAAGACACACTTTTGACATCTTCGGACTTCGATGCGGTGGACCTGGACGATGAAGAATTGAATCTGTTGTTTAAATAACACTGTCCGAAAACGAACAGCCGGTGTTCGAAAGTGAACAATTTTTTAAGTTAGTAATCAATCAGTTGCGTGAGTTGGCGCAATGTTAGACTTGTGGCACCCTTCTTGTGGAGGCAACGGCAGGATCATTAATTTTAATTTATGTTTCGACACCACCTTATCATTATCTTCCGGACGTTCAAGCGGAATAAAAGCAATTTTTTTATCAATCTTCTGGGGTTATCCATTGGATTAGCTTGCTCCTTACTGATTTATTTATGGGTGCGCGATGAATTGAGCGTCGACAATTTTCACGAGAACAATGATCGGCTTTACCAGGTAATGGTGAATCTAAAAGAAATGAATGGCATTGTGACAGACGTCAATAGCCCTGCTTTATTGGCTGAAGATCTCGCGCAGAACTTTCCCGAAGTAAAATACGTAGCAAATACCACGGGGTGCTACCAGGAACTGATGCTCTCTGCAAATAATAATCATTTTCAGCCATTATTGCAATTCGCCAGCAAAGATTATTTCAATATTTTTTCCTATAAGCTGATCATCGGCAATAAAGACCAGGTCTTGGCCAACAAGAATGCAGTCGTTCTCTCTGAAACACAGGCAAAAAAGATGTTCGGCTCAGTACAGAACAGCATTGGCAAACCTGTAAGATGGCAATATCTCACAACGGGAAGAGATTGTATTGTTTCAGGTGTTTTTCAGGATGTGCCAGCCAATTCCTCGGAGCAATTTGATTGCATATTCTCTTTCGAAGCCTATAAAGAATTGGAACATAATAGTTACTGGAGTAACCTTGTTGCCCAAACCTTTGTTGTTTTGAATAATGGCGCCAACCCTGACCAATTTAGCAAAAGGATTGCCGGAGAAGTTAAAAAACACGTTCCGGAATCCAGTGCAACTTTATTTACAAGACCCTATTCGTCGAAATATTTGTATGGCAAATATGAGAATGGGGTGGTAGCAGGTGGAAGAATAGAGTACGTCCGGCTGTTTTCTATCATTGCCATTTTTATTTTGGTCATTGCCTGTATCAATTTTATGAACCTTTCTACCGCAAGGGCCGCCAAAAGACTGAAAGAAGTGGGCATAAAAAAGGTAGTCGGCGCCAGGAGATGGGATTTGGCGCTTCAATACCTGTCCGAAGCCATATTGTTGACGCTTTTTTCCTTTATTGTCGGTGTCGTCATCGTGATCTTGCTGCTGCCTCAATTTAACGTTTTGACCGGCAAGCATCTTTCATTACAATTTGATACCAACCTGCTTCTATCGGTCATCGGCATTATACTATTAACAGGTCTGATAGCCGGTAGCTATCCTGCATTTTACCTTTCTGGATTCAGGCCGGTGGCTATTCTGAAAAACAAGTTGAAGTCTTCCGCCGGAGAACTGATTGCCAGAAAAGGATTGGTGGTATTTCAATTCATGTTGTCGATCATTTTGATCGTGTCTGTACTGGTTTGCAACAGGCAGATTAGATACGTGCAGACAAAAAACCTTGGATATTATAGAGATAATGTCGTCTATATAAAAATGCAGGGCAGCATTCCGGAACATCTCGAATCCTTCCTGGCGGAACTAAGAAATACGCCCGGGGTAAAAAATGCTTCGAGTATGGGAAGTAATATTACTGAAAGTGGCAATAGCACGGGAGCAGTCTCCTGGGATGGGAAAGATCCAAAATCTGCCATTTCATTTGAATATAGACCGATAAATTATGATTTTATCGAAACGCTTGCTATGTCTATGAAAGAAGGCCGCAGCTTTTCACGGGCATTTGGGGCTGATAGTACCGGTATCATATTTAATGAAACCGCCATCAGGGCAATGGGACTTCAGAACCCTGTTGGCAGGACGGTGAGATATCTCGGAAAGAAAATGAACATTGTCGGGGTTGTGAAAGATTTTCATTTTCAGTCCCTCCACCAGATAATAAAGCCGTTTTTATTTGTCATGGCGCCGGTGGATAATGATAAGATCGTCGCTAAGATCTCCGCGGGCCAGGAACTTGCAACTATTGGAAAAATAGAGAATCTCTATAAAAAGTATAATGCCGGTTTCCCATTTGAGTACAGATTCCTTGATGCAGACTTTCAGTCGTTGTACTCTGCCGAAAGAAGGGTAGGGGTGCTGTCAGGATATTTTGCCGCCCTGGCTATCTTCATATCCGGTCTGGGTTTGTTTGGGCTCGCTACTTTCACAGTCGAAAGAAGACAGAAAGAAATTGGGATCCGGAAAGTGCTTGGTTCCAGCGCATTCAGTATTTTTTACCTTTTATCGAAAGGGTTCATCCAACTGGTATTTGTGTCTATTTTAATTGCATTGCCCGTAAGTTATCTGCTTACCAAAAACTGGCTTGATGGCTTTGCTTATCGCATCGATCTGAGTATTTGGTACTTTGTGCTTGCAGGATGCTTGACGTTGACAATAGCCTGGTTAACCGTAGCTATACAGGCCATAAAGGCGGCTTATTCTAATCCGTTGAAAAGTATAAATACAGAGTAACAGCCTCTCTTCCTTTCGGCTGATATATAACAATATAAATTTATTGTGTCACAAGATGCCACCATGCATGCAATTGCAGGGTGCTTAACATTGTGGGTTGCCAATCCATTGCAACGCATAATTACTGCCTAACCATTCCTCTTACTTTCTACAGTGGCCGGCTCCGGCCGCTTAAATGACTTACTATGCAAAAAAAGATCGATAGAGTCAATGTCGAAGACATTGTCGAATTGAACATGGTCCAGGAAGGAATGTTGTACCATTACCTGAAGGATGAAAATAATAACCTGTATAATGTTCAGTTGTCCTTTAACGTAAAGGGAAATCTGAATGTGCCTGTATTGCAGGAGGCATTTGACAGGGTACAATCCGCGCATCAGGTATTAAGGTCTGTATTTCGTTGGAAGGAATTGAACAAGTCGGTGCAGATCATCCTTTACAGATACACGACATCTATTGCATATACCGATCTTTCGCAGCTTGAGACAAAAGATCAGGATTTGTATGTAGAGGATTACCTGCGGAAAGACTGGCATGAACGGTTCGACCTGAGTGAGCCGCCCCTGCGCCTGCATGTTATTCAACTGGCCGATCAGTCATTCGTTTTTACGATAACCCATCATCATATACTGTATGATGGCTGGAGTACCGCCATTTTATTTAAAGACCTTTTCTATAATTATAGTCAGTTGATAAATGACAGGCAACCATTGACCGGTCGGCAATCATCTTATAAGGATATCTCCCTGGCAATAAAAAGAAGTTTCATCCCCGCCAATGGTGATAAATTCTGGAGAGATTATTTAAATGGATATCAAAGAACGGCTGCCTTTCCAAATAAATACGCTGACGCTGCCGCCAATGGGAGGCTTGAAAAGGAGGTGCTGACTATTCGGGATCTTGACCTGGATACGTTTTGCAGTACATACAACGTAACAAGAGCAGCCATAGTTTATGCGGCTTATGCCATCTTTCTTCAGAAGTGGCAGGATGTATCGGATATTGTTGTTGGTACTGCTGTTTCTACCCGGTCTGCTACTATAAAAGACCAGGAACATGTCATGGGAAATTTTATCAACACCATTCCCCTGAGATTGCAGGATACAAAAGATCAACCCTTTTATGAGGTCGTAATACAGCTGAATAGAGAATTGTTGACCAGGAATCAATTTGTTGATACTTCGTATTCCGACATCAAGCGAATGTTGCGGTTAAAGCCTTCCGACGATTTATTCGATTCGGTCATTGCCATCGAGAATTATCCCGTCCATGAGGCGGCTATCAATGGCAGCGGTCTGGATCTTCAACTTCGGTCTGTCAATGAGAACACCGGTATTCCGTTGATGATTACCGTGTTTTTCAGGGAAGGCCTGGAACTCGAATTTGCCTACGATACAGGCGTGGTGAGTAACCTGTTCATAAAAGCTTTGGGTGATTTCATTTCCCGGGGCTTAATGGAAATGCTGCGTTATCCCGAAGTGAAAATAAAAGAAATTGAACTGGTCCGCGAACCTGCCCGTCATAACCTGTTGTATGAATTTAATAACACATCCGCAGAGTATCCCCGGTCTGAAACTATTATGTCTTTATTCGAACAGCAGGTTCAGCAAACTCCGGGAAACATAGCGGTGAAATTCGCCAATGGCGCCTTTACATACGGAGAGCTGAATGCAGCGGCAGATCAGATGGCCTCCTGGTTGCGGAATGTAAAAGGCATTACGACCGGCGACCTGGTGGGAGTAATGCTGGACCGGGAGCAGCAACTGATACCCGCTGTTTTTGGAATATTGAAAGCCGGAGCTGCATATGTACCGCTGGATGTAAACAGTGCTGCAGAAAGGGTTACTTCGGTAATACTGGATGCAAACCTAAAAGGAATAATAACCCGGGGGAAATATACTCAGGCCCTGGAGACGGTTGCCGGTATAATTATTGACCTCGATAAAGAGCAGGATAAAATTAATGATCATCAGGCAGGTCTGATCCCAATCGCGGTGAAAGGGAACGATCTGGCTTATGTGATCTTTACCTCAGGCTCTACCGGTAAGCCCAAAGGTGTAATGATCGAACATCACTCCGTAGTCAATAGGTTGGTATGGATGCAGAAGGAATACCGGCTTACTTCAAATGACGTATTGCTGCAGAAAACGCCCCTGGTATTTGATGTATCCGTTTGGGAGCTGCTCTGGTGGGCAATGACAGGAGCTTCTTTATGCCTCCTGGAGACCGGCGCTGAAAAAGACCCGCGTAAAACGATCAGGGCCATACAGGATAACGGCGTAACAACCATCCATTTTGTACCCTCCATGCTCAATGGATTTCTATCCGTGATGGATGATACTTTTGACTTTAATTCCCTTAAAAGCTTACGATACGTATTTGCAAGTGGTGAGGCGCTGACGCCGCTGCAGGTGGCTGGCTTCAGCACAACGATTCACCGGTACTGTAGCAGCCGTTTGGTAAACCTTTATGGCCCAACCGAAGCTACAGTGGACGTTTCCTACCATGAATGTGATCTCCGGAGGAACTATGTTACCGTTCCTATCGGGAAACCCATTGATAATACCCGGCTCTATATTGTAAACAAGGATAACCAATTGTTGCCGCCGGGAGCTGTGGGGGAATTATGTATCGCAGGTGCAGGATTGGCGAGAGGCTACCTGAACAGGGAAGATCTTACCAGGGAGAAATTTGTACCATGCCCTTTCCGGGAAGGCGAACGGATGTATAAAACCGGGGATCTGGCGAGATGGCGGACAGATGGGGACATAGAGTTTTTAGGAAGAATGGACGACCAGGTAAAGATCAGGGGTGTGAGAATTGAACCGGGAGAAATAGAATACCAGTTGCTGACCCATAAAGAGGTGAAAGAAGCCCTAGTAATAGAAAAAGAATATGATGGCCAGAAATTCCTTGGCGCGTATTATGTCGCCGGATCGCCCCTGGATGCGCATACGCTAAAAATCCATCTGGCTGCTAAATTGCCTGACTATATGATTCCGGCATATTTTATGCAGATCCCCGCCATTCCTCTCACAACAAATGGCAAGCCGGATCGCACATTGTTGCCGGAACCCGGGATCTCCTTTAGTAATGGAGAAGAGACATTGAAGGACACCAGCGAGGCAGAACAGCAGCTGGTAAAGATATGGGCTGCAGTGCTGGGCCATGATAAAATAGGCATTCATAAGAGCTTTTTCGACATTGGCGGAGATTCATTGAATGCCCTCAAAGTGGTCAATCGAATTTACAGGGAACTGCACATTGAATTATCGATCCGGGAGTTTTTTGACAATTCCACCATCAGGCAGTTGAGCAGCTATCTGGAAAGGTCTGCCGACAACCGGCAGACTGCCGCCGGACCTTCAGGAAGAACGTTCAAAGGATTGCGTAAGGCCGAAAAGAAAGAATACTATTCTTTGAGCCTCGCTCAGCGGCGTTTGTACTTCCTGAACCAGTTCGATAAATCCTCACTCGCTTACAACGCACCCCTTTCGGTCCGGCTGGAAGGCACTCTTGATAAATCCCGGCTCTTCCGCGCCTTACAGGAACTGATCCACAGGAATGAGAGCTTTCGGACGTATTTTCAGATCATCGAAGGAGCACCGTGTCAGATAATCCTGGAGGAAGTAGAATTGGCTATCGAAGAATACGCGTCAGACGATGAAGAAGGGATTAGCCGGCAATTTGTCCGGCCCTTCGATCTGGGAGTGGCCCCACTGATCAGGGTGGGGTTGATCAAAAGGACGGACCTTGTGCACATCTTATTGGTGGACCTTCACCATATCATCACGGATGGCATGTCGAAGAACTTGCTGATCAAGGAGTTTATGGATTTGTATGGAGGTAAGTCACTGCCAGCGCCGCTCTTTACCTACCATGACTATGCTGAATGGCAGCAGAGTGCGGAATATCGGTCGCAATTGCTGCGCCATCGCAGCTTTTGGCTAAATGAATTCAGGGAGGAACCTGTGAGTATGGCGCTTCCATTGGATTACAGAAGGCCGCTGATACGCAGCTATAAGGGGCACAGCATTCATTTTTCGTTGAATGCGTACGAAACAGCCAGGCTGAAAATGCTGGGCGATTCGGAGGCTGCAACACAGTTTATGGTGCTGTTGTCTTTGTACAGTATTTTATTGGGCAGGCTCACCGGCCAAAAGGATTTGGTAATAGGAACACCTACATCCGGTCGTGATCATGCTGACCTTGAAAATATACCCGGTGTGTTCATGAACGCCGTAGTGATACGAACAGGGCCTGGCGGAACCTTGCCCTACCGTGACTTCCTGCAGCAGATAAAATCAAAGACGATCGCTGTATTCGACAACCAGGCCTACCCATTCGAGTCGCTGGTCGATGAATTGAAGGTAACGCGGGACACAACCCGTAACCTATTATTCGATGTGTGGTTCTCTTACCAGAACTTCGAAGAGGACACTCCTCAGCTGGCCGACCTCAGCGTAACAGCCAGGGATCTCTATCCCGATATTTCAGTATATGATCTGTCATTGAATACCGTCGAGTCGGAAGGACAGCTGCACCTTAATTTTACTTATTCCACAGATCTGTTCAAATCTGAAACGATCCAACGGTTTGTAGGGTACTTCCTCAACATTGTGAAGGCAGTTATAGCGGATGCGAACTGCCTGCTGATGGATATAGAATTGGTAACAGGTTCGGAAAAAAGACTATTGCTGCAGGAATTTAATAATACAGCAATACCTATTGAAAGGGAAAAGACCCTATTTACATTATTTAGTGAACAGGCATTGCGCACACCGGACCGGATCGCTGTAGAGCATAACGGCGCCGGGGTGAGCTATAGTGAGATGCTGTGGCGCGCCACCAAATTGTCTGTTTACCTGATATCGAAGGGAGTCAAGGCCGGTAGCAGGGTGGCATTATATATGCCGCGGGGTAATGATATGCTCATCTCCATAGTAGGCATAATGGGGGCAGGAGCGGCCTATGTACCCATCGAGACCGAATACCCTCAGCACCGGGTGAAGGAAATATTGGCAGATAGTGAAGTCGAAATCGTTTTGGTGAACGGCCAGAGTATTTCCGCAGCAGGGGAAATACGGGATGATATCATCACTTTACAGGAAATAGTCTGCATTGATGACCTCGATCAATGGCCTGTAACAGCTGCAGCCTTGCCACAGATGGCCGGCCCCGGGGATATTGCATACATCATTTACACCTCGGGTACTACAGGTAAACCCAAAGGTGCAATGATCCATCAATTAGGCATGCTGAACCATATGTATGCATTGATTGGAGAACTTCAGCTCACCGAAATGGATGCCATCGCGCAGACTGCTTCCTGTAGCTTTGATATATCGGTATGGCAGCTCTTATGTGCATTGCTTATTGGGGGGCGCACCTGCATAATCGACAAGGAAAAATTACTGGATGCCGGAAGCTTGCTGGAAGAAATGCAGGTAAGACAAATAACGGTGGCCGAAATGGTCCCCTCCGTACTGCGGGCCCTGGTAGACGAAGCGTTGCAGTCGGCTGGTAAGGACTTGCCCAACCTGCGATGGATGATACCTACTGCCGAACAGATCAGCGTAGCATTGGTAAATAAATGGTACACTTGTTACCCGTCTGTACCGCTGGTAAACGCATATGGCCCGGCAGAGGCATCCGACGACGTAACCCTTTTTGTAATTTCTAAGGAAGTGGAGGATGGTTACATCATTCCAATAGGACGGCCAATCCGGAATATACGTATCTATATAGTTGACGAAAATATGAAACTCTGCCCCGTGGGAGTTCGTGGTGAGATATGCATAGCAGGAGTGGGAGTAGGGAAGGGGTATTGGAAGGATCCGGCAACGACCAACCGGGTTTTTATTGACAACCCTTTCCTCACAGAAGACGAGAACGATTACCGGAATCTGTACCGAACAGGTGACACAGGATTTTATCAGCAGAATGGCAATATTGTGTTTACAGGTCGCGATGATGATCAGGTAAAGATCAGGGGCCATCGTATTGAGCTGGGTGAGATAGAAAGTCATCTGTTACAGCATCATTCTATAAGAGAAGTGGCGCTGCTTGCCCGGGAAAAAGAAGGGAGTAAACACCTGGTGGCATATTATGTGTCGGAAGTGACTATTGAAGAAAATGTATTGCGTAATTATTTATCCGGCAGGCTTCCCGATCACATGGTGCCGTCCTTTTATGTACGGGTAGAAAGAATGCCCCTGACCGTGAACGGGAAGCTGGATAAAAACTCACTTCCTGAGCCGCAGCGGAAGCAACTTGCCTCAAATGTGGAAAAGGCTGTAACAGAACAGGAAAAGCTGCTGGTAACCATATGGTCGAAGGTATTGGGCGGGACAGACATTGGAGTAACAGAGAATTTCTTTTCAGCAGGTGGCGATTCAATCAAGTCTACACAGATCATATCCGCATTAAGGACCGCCGGGTACGAAGTATCTGTGAAAGAGATCTTCATCCATCAGACCATTCGGGAACTGGCCGTGAAATTGAAGAAGACTGCCATACTGTCAGAGCAAAAAAAGACTCCGTTCTTATCGTGGCCCTCCTTTCTGGCAGACTATAGAAAGAGTAAGTCATTTACCAAAGAACAGGCCTATTGGTCAAAGATGATCAGCCGGCAAATCCCTGCTCTTCCCAGGGATTATTCGGAAGGAATGGATGAGACCAGGGAGATTCAGCTGGAAATAGTACAGCTCAGCGCTATATCCACACAGCGGTTGCTGACAGATGCACACCAGCGTTTTGGAACCCATATCGACGAGCTCTTATTGAGTGCGCTGCTATTTGCCATTCAAAGACAATATGGGATGAGTGCGGTGCAACTGGACATACATGGCCATGGCCACGAAGGAACCGTTGCGGAGGTGGATACGAACTGGACGATAGGACGGTTCACCGGCATCTATCCTGTATTGCTGGAAAGTAGGTCGGAAGACCTGTCCAGACTGATCCGGGAAGTGAAGGAAATATTGCGTCGCGTCCCGAAGAATGGAATAGGTTATATGTTATTGAAATATAAGGACGATGACCTGCAGACGATGGGTACGAGCGGGTCGCGGATCATCTTTAATTATCAGGACCAGCCGGATACCGGTGCCGCACCGATCTCCTTTGGGGCAGCGAGCCACCTGAACTATGATTGGGAACTATCCGGAATGGTGCTGGAAGGACAGCTGGTAATGAACCTTGCTTACAGCCAAAGTCAATACAGACCGGAAACGATCCGGTCATTGATGAGGCATTATATATTGGGACTGGAGTCGATCATAGCTTTCTGCTGTGATTCTGGAAGAAGGGAACTCACGCCTTCGGACCTTACTTATAAGGATCTGCCGGTTGAAGAGCTGGATGCCTTACAGGACAAATACTCCCCGCAGGATGTGTATCCTTTGTCTCCGATGCAGATAGGTATGTTGTTCCATTCCCTTTATGATGAGCAAGGCGAGGAGTATTTTGAACAGATGAGCTGCCGTATACAGGGAAAAATGGATCTGCAGGCCGTCGAAAAAACCATGAATGATATCATATCCCGGTATGATGTATTACGGACGGTGTTCGTACATGCAGGTTATGAACGAGCCCTGCAGGTAGTATTAAAGGAAAGGAAGATCGACTTTGTATTTCAGGATTATCGGCTCGAATGCCGGGAGAAGGGAATACCAGCCGTGACGACTGTTTACCGAAAACAGGACCGTTCGCGCCGGTTCGACCTGGCTAAGGACGTATTGATCCGCTTATCGGTGTTACAACTGGCGGAGGAAGAATACGAGCTGATCTTGAGCTATCATCATGTACTGATGGACGGATGGTGCATGGCCATCATCATGCGGGATTTTAAAGAGTTGTACAGCGCCAACCTGTCGGGTGTAGATCCACTGCTGCCACCAACCAAACCTTATGGTGAATATATCAGTTGGTTGCAGGATCTTGGGCACGAAGAGATGGCGGCTTACTGGAAAAAATATTTATCAGGTTATGAACAGCCTGCACATATTGGAGGCCTCGTGAACAAACAAAAAGACCAGTCCTATGATCTTCAAATGGAAGAATGGGTGATTGGTCAGGACCATACTCAATTGCTGCGGAAGTTGTCTGCTGAATACGGGGTAACGATCAATACGATCATTCAGGCGGCATGGGGCATCCTCTTGTCGAAGTATAATAATGTAGACGATGTCGTATTTGGTGCCGTGGTATCGGGCCGGCCGGCTGAAATTCCCGGTGTAGAGTCGATGGTTGGGTTGTTTATCAACACTGTACCTGTGCGGGTGCAATATGAAGAGGGGGATACCGTGGCCGATCTGCTGCGCAGGCTGCAGGTAGCGGCGCTGGACAGCGAACCTCATCATTATCATCCGCTGTCCTCCATACAATCATCCAGCGGACCTGGCCGCGGTCTATTCGATCATATCATGGTCTTTGAAAATTATCCCATAGCCGATGTTATAAAAGATGTGGATGAGAAAAAGATGGGATTTCGTGTTACGGACGCGGAGCTATATATACAAACGAGCTATGATCTGTCTGTCGTAGTGAATTCGGATGAGACCAGCCGCATCAAATTTTACTACAATGCCAGCATATTTGACGGCACGTTCATACAACAAATGGCAGCTCATTTTAATAGGGTGCTGGAACAGGTGTCCGGTAATAGTCAAATGGATGTTGCGGATATTGAAATAGTAACTGCGGAAGAAAAACACCAGCTGGTTTACTCCTATAACGGAACGACAATAGAATACCCACGCAAAAGCACGGTTGTAGACCTGTTTGAGGAAAGTGCAAGACAGTTCCCTGAACGGACGGCACTCCTGCACAATGGATCGTACATGACATATAAAGATCTTCATGAGCGATCTAACCAGCTTGCGAATTTCCTACGGAACAAAGGAGTAAAGGCCGGGACAGTAGTGGGCTTAATGATGGAGAGGTCGGTGGATCTGATCATAGGTCTGCTGGGTATTCTGAAGGCAGGAGCTGCTTATCTGCCGATCAGGTTGGGTACGCCCGAACAACGACACCGGCATATACTTGAAGAGAGCAATGCATTATTGCTGATAACGGATGCAAACCATATAAATGAATTTTCCCATTTTATAACCACGGTTGGAGTCGGTGACGATGAAATAAATACATGCCCGGTGACAGCTGTAACCAGACAGGCACTTCCCCGGAATATTGCCTATATACTTTATACGTCCGGTTCAACAGGCATGCCAAAAGGAGTGATGATCACACACAATGCACTGGCCAATTACATTAATTGGGCCTGCAGGGAGTATGTCAATGGTGACAAACTTGCATTCCCGTTATTTACCTCCATTGGGTTTGATCTTACGGTAACTTCTCTTTTTTGCCCCATCGTTACAGGTAATACGATGGTTATCTATGAGGAAGAGAATAATGCATGGCTGATTAAACAAATTATTGAAGACGATAAAGTAGGGGTCATAAAACTTACGCCCTCTCATTTAAAAATAATCCGGGAATCACAAGGGTTATTACGCTCCCCGAACAATAATCTCAAAAGATTCATCGTGGGTGGAGAAGAGTTGACGACAGAACTGGCAAAGGATATATATGATCTGTTCAACGGAAATGTGGAAATTATAAACGAATATGGTCCGACCGAGGCTACCGTTGGCTGTATGATCCATCGGTTCGATCCGAAAGAAACGATACCAACGGTACCGATAGGCGTTCCGGCAGCTAACGTAAAGATCTATTTACTGGACAGACATCTGCAGCTGACAGCCAGAGGAGCAATCGGCGAAATATACATTTCGGGGGCTGGCATCGCACAGGGATATCTCAATAATGATGCTTTAACAGGGGAGAAATTTCTTTATGACCCTTTCGCCCCGGGAATGCGGATGTATAAAACCGGTGACCTGGCGCGCTGGCTGCCCGGTGGTCTGCTGGAATTCGTGGGAAGGGTGGATGAGCAGGTAAAGATAAGAGGCTTCCGCGTAGAACCGGGTGAAATAGCCAATTCTTTACGAATGCACGAACAGGTGCAAGATGCGGCAGTCATCGTATGGGAAAAAGAAGAAAGTAAATATCTCACAGCTTACTATGTATCGGGAACTGAAATAGACGAGGGGGAATTGCGTAATTTTTTAGCAAGAATGCTGCCCGATTATATGGTGCCTTCTTTTTATGTACAGATAGAAAGGATGCCGCTGACTGCGAACGGTAAGCTCGATAAAAAGTCGCTTCCTGAACCACAGGGATGGCGACCCACACCTGATTTGGCGGCGGCTGCAACGGAACAGGAAACGCTGCTGGTTAACATATGGTCAAAGGTGATGGGTGTTGTGAACGTTGGTGTAAACGACAATTTCCTTTCAGTAGGTGGAGACTCTATTAAATCACTGCAGATCGTTTCCCGTCTATATGCTGCAGGATACGAAGTGTCGGTAAAAGAGATCTTCATTCACCGGACCATTCGTGAACTGGCAGTAAGATTGAAGAGAACGGGGATTACATCAGGTCAGTCGGTAGTTGTCGGTAAGACCCGGATAACCCCGATACAACAATTGTTTTTTGAAGGGACCAGGGCGATTAAACATCATTACAACCAGTCGGTAATGCTGAAATTTGCCCGGGGAATCAATGGTCAGCTGGTACAAAGGATAGCAGAAAAGTTACAGGAGCACCATGATGTTTTGCGCATGGTCTTTATACAGGGACCAGAAGGGGTGTTTATGCAGAACCTGGCAGAACAGGTAGTAAGCGTAGATGAGTATGACCTTACCTTCAGCAGCAATGCAGGTGCTGAGCTATTAGCCCTCTGCAATCAACTGCAATCAGGTATCGACCTGCAGGAGGGCCCGTTGATGAAGATGGGGTTATTTCAAATGGAAGGCGGTAGCCGGTTGCTGATCGTGATCCATCACCTGGTTGTGGATGGCGTTAGCTGGAGGATCCTGCTGGAAGATATAGAAACACTCTATCGCCAGCTGTCTTCGGGATCGTTCCTGTCCCTGCCGCAGAAAACCGCCCCCTTCCTATCCTGGCCTTCACATCTGACAGACTATCGGAAAAGTCCGGCATTTGCCGGCGCACAGGCATATTGGTCAAAAATGATCGGTAAAGATGCGGCAATGGTTCCAAGGGATTACCCCGAAGGAGTGAACACGTCCGGGCAGAGCCGGGTGGAAACGGTCCAGTTAAGTGCTGGATCCACCCAACGACTGCTGACAGCAGCACACCAGAGCTTTGGAACGAGGGTCACCGATCTGTTGCTGTGTGCGTTCTTATTAAGCTTACGCAGACAGTATGGGATGACTACAGTACAGTTGGACATAGAGGCCCATGGTCGTGAAGAAATCGTGGCAGGCGTGGATATGAGTCGAACGGTGGGATGGTTCGCGAATATCTATCCCGTATTTCTGAAAAGTGTATCGGAGGATCTGCCACAGCTTATCAAAGAAGTGAAAGAAATCTTACGTCGTGTCCCGAATAACGGAATGGACTATTTATTGTTGAAATACACGGAAGATGAACTGCAAAAGACCGGTACCAGCCGGTCGCGTATCGTCTTTAATTACTTGGGCCAGTTTGATGCGGATATCATGGACAAAGCCTATTCCCTTGCTGCAGAACCGACTGGTGAAGAGATGGACAGCGGTGACGAGCATGAATATGAATGGGAGATCGTGGGTATGGTAAAAGGTGGTGAACTACAGATCGGCCTTCGTTTCAGCACGGATCAATACAAACGTGAAACGATCCGGTCGCTGATGGACCATTATTTGATTGAACTGGAGTCGATCATAGCCTTCTGCTGTGATTTTGGAAGAACGGAACTGACACCCTCCGATTTAACGTATAAGGACTTGCCAGTTGAAGAGCTCGATAGATTACAGGATAAATACTCCCTGCAGGATGTGTATCCCTTGTCTCCAATGCAAGAAGGTATGTTGTTCCATTCGTTGTATGATGAGCAGGGCCATGAATATTTTGAACAGGTGAGCTGCCGTATACAGGGAAGGCTGGATCCCGCAGCTGTTGAAAAAACCATGAACGATATCACATCGAGATATGAAGTATTGCGAACGGTGTTTGTACATGAGGGGTATGAACGTTCCTTGCAGGTAGTCTTGAAAGAAAGGAGGATAGACTTTGAATTCCGGGATTGCCGGGATGCATGTCAGGAGAGAGGAAGGTCAGCGGTAGTAGGTGTTTACCGGCAACAGGACCGTTCGCGCCGGTTCGACCTTGGTAGAGATGTATTGATGCGGTTGTCGGTATTGCGTCTTGGGGAAGATGAGTATGAACTGATCTGGAGCTATCACCATATACTGATGGACGGATGGTGCCTGGGTATTATCATGCAGGATTTTAAGAAATTATATGGGGCCAGCCTGTCTGGGATAACGCCATTGCTGCCACCGGCCAAACCCTATGGAGAATATATCGGTTGGCTAAGGGAACGTAGTCCCGAAGAGATGTCGGCTTACTGGAATGCCTATTTGTCAGGATATGAGCAGGCCGCCAGCATGAGCCACCTGGTGAATACACAGGAAAAAAAACCATACGACCTGCAGGTAGATGCGTTGGTGATCGGGCATGAACAAACAAAAGGAATACACCGGTTGTCCGTAGAGCATGGCGTTACGATCAATACCATTATACAGACTGCCTGGGGCATCCTATTGTCGAAATATAACAATGTAAATGATGTAGTATTTGGCGCCGTAGTATCGGGCCGGCCGGCTGAGATTGCTGGCATAGAGTCGATGGTTGGGTTATTTATCAACACGGTACCCGTGCGGCTGAAATATGATGAGAAAGATACTGTGGCTGACTTGTTTGGCAGGCTGCAGGAATCGGCATTGACCGGCGAACCCCATCATTATCATCCGCTGTCGGCCATACAATCATCCAGCGAACCGGGCCGGGACCTTTTCGACCATATCATGGTCTTCGAAAATTATCCCCTGGCCGATATTATGAAAGATTCAGATGAACATTCGATGAGCTTCAGAGTCAGCGGGGTGGAAGTATATGAGCAAACGAATTATGATCTGTCGGTAACAATAACATCGGGTGAAGAGATTCG
>Ga0247778_1000967_pt1 | contig 17933 bp, 22 predicted proteins | sample UWRJL049202B5_FD_179939 | JGI IMG/M metagenome (GOLD analysis project Ga0247778, IMG submission 179939) | Plant litter microbial communities from Arlington Agricultural Research Station in Wisconsin, United States - UWRJ-L049-202B-5 | ecosystem: Environmental > Terrestrial > Plant litter >... | reverse complement strand
AAAATTAAAACCCGTCCACATTCCTTCCCACTCGAAACTGGCGATCTGTAGAAAGTGAATGAAACCCAATGAAGTCCTATAAATTCGCATCCCTCGCACCCCCTTACGTCTCCCCCAAGAAAAGAAAACGTGCTTAAGATCTATATCTCAGTGCTTCGCTGTACAGCACCTCAACATCACTGCTCAGGAGCTATGCAGCTCTCGAGGATGAATTTCTTTCTGCCCCAAGATGGATTACTTCCGAGAACGAACGAACGAACGAAATTGATTTGACAGCAGCGAGTGTCTGACAGCAAATATCCAATTTAGAACTCACGGCAAATGTATCCGAATACCTCTTCGGCCTGGGGTGAATCTATCCACCCGGAACAGTACCTGAAGGGGTAAAGCAAGAGGTGTTAGCGATAGGCCCCAGCCATGCTGGGCGTCCAGGGCCAGCCGCTCCCCTTATATAATGATGACGATGACGAACGGAAAAGATGTGAATGCTGAAATTGAAAGAGGGTTTGGAGTGTGGTATGTAATACTCCTCGTTCGGCGCAATGAGTACTTGAAGCGGAGCCGTACGTCCAGCTTCACAAGCCAAGCAGAGAGAACACCACAGTGGAAGAAATTCACAAACACTGCACTAGCCCCAGAGGGTGAAAACGAACATCATATCTCATTCTCATAATATCGTCATTCATACACATAATTCCTTCCCCTTCCACCATCCAAACCCCAGTAATACACTCATCCCTCCCCCCTCCTATTCCCAACGGCTCCATTCATCCTCCACCCTCCTAATCTCCCTCCCCACACTCTCCCCCGCCCGCTCTCTACGTCTCAACTCCGCCATATTAGCCTTATACGCCGCCTCGACCGTCTTCCTCTCCCGCGCCTTACTAGCCAACAACTTATAATCCCCCGCATCAACCGCCGTGCGAAAAATGCCCCTCATCTTGGCGCTATAAAGCTGACAACTAGCTTTAGGCAAGCGTTCCGTCTTGCCCTTAAACATCAACGGGATGGCTTTTCCTTCTTCCAGTTCCGGAATCACGACTTCGTCGTAGCATTCTTCGCAGACTGTGAATTCGGGAAGTTGGGTTATGAGGTGCCATTTGCGGTCGAGGAGGTCCCGGCTGTGCTCGCATTCGGGCATTGTGGAGAGCCGGCGGGCGAGGTGGGCGAGGTCGCGCGTGTCGGGGTCCGTGTCGTGGTAATCTGCGCGGTCGGCGGTGATTTCGAGGGCGTCGAAATATTGGATGAAGCGTTTGGAATCGAATCTTAGATCGCATACTCTCACGCCTGGACCATGGGTATCAGTGCGGACGAAAACGCCTTTGATGGCCGGGAGCAAGATTTCGACACTTTTAACGCAGCTATAGCAGACGTCGAAGTTGTGGATGCAGTTTCCGGTCTTGGGGTCCACTATTGAGTGCCATTTTCGCGTTGCTTCGTGTTTTCCTAAGCAGGGTGGCTCATTTGCAGCTACATTTGCAAGGCCGTAGAAGAGCTTCAGATTCTTTCGTTTTTCCTTGAGTGTTAACAGCCAGGCGATTCGGTACCAGGGAGAGCTGCCGAAGTCACAGAGCACTGCTAATTCTGGTGGCCGGCGAGGGGCAGGGATGAAATGGGTGCGGAATTCGGTGGGTGCTATTGAGGAATTGAAGCACGAGGGACAGATATCGAAGGATGGACAGTTTGGCAATGTTAACCAGTCATTGCGGCCGCGAGTAAAGACGGTCCGTGGACAGGATGGCAAAGCGGGAATGCTTCCTCGCTCCAGATCCTCCGAATGCCGTCGTACTGAACCTATTGGCTTTTCCAAATTCGTGGATGGTGGTTGAAATGATCCAGGCTTCCACTCCGGCTTTGGACTTGCAGGAGGACGAGCACTTGAGGGTCTAATTTCATCAAATTGTGGAATTGCAGGTGATTTTCGAGTCTCTCCCGGTGAGTGCAAATCAATTCTAGACGGAATTGGAATTGGTAGAGACGTTTGTTGTCCTAATGGAGGCGGCGGCTTTGGAGTTGATGCATTTGATCTCGACCTCGGACGTCCTTTTGTCTCCATTGGATTCAGCCTATCTGCCCGCGGCTCAGCAGGTGACATTGGCGATACAGGTCTAGAACTGTTCCTTCTGTCGCTCGGAGGAAACGTTTCGCTCCTTTCAAATGGCTGGTCTCCTCTCGGAATCTGACTCGGTGAGACTTTTGGTGAAACGAATGGCGAATTATATCTCGAGTTTCCCTTTCTATCAAATGAAGACCTGTTGGATGTTGAAGGAGACCGTAAATGTCGATCGTAGTCATCCTCTTCCCGGACTGCTCTGTGACCTTTATGCTCATATCGTTTATAGCCTCTATCCGAATCACTATCTGCGAGATCATCCTCGCTACTGCTGTAATTATACCTATTGGAATTATTCGAGCCTCTTGAGGATCGGCCTGCCGAATGTGTAGATTGATGTCGTTCTGTTCGCCGACCTCCATGCTCCTCTGACAGTTGTTGTGGCCTCGTCAACTTTTCATTGGAGCTCCGCCTGGATCGGGAATTTTCGAAATTTCCACTGTTTCTCTTTCCTGCCGAAGGTGTTCCTGAACGAGAGCTAGGCCTATTGGGTATACTTTCATGTCGAGGTGCTGGTACTGATCCAAAATAATCCTTCTTGCCTCTGGACACATCGGGCGAGAGAAACGAGTCCCCAGCAGGTGTTCGAGGAGTTAAATGAGGTTTTGGTGTTTCATCATGATCTTTGGGAGTAGCAGCGAATGCCGAAGCACTTCTTCTGAATTGTGGCGGTATATCTCTCGGCACCTTTGTCTCTAAAGCCGGTAGGTCTTGCCTGCTTCGTCGTCTTGTGATGGGCGGCTTATCCAACGTCTCTTTCTTTTCTTCTCGTCTTGGCTCTGCCCGTCTTGGGGCCTCCAGTTTCGGTGTTTTCCCATCGTCCGGCCTATTCTTCTCTTCCTCTTCGTTCGGGGCATATGTATCGGATTTGGGAATCAGGACGAATCTTCTCTCCGGGTTATCATCCTTCTCTTTTGGCAATGGCTGTGCTTGGAGCCTTGCAGCCTCGGCCTTGGAAACATCCGCCTCGAGTATAATAGGAACTTGATCGATTATGCCCCGCAGAGGAGGATCATATGAGGGTTGTTTCGAACGAGCTTCCCGGGCCAAAGAAACCACTTCATCCTCTACAGTTGGCGGTGGTCGTCGTTGCTGGCGGACTCGACTTCTGCTTCGGTCGCGTGGAGCCTCGTAAGCCGGGGTGTTGAGGAAGGATGAGGATGGTTCGTTGGTACGAGGGGTTGTTGGTCTGTATTACTTGTTAGCCATACCCCCAGAATAGCCCAAATTCACGTACTTGGACGGACTCTTGCCCCTCGCGGTAGTAAAGAAGCCCTGAGTGAGAAGCTCGTTGATATCTCGTCTCTGGGGCCCTTCCATGGTGGGATGTGGTGTTTAGCGCCGGGCACAAAGGATGTCTGTCTCTATGGGGGCCATCAGAAGGAAAGAAAGCAGAAATATTGCAGTCGTGAAGTCGTTAAATTGTTGATCGTAAATCACATCATGCCTTTATCAACTGTTGAGACGTTATCCCTCAGCCTTTCGTATCTGTGGCTTGCGTATTCTTGGGATGCAGGTCTAATTCTAGTGTAATAAGGTTACGAGGTTGCAGCGTACTGTAAGATTCTGTCGCGAATTGCCCCTCAGGCATTCCTTCCCACCAGCCCCTCCTTTTTTTTCTTCCTCACTCCGCTAAATTTCACTGACACCACCACATATTACGGGATCGGGAACTATTCTTCACTCCGATGAAGTAATAGTAACGGTCGAGTAAAAAGATCCACAAAAGAGCGGTGGAGTTCGCTATCGTTAAGTCGACGAAAATGACATGGACGCGCATATTGTGCATAGAACGGCGTGCATCAATGATTATTGCCTGCATGTCCTTCCCGCCGAGAGGGCTGTGTCATTCGGCCACAGCCTCTAGTTCCAGGTCGTTGCCCCCAGATTTCAACGAATTAGTGGCTCTGCGTCCCTGAAAATTCTGGTGATCTGCACTGCCTTCGACCGTTTTGCCTTCTCTCGCGGCAAACCCTCCCGCTCAAGACCCGCCGTTGAAAAGTTCCAAGTCTTGGACTTTTGCCTGCTATCCGAGAGTTGCACATGTTGAGCCAAGAAGACAAAGGAAACAATGGAGAAGGATTGCAGATGTGCTGCATATGTGTGGAAGACTACATCTCGATCACTCCGGCCGAGGATTTCCCTACAGAATGCCCTCAACTCCGCCCAAACCCGATGCCAGATCCCCCAATATACACAATATACATAGGAGCAATATCTCCAATTAGAGCAAATAGGTACAAAGTAACAAATCTCTACCATCCATCTTTTCCTTCCTCGTAATCCACGAACTGATCCAGAATCGACTTGTTCCCCTCGTCATCTTCCCTAGACTTCTGCTCCATCGCCTCCTGAATCTTCTTAACCACAGTCCGTTGTCTAACTCTGGCCTTCTTTCCCCATTGCGGCGCGCCATCCTCTACCTCATTATCACTGTCATCGAGCTCGATTGCCTTGCCAGAAGTGTCTCGCAGCGCATTCGGTGATATCTTTGCTTTCGGACCAGCCAGCGGTTCTTTATCGACCTTCTCGAGTTCCTGCTCTTGCTTTTTCGCGCCGTACTTGATAAGATGAGGGCGGACGAGGAGGTAGGCACCGACGACTGCGACGATTCGGATCCAGTTCTTCAGTTCGGTGTCGCTGAAGGACTTCCAGATGTTGGGACCTACGTTCCGGAAGCGGTCCGCGACGTCGTAGATGAAATCTGTTACTTGATCCATGGCGGAGTATGTGTGCAGATGAGGTTTGGGAGAGGGTGAAGACGAGGAGATCTTGTGGTGATATTTGAGGGTTTTATTTCTTCACAGAAGCAATTATTTCGGCATCGCGGTGATAAAGATCTCCAGGGTCCACTATCGGCCGGCTAAACCTCGGAGGGAAATCGCGTCTTCCTTGACGCGACTCTCTGCCGCGGTTTTATACAAACATCACAACAGAATCTACAGGCATGTCGGACTCCATGGATGATGACCTGCGCGAGGTAAGCTATTATATCCTCATGTATAATATTTTGATGGAACTTCAGCTGATCTCCACTCCCACCTAGCGCCTCAAAGCCTCCCTCTGGTTCGCCATAGGCAAAATCGTCGACGAAGAGACTCAGCGTCTCAATTCAAGCGCTACACCTCAATTCATTGGGACAATGACCGAGATGGTTTGGAATCAAATTGGTATGCACTTCATTTTCAAGAAATTCAACCTAGTAGACCTCGCAGCTGCCACTCCAAAGCCAATCCTTCTTTCTCAAAAATTCCTGCTAACAGCAGTGCAGAGAGTGTAGCACGAGATCTCGAATCATTCGCCCGCCATGCCGGACGAACAACAGTCACAACAGACGATGTACTGCTGATAACGCGCCGAAACGACGTTTTGCACGGTATTATGAAGGACTTTGTCGAGAAGGAGCAGGTTGCTGCTGCTAAAGAGAAGGGTACGAAGGTTTCAAAGGGAAAGGCTGTCAAGGGCAAGGGGAAGAAATACGCTTGAAGGGGAATTGGTGACTTCGAGGTGGAGAAATAGCGTGCAAAGGAGGACTTGAAGAATTCTGGCATTTCTGGGAAGGTAGGCAAGGATACCCGTTGGGAGGTGTTATGGCGCTTTTGAGACAATGGTACTTGCTTTTGTAAGACGGCAGTTAGGAATGAGAGATGATGTGTGCGCTATAGGTTTAAGGACATATCACTCAGAAAGACAGACCTCTGTAGCACAAGCGTAAACGAATCCACTATCGAAATCAATGAATATTCGATCGTTCTACTCTGATCGAATACATCACACGACGGAAAATTTCAAGAAAAATCTACATATCTCACAATCAAACTCATCGATATCAAGTAAGACGGCCAAAGTTCAAGTTGCGGGCACACACTTCCTTCCGATAAACGAGCCAACCAATCAACATCCCCCTCCCGACGACATGTAACACTCCTTCTCAGCTCCCTCCCATAAATACAAACATGTTTTTCACATCTATAACATCTCATCCCTCATATACACAATACTTCTCTCATCCATCTTCCTAGCTCAATCTCACTTCATCTCACACCTTCAACCCCCCACCTCACCTCAACCGGTAATGCCCGCACCTCACCACCTCCTCAAACCCGCAACATCAACAACCCCCAAGAAAAAAACAATAGCAATCCTCGGCTCCGCCATCGCAGGCCCCTCCCTAGCCCTCCAAATCCTCTCCCACCCCACTCTCTCAACCCTCTATACCCCTCTTCTATACGACCGCTCACCATCCCCATTCTCCACCTCTCACAGCCAAACCACACCCCGTAAACGCCCGTCCCCTCACTCAGCTCAATAATGAAGCACTAACCTCGATCCCAGTCTCAGCAGGCGCAGCAGTCGCTTTAAGCGCCAACGGTTTATACCCATTGTACCAGTTAGGTTTGAGGAGGCAGATTGAGGCGAAAAGCGGTGATTTCGGCGGTGCGAATTTCTGGAGATCTGGGTATGGGAATGTGAAGGGGCAGGGGGGATGGAGATGGTTGAATGGGATTCAGAATGCGACGTGGAGGGAGGAATTTCAGAGTGGGTGGAGGATTATAGAACGGAGGGATCTTCAAGGTGTGATTTTAGGGAAAGTGAAGGAAATGGGTGGGGATGTGGAATGGGGGAGAAAGGCCGTAGGGTTTTTAGAAAAGATGGAGGGAAAATGGGAGTGAAGTTTGAGGATGGAGGGGAAACGGAGGCTGATTTGGTGGTTGGTGGTGATGGGGGGTGGTCTGAGGTTCGGCGGTATATTTTGGGGGAAAGAGGGATTGGGGATGAGAGGTGGGAACCGAAGTTTATGGGCCAGACGGGATTTTATGGCATTTCGGCGCTGGGTGAGGAGGCTGAGAGGGGGAAGAACTGGGAGAGTACGCATGGGGTTTGGCTTGATAGGGGGAATTTGTCAACGAGTCCGTTGCCGGGGCGGAAGATTAGGTGGGATTTGGTTATTCCTGAGAAATCTCCTCCAACGCCGTCAAAAACATTGGAATCGGATAATTTCGATGGAGGAACAGGATGGGAATCCAGAATCGCACCAGGGGCGTACCCGAAAGCAGAAACGATTGAAATTCTGAAGAAGCATGTGGGAGTTTATCATCCGGTGACGGGTACATTTGAGAACATGCTAGCAGCATCCGAACGAATCATACGGACTCCTCTTCGACAGCAAGTTTGGGAGAAGGAAGAGATTCAATGCGGGAACGTGGTGCTCATTGGCGATGCATCGAGACTCATGCTACCAAGTAGCGGACAAGGCACCGCATTCGCCATCGAAGACGCAACAGTCTTAGCAAACTGTCTTCTCAATAACCCACCCGAAGAAGGAAGCTTCAAAAAGGCCCTTGAAGCCTACGCTGATGCGCGACTTCCCAGGTCGAAGAAAATGGCAACGACAGCGTACTACGCTGGGTTGCTTGGGCAGGGGGAACGGTGGTACTGGAGGCTGATGAGGGATTACGGAACGGCTTGGTTTTTGAGGGGGGAGGATGGTAAATTGTATGTCTTCCCACGAAAGGTTTAAAAGTTTGAGCTGACTTGACATAAACAGGGCAAAGAAACCAAAGAAGGAATGGCCATTTGATGATAGATTCGAAGTCAAATTGGGTAGTGAAGCAACCTGATTTGGGCCTCCATCCACCCCTATCTATTGACGTACGGGAACCATTATGTTCAACCCCCAAGCAAAATTGCCTGTCCCGCACCATCGCTATAACCTATAACGCCAACCAAACTCCCAGGGTATTTATTCATTCACTCCACACCATCCTCCAGCCTCCACTCATCTCTTCGCCCTCTCCTTCTCCGCCAACGTCATATTCCAAGGTTTCTTCTCCTTCGCACTATTCATCAACTTCGTGCGATCGAAGATCGTATCCCTAACCCCTCACATTAGCCCGTATTCCTCAAATCCCGTCCCCAAAACAACAATCAAAAGGTAAATAGTAAAAGGGGAACATACAAAGGATCCTGCTCCGGATGCACATTCTCATTATACTCCCCCTCCCGCATCCTCTCCGCCATCTGCTTCCGACTCGCGATACTGACGATGCGATCCGCGGCGTAGACGGCGCCGACTGCGGTGGCGGCTGCGATGGAGAAGTTGCGGAGGATGCTGCCTGCTACTGCTGGGTTTGTCACTGACATCGTGTCTTATTCGTCTCGCAGAATGGGAATTGATTTGGTTTTTGAGAGGCGATTGGTTTATGGTTTGATGGGGTTGGTTTGTTGATTAGATGGTTATTTTCAAACTTTGCCATATGGTGTTTATATATTTGTATACTGGACTTTGTGGTTGGGCGTTTTGGTGGTGGCATGTTTCGCGTCAGCTGTGGCGTGATATGAAGCCATTCGCGAGTTGTTCGGGCACATCCGATGAGTGCGTTGCGGCGCATTCATTATTTTGGGCCACTCGCGTATGAGGGAAGGAATGGAGTCTGCTGATTTTTTGGACGTATGGTCTATTCCATATTCCTGATTTGCAGGTATCATATCGCGTGGCTAACTTTTGTTACCTTTGGCCTCCACTGCGTGGTGAGGGCCGGCCGCTTCCCCACGATATACTGGCTGACTGGTCCCGAGTAAGGTCCCGAAGAACTGGGCCCAGCGACATGTTTCTGGAACCTGTCAAACTATGAACGGCAAGAGGCGTGAATTTTGTTTGGACCCCGAGTCGGATGTTTGAACTATGCGTTGTGCTCTTCGAGTTTTCTGGCCAACTTTCACACACTGTTTCTATTAGATCGATTCCAATCAATTACTTTTGACACGCCGGGACTAATTCAAGTGAGTCCTGATAGCCATTTCCCCCTTCCCCCTCCCAAATCTAATTAAGCAAGTGACAAATTTCCAAGTGGAATCCTAAAGACTTGAAGTCCATGCAGTCAGGCCATGCTGTACTGTACCCCGCAAATTCACATGCCACCCCAACTCCGACATCTTCGGATCCGAATCACGCCTCCTCGGAGTACTTTCCCATCTCTTAAATATCCATAATATGTATCGAATTTCTCGATATCGGTTTTCGGAAATGATCTGCATGTTTTGTAGTGAAATGCGGAGGTTAGTTGGGTTCCTCGGTACCATGTGGACTCCCTGAATTGGGAATGATTAGACGAGTCTTTAAGTTTGCAAAACTGATATCTCGACGACAAGTGTTGCGATCATTTTTCAAAGAACTTGTAATGAGTGGCTCTTCGTATTTAGATGCATCCGCTGGTTTTAGAAACTTTTTCTATTTTTGTTTCATGTCTAAACAATTTTTTGCGGATTGTCCACCATGAGGTCCATGAGGTGGAGTCTTCACTTCGCTTCAACTTCGCCGCGCTTCGATCTTCACTCTTATTTCCTACTTTTATGCATGCCACAGTTGCATTATCCGTGATCAAATCTTCTTTCATCTTGGCTACCAATCATGTCTCCGTCAAAGCGAAGAAAAAAATACCTTCAACTCCCAATTTGGTGCGGTGTCCCAAAGCATCAAGATCACGCCAAGAAGACCATATGGGGAATGCAGATCTTTGCCCCAAAAAGCTTAAATGCTATAGGGTACCTTGTGCAAACAATGCCAAGTTTACGGATACGAGCACTGAAGTAGTCAATCTCCGTTGTTTACCCGCTAGTATCTTTGAATTATAGAATTGGATATGGGTCCAGACAGGGAATATAACCGCCCAGGAATCACTTTTCTGGACACTTCAAGGCTAAATACATAGACACTAGCTCAAAGCGATAAACACATATCGTATCCCTCGTAAACCATCAGAAAGGTGCCATCCTCGGGTAGATCCACATGCCACGCTACACAGTAAACTATCAGAAAGAGGCTATCCCCAGGTAGATCCACAGGGACAGGCACAACCCAGCAAAAAACGTCCTCGGTTCCTGGTATGCTCACACGAGCCTTCTCATCCCTTGTTATATAAATACAAAGCTGCTCCCATGTTCAAAAAAAGGTAAGTCGTCCCTCTACGTCAAGATGGCCCGTCTCCTCCTCGCCGCGACTTGTCTCCTAACCGCCATCACAGCAACAACCATCTCCCCCAACGTAACAGCAGCATGTGCCGACATAACCGCCGCCAGCATCAACACTGACTCGCTACCCCTCGCCCTCGCGGACCCAGATTACATCGACGCCAAAACGCACTACTGGTCAGCGGCCAACGGCGATTTGAGTCCAGCATGCGTGACATATCCCAGTTCAGCTGAGCAGGTCAGCCAGGTTGTTACTATCTTGAATCGGTACGCGGATGTGCAGTTTGCGGTTAAGAGCGGTGGACATAATCCTAATGTGGGCTGGAGTTCGGTGGATGGCGGCGTGTTGATTAGTATGAAGAATTTGTCGAGTACGGTGTATAATGCTGGGGAGCAGACGGCGGAGATTGGGCCGGGGGCGAGGTGGGCTAGTGTTTTGAGTGCGTTGGAGCCCTATAATGTTGCTGTTGTTAGTGGGAGACTTGGTAAGTGATTTCCTTCTATTTTTCTCAGTAAGTGAAAAAATAAATGCTAATAGCTACCAATAGGTGACGTCGGTGTAGCAGGATTGAGTTTGGGAGGAGGCCTAAGTTTTCTCAGCGGACAATACGGTCTTGTCTGTGATAATGTAGTGAACTTTGAAGTCGTGCAGGCAGATGGTTCAATCGTCAATGTAAACGCCACCAATAACCCAGACCAATTCTTCGCTCTCAAAGGCGGCGGAAACCAATTCGGTATTTCAAGCCCCCTCTCCCCCATCCATATATACAAATCCAACTAACAACCACAGGCATCGTAACAACCTTCACAATGAAAACTCACCCAATCGGCGACTCCGGCATGGTCTGGGGCGGAATCCGCTCCTACTCGGGTCTCTACGCACAGGAACTAATCAACGCAACACAAGCCCTAACCGCCAACTACGATCCCAAATCCGCCGTCATCGTTACGGCAGAAATCGTGATTGATGGCCTTCTAGACCTTTTCGTCGTTTTCATGTTCTATGATGCTGCGACCCCGCCACCTGGGGTGTTTGATGCTTTTAATGCCGTGCCACATATTACTGATGGGACTAAGACGAGGACTTATGCTGATTTGGTAATTCCCCTTTCCTAAAACTGAAATACTGGTTCAGTGTAAAATTCATAAACTAACGTAAAAAAGCTCATCTCAGACGACACAACAAACCTCTACGGCCTCCGCTACCTAATCCGCGCCACCACACTACCCAACCTTCCCGCCCCCATGGGTCAAACCCTCCTCTACGACCACTACAAGACCTGGAAATCCTACGTAATAGCCAACAACATCCTCCACCCCGGTTTCATCTTCTCCATGGCCTTCCAACCCATGCCATCCATGATCGCCGCTCACGGGACCGCAGCCGGAGGCAATGCGCTGGGAATGGATGAGAGGAATGGGGATTACATGTGGATGGAATATGACGTTAGTTGGCTTACGCCGATTGGGGATGAGGATGCGCATGCGATTGCGATGAATATTACTAGTACGGCGAAGGAACAGGTTAAGGCGAATTATGGGGGAAAGGGGTTGAGGAATACGAATGCGAAGGAGGGGGCTGCTGTTGTGGGGGAGGGGGATGGGAAGGGTGGGGAGAATTTGGTGTTTTTGAATGATGCTATGTTTGATCAGTTGCCGTTGCAGAGTTATGGGGGGGATAATTATGAGGTTTTGAAGAGCACGCAGGGGAAGTATGATCCGGAGGTGTTGTGGGCGACGAGGCAAGGGGGGTTTAAGTTTATTTGAATTAGTTGGTAGCCTTATTTAATAAATATTTAATAATGTTGGACAGAAACCCGTTCCCCGTAGCATTAATAGGCCGTTTCCGTTGAAACCAGGATTATCTGCCCCTTCTACGCTAAAATTGCAGTGCCTGGGCCTGATGTAATCTCAATTTATGCTATTGGACGCTTTGATAGGCCATACAAGCCACAAGCATCTGCCCCTTCTAGACTAAAATTGCAGTGCTCCAAACATCTTACGCTGACCAAAACTGCCATCATCATGTGTCCTCTACGCTAATATCGCAGCGCACGGACTCGTAGAGCCACACCTGTATCACTGGACGCCATTCATTCAAGTTACTATCATCCGTCCCTTCTACGCTAAAATTGCAGTGCTCAGAGACCGAAGCTCAGAGCCGTGAACACACACCCAAATAAACTACCATGTATCACAAGAAGACAATTTTTCTTTTTCTCTTTTTCAGTCAAATACTCCCACCTTCCAGACCACCTATCCATGCCCCCTCCCTCCAAAATCCCCTTCCCCACCAGTTCTCGCTTCCACCTCAACCCAACCAATCACAGCCCTCCCCCGCTCCCCCACCCCACCGCACATTTCTTCTTCCCCTTATATCCCAAAACAAGCAAAAATTTTCCAACAAATCATGATTTGTATAACGGTCGCTTAGCTCAGTTGGTTAGAGCGTGGTGCTAATACTCCTTCTTGAGGGAATATGAAACGCCAAGGTCGCGAGTTCGACCCTCGTAGTGACCAGAATGTTTTTTTTTTTTTTTTTTTTTTTGTGAATCTGGGTGTTAGTAATGTAACTAAGGATTAAGGATTTGCTTGAATGAACGGAAGGGCAAGAAGGGAAGGAAATTTTTTGTATTTTTTGCTTTGAGAAAGAGGGGAAGTGTTGTGTTGAGGGTGTGAGTCATGAACAAGCGAAGTTAAGATGGGGGATGGGGACCTCTTCCGTCAACCATGCAGCTTTGCAGTTCTGTGAATGTTGCCTTTATCTCTTGCGCCACCCGTGTAAACTCTCATAATCGTGAACGGCATTCGGCTCTCCACTTGTCCTGCTACACGTCTCCAACATCATCCGGACAATGATTTGACCCCTTGCTTTCATAACACCATAAAGCAGTGTATCCCCGAAGCTAGCGAATCCTTTGTCCTTGGAGGGCTTTCCCGTACAGTACGTGAGCCGCGCGATCTTTGTACTCACCTCACAAACAGGGTTAGTCCCAAAGCTCTTACCTCCGGCTTAGACTAGGGGACTACTAATACGGAGACAGAGCATGTTGAACTCGGAGAGGTGGGAGGAAGGGGGTCGTTTAGAGTTCAGTCTCCTTCTATGTTTATGATGTTGAGCGTACTTCGGATTTCACTTCTAGTATTACTGTTCACTTCCTATCCTTCATTAATTGACTCCTCATCATCAGGGCTATCACCCAGCTCCCATCTCATTATTAAATCGACACATACTGATTGCCTCCAACCGTCAGAATCCTCTTCACCATGAACCAAGTCCCATAAGTAGTTATTACTTCTTAAAATATCAAGGGGGCACAGACCCTGAACATCTTCCTTGAAGAAGGCAACTGCCTTTCCTCCCTTCACTCCTTTTGCCTGATGGTCGGCGCCATGCTGGAGAAGCATCTCAATTGACGTGGTGTTCCTACCCCATGCTGCAAGTTGAAGTGGCGTTAGTGCGTAGCCAGGGGCATCAGGATCTGCCCCAAGCTCCAACAATAGGTCCACGCCAACTCCCGTATCGATGAAGCCAGAGCAAACCAAATTTACTAACATACAAGTAGCATCAATATCATTCCCTGCGTACTCAAGGAACCGCCTAATACAACCCTGACTCGGGAGTGAAAAAGCAAGGATAACAGGAATAGTCCCAATGCACGATCTTAATTTCCAATCCCATTCATCTGGGGCTGAAACAGTCCAAATATGTACCTTTTGCTGAATAGCGCAGAGTTCTTTGATATCCTTATCCTTCATGAATTTTTCCGCAATTGGATTAAGGTTTCTTAGAAGCAAATTGGTCAGAATTGAAGCGTCAACACTTGATAGTGGCAGTTCCCACTGTGGAATATCCTCAGCCATTAAACTGAAATGACTATACGGATTTCCAAATTTAACATTTCTAACACAAGCGAGAGATTTGTAATGCGGCCTGCTAGGATCAAAAAAGTGGCAGACCAAGCTGAACAATTTCGTGTTGCCTAGTATTAAATTCATCGCAGCCTCTTCACTGCGGTCTGGGCCGTCAGGATCGTATTCGGCTAGTTTACCGCAGGAAGCAACTGCGTAGGCCTCGGCGCTATCGAGCCAGCGATAAGCCTTAGGGGGGGAAGTGAAGTTAAGAGCTTGAGAAAAAATGCTCGTAGAGAATTCCAAGTGAACCTCCTTATCGTCAAGGGCGAAATATGCGGCGGACGAGGACCGGACTCTCTCTGAGTAAAGGTACTCTTTGACTGTGTAATGCGCACAGGAGATCACCTCTACTATCTCGGTTTCGGCAGCGACTTTAGACCCTTCCCTGTCTTTGGGATCTTCGAGATCAACTTCTCCAACAATTCTCGGCTGGACATCAATAAGACATCCACATAGATCCCTCAAGAGCTCTACATCGTATGCATTCTTCGCTAGACACTGTGGTTCATAAAGGTCTGCTGATGTACCTGCCACAAGTACTCGCAATGGAATCGGTTCATGTGTAAACCCGAAACCGCGAATAATGTCATCATGACCAAGTATCCAAAGAAGAATTTTTCGGACAACTCGCCGATGTCGTTCCGAAATTTGCTGGAAGATTTTCTCGTATGCTGCATCTAGATCTGGGGGCAGATTTTGAAGTTCTTCGTGAAGATCCGTGGTCGGCTGCAATCGTTCAAGAATATGCAATTGGCAAACGGCCCATCGGAACCTGGTTATGGCAAGGTTAATAAAGTTAGTGACTTGTGTAGAAATGATATATTCTTTCGAAGAGAAACGTACATTCCTTGTGCGCCATTTGCAATCGCATTTTCCATTTCAGGGAAAAACTTTTTCCACTTCTGCAGCTTCTTGTTGCGACCGAGATTAGACCTGACTGCTAAACGGATATCTTGGTCTACAAGCGGGTTGCTCATTGACACCGACATCGACACACCTGCCAATGTGGTCTCGATATCATAGTAGTTGCGACTGGTGGCAAGCAGTCGTACGTTTTGAAACTCAGATAATTTCTTCAGGACATGAAGCAGTTTCCCCCGCTCTTTACTTTCATCCACGGCATCCAAGATGATGAAAACCCGTTGGAACCTACGAAGAATAATCTCAAGAAATTTCAGGAGGTCCGTAATAGGAGGCTCGCACCTCTCACTATGAGCCTCAATGAGGAGTTTGGGGACAAAGGACGACCGCCGACAAAGGCGGGAAACTACCCAGCGGAGAAATGGCAGAGTTTCTTCCTGGGTATTTTGGTTGCAGTAATAAAAGGCATATTCTTGATCCTCGTGGCTGCTGCAGAATTTCTTAACTTGCTCAATGAGGTACGATGCGAGAACTGTCTTTCCACACCCTGGGATACCATGTAGCCACAGGGAATTTACAAGGGGGTTGTCGCCAAGCCATGCCTGCCATTCCGGAGTTTTGTGTATCCATTGGGAGGTCTCCGGCTCATGATTCTGGAAAGAGGCATTGTGCTTAGCAGAAGGATTCGTTAATTGGAGCCAATCGAGAATAGCATCCCTGGTTTGGTCTAAATGCTTTATCAGCTTTCTATACTATTAAATAGACTGAATTTTCCTAACTGGTCAAGTTATCTTTCATTTCTTCTCGTATTTTGCCGACATCATCTTTGATTGCTCGTATATCTTGTCTTTACCATAATAGTGAGAAGACATTATAATGTTAAGCACACCGAGAACTTACACCATGCTCCCAGAAAGGGCCAGGAGAATTGTTCCCTTTTGTTGGGAAATCTCTGCCAAAAGTTTCCTGGCCTTGGATTCCTTCAACGCCCAGGCGAGAGTAGCAAATGTGATTTCGAATGTTTTGCGTTTCTTCCCAGATGATAATAAGATCGCATCGCATCCTAGCAGAACCTCTAGCTTTTCAACAGCTATTTTACATCGCTGAACGGACCCGTTGATACCGGTTAAGACGGGAATCTCAAGCGTCCTCGAGTCTCGAAGCTGCTCGAGAATGAATCGAAGGCTTAGGATCTCGGAGTGTATAAGTTGGATATCGTTCGGCGCATCTTTAACAGTGTCAATAATGTGCTTGGATATTTGAATGACCCGGTCTAGGAGCTGAAACAAGGCAATTCCAGCGGCGGCTACCTCCATGGAGACCAAAATTGAGTAGCCAGCTGACAATGAGCTATGCACAAGCAGATATGAAGACTTGCAATGTCGCTTACATGCGTAATTCCGGGTTGGCGGGATCGATCCAAGTCCGAGGCTTTGAAGGTTGGAAGGCAGACGTTAACTTTAAAATCTAGGAGCCAGCCCCGTAGACGAGTGCTAACAGTGGTGGCTGTTCAGCCGCTAATGCAGCTGCGGATTTCTTGATGGGCTGACCACAGGGCAGACATGACATGCTACCCGGAGCCTTACAGCTGTTGCGGCTGTGGCAACTAGCCCGAGGCTGTCGGCCCTCTGGCCGGCACGACGGACTCGCGTTTCTTCTCGCGGCATAATCATTTTCACCGACGTTACTATTGAGTTCGTAATCCGTGTACTCAGGGTTATTTGCCCATGTATCAATGCATTGAAGGTCGTTCTCAGTGCAATCGTGCTCGAATTTGACGGGGGAATAGAACTGCTTCACCGCCTGGAACGCCTCTTCACGCCCGATGCATGCAGCTTGGCGGTGAAATATCCAATCTTGGAGTCCAGCTAGAAGAGCGGAAGACGCGTCCATAACTTCTGTCAGATTCTAGAATCTCAGCTAAACCTCGGGGGTGGCTGATCTCAGGGAAACGCCAACAACACGGGAGGGCCGCGGAATATCGGGGGGACTGCTTGCAGAGCCGAAGATGTGAGCCAAAGTGCTGTACAGCCACATATGTTGCCTTAGTGTCTGAGGCAATTCAGCTTTGGCGAATAATCGCATGAGACGAAGTTGTCACTCGTTTCAATCATGAGGTATCGAACCGCCCACCTATGTTGAATAAATCAGCGGGTCAGAACAGCCACAAGGCTCATGACGATTGCTGGGTCCTAAATCCTAGATATAACATTTTTATAAGTGTTAGGCGCAATAAAAGCTTGATGGTGACGCCATGTTGGAGAGACTCTCTTTTGCTATAAATGGAGGCATTCTATACATCAGGCCCAAGGGCGACAGTGTATAGGGAAATTCCCAGAAAGAGGGTTTTGGAACGTTCACAGGTGGTGGCTACAGAACAATGGATATAAAAAATTTGATAGACTTCGGTGTTTGTAGAGAATTCGGCATGTTTGAAGTCAAAGTACCGGTTATTTTAATCGGCATACAGGGATGGACGTTATACAAGTTTGTATTAGGTATTAAGTAGCTAGCAAGATCATGGTATCATGTACGAAATATACAACGTTCCTTCCTTTCCTTTCCTTTCCTCAAATCCAACCAGTTCAGATTCATGCCTTGATTTCATCCTCATCCCACCCATTCCCCACCTATACTACCATCACATCCTTCTTAAAAAGTTCCATTCGAGTTATGCGGCACATGTGTCGTAGTAGTTGTCTGATAACCCCCCTGATGCACAACCCCACTTCCCTGTCCACCAAGACCACCCGTAGCCGTAGGACCATACTTAGCATACGTCGGTTCCTGGGTGCCTACAGCAGTGCTCTCAGTAGCATAGCTAGTCCTCACATCCGCAGGCGTAGCATGCGTGGGCAACGCATCCGGCTTCTCGCCAAACTCAGCATCGCGTCTCTTCTGCTTGCGCTGCCAGAAACGACGCTTTGGGGAGCCGGCCGTGTAGCCATTGTTGGGGGATGGACCGAAGGCTTTTTCTTTCTTGTGGTGGCGGATTAGGGCCAGTTCGATGAAGATGGAGAGGAAGAAGAAGACGCTGGTTAGAGTTAGTAGTGAGGTAAGAAGGAGGGGGGGG
>Ga0247778_1000966_pt1 | contig 17943 bp, 17 predicted proteins | sample UWRJL049202B5_FD_179939 | JGI IMG/M metagenome (GOLD analysis project Ga0247778, IMG submission 179939) | Plant litter microbial communities from Arlington Agricultural Research Station in Wisconsin, United States - UWRJ-L049-202B-5 | ecosystem: Environmental > Terrestrial > Plant litter >... | reverse complement strand
TTCGATCACGTCGATCGCGGACTTACAAGTACGGACACGAGCATCCGCGATCTTATTTTGCCGCGCCAATTTTCCACTCTCGCCGCGTTGACCCATGAGCGAATTCGAACCCTGTTCCCCGCGCGCCAAAGCGTTTCGCAGCCCCACAATCGAGTTCGAATTCGAACAGAATTCGAACCCTGTTTCCCCGCGCGCTGCAGCACCCCGCCAACACCGGTGGTCCACAGTGGAACTCAGCTAGAGGCGAGTCTTTTCAAGAGGGGGCGTTCACGATCCCGCGTGGCACCTCGCGTCGCGCGGGGTTCCGGACTCAGACGCCGAAGGCTGAGACGGCTGAATCGGGATGGGTGACCATCAATAAAATTCCTTTCCGGAGGAGAGAAGGAGATGGTTCACGTTCACGGGGAGAGACCAGACCGCGCGCGTTCACAGGAGAGACCAGACCGCGCGTTCACGAGGAGAGGCGAGACCGTGCGCGTTCACGAGGAGAGGCGAGACCGTGCGCGTTCACGAGGAGAGGCGAGACCGTGCGCGTTCACATTCACGGGGAGAGGAGCGGGTAGATCAGTGTTTGGGTTCGACCGGGAGGTCGTCGATTTTTACTGCGGGGGCTGGGGGCGAGGCGGAGCGGTTGGCGGGGACCTTCGGCGACAGCGGGGAAGGTTGGGCGGTTTGGGCCTCGCCTCGACTGGCGGGGGCTTGATTTTGGGCCGTTTGCGACTCGGAGACCGTGTCCGTGGCCAAAAAAGCTACGACCCCGCCGAGCACGAAGGCGGCCAGGCCGAGCGCGCCCCACAGATACAGCGCGTTGCGGCTGCGCGCCTTCAACTGCTTTTGCCGATTCACGATTTTCTGCCGCATCTCGTCGAGTGCGCGGCGATCGCGAATCACCACGGTGGCTTCGGCGCTGGAGCGGGGTGGCGGCTGGCGTGGTGGCTCGGTGTCGGTCCGCAGCGGATGCTCGGTGATGACCACGCTGCGCGATTCTTCGGACACGTTGGCCCGCGGCTGCGGCGCATGCGCTGCGGTCTGCTGTGCAATGATCGCTTCGTCGCCGAGCTCCTCTAACTCCTCGAGCTCTTGCTCCGCGAGCCGTTGCACCTCGGGGGGATCGCCGGGCTGAAGCTCGTGCTCCGGGAAACGCGCGGGAGGCCTCGTCGCAGACACCGGGCGACTTATACCGAGAACGCAGAACGCGCGCCAGGGACGGCCGAGCCTGCGCGCGCGTTGGCGCAGAAGGCCCCACATCCCCTTACAATCGGGGCATTGGCGGCGGAAAAACAGAGGCGCAAGCGCGGGCCGAGCCACCGCCGTGACCCGAACCGAGCGGGCAAAATAGCCAATCAGAGGACGAACGCGAGACGCGGGGAGAACGAGCGCGGGCGCTTCGTGCTAAGTTGCAACGCTTGTGTTCGCCGAGATTTCGATCCTGGTCGTCGACGACGATGCCGTGAGTCGGCACGTCCTCGAACAGGCATTGCATGAAGCTGGGCTGAACCCGATCATGACCTCGAGCGGGCAGCAGGCGCTCGATTGGCTCGAAACCCATACGCCCACCGTGGTGCTGTTGGACCTGGTGATGCCCGCCCCCGACGGCTTCGCGGTGCTCGAGCGGATGCGGCAAACGGCTCGCCTCGTCGACACACCGGTGGTCGTGCTCACGGCCTTGGACGCCGATCAGGAAATTTCTCGAGTATTTGCGTCGGGCGCCGATGACTATGTACACAAGCCCTTCCGCTCGGCGGAGCTGGTGGCGCGCATTCGCGGTCAGATGCGAGTGCGAGAGTACCTCGACCGCTTGAACCAGCGCGAGCGCGATCAAGAGACGGTGCTCGAGCTCACGCAGACCCTGGCTTCGACGCTCGACATCCGCGATATCTTGTTCACGGTCGTGCAGCGCGTGGCCGCCTTCGCCAAGGTCGATCGCTGTAGCATCGTGCTCTTCGGAGAGTCGGGCAACGTCGGCTACGTGCTAGCCACCAGCGATGACGCGCAGCTGCGTGATTTGCCGATCGACCTGGCAAAATACCCGGAAATTCGCGAAGTATTGGCGACTGGTCGAGCGCTCGTGATTCGCGATGGCAGCGATCATCCGTTGCTCCAGGTCGTGCGCCAAGCGGGCCCGAACATCGGCTTCAACTCCTTCGCGTTGTTGCCGATCTTGCACGAACACGGCGCGATGGGCGTGCTCTTCCTGCGCTCGAAAGGCAAATCAGCCTTCGACGACTACGAGCTGTCGCTGGTCACGACCTTGACCAACGCCATGGCCATCGCGCTCCGCAACGCGCGCATCCTGCAATCCTTGCGCGACGCCACCGAGAAGAGCCGCTCGCTCCGGGCAGAGGCCGAGCGGCGCGTTCAGCTTTTCCAGCGCTACGCCGATTTCTTCGAGAGCGCCGCGGACGGCATGGTGGTGATCGACCGAGATGGCAAAGTGCTCTTTGCCAACCCCCGCGCGCGAGAGATCACCGGTTTTAGCGAGACCGAGCTGATGGCGCTATGCTTCGAAGATTTCCTGGCCCCGCTCGAGCGCGATCGCGCGGCGCGCCTCTTGCGAGGCTTTTTGGACGGCATCTACCCGCGCGGGGTCGACATCGCGATCACCGATAAATCCGGGGAAGAGCGCACGATCAGCGTCAGCTTCAGCTCGGTTTTGCACGAGGACAACGCGGTCGTGTTCAGCTTCCGCGACGTGACCAAAGAGCGCGCGACCGCGGTCGAGCTCAAGCAAACCAAAGAGTTCTTGGAGAGCGTCATCGACAGCTCGGTCGACGGCATCGTCTCGGCCAACTTGCGTGGCACGGTGTTGCTCTTCAACCGCGCCGCGGCCCGTATCTTCGGTTACTCACCGAGCGACGTCGTGGGCAAAATGCACGTCGGCAAATTGTACCCGCCGGGGGGCGCGCACGAGATCATGCGCAAGATCCGGGATCCGAACGTGTCCGGTTATGGCAGGCTGGAAGATCACCGAGTGGACATGCTGAATGCCGACGGCGAACCGATTCAAGTCCAGCTCTCCGCTTCGCTCGTGATCGACAATGGCCGCCCGATTGGCTCGGTCGGCATCTTCACGGATATCCGTGAGAAGCTGCGCATGGAAGCGCGCTTGTCGATGGCCCAAGAGGAGCTACGCTCGCGCGAAAAGCAGGCGATCGTGGCGGAGCTGGCCGGTGCCGCCGCGCACGAGCTGAACCAACCGTTGACCTCGGTGATCGGCTACGCCGAGCTCTTGCGACGGAAGCTGGAAGGGAATCCGCAGCTCTCTCACGCGGCCAGCGTGATCGTCGGTGAATCGGAGCGCATGGCCGAGATCGTGCGCAAAGTCGGCAAGATTACCAAGTATGAAACCAAGAGCTACGTCGGCGCGGCCAAAATCTTGGATCTGGAGAAGGCGAGCGAGAACGAAGGCGGGGATGTGCCGCCATGAGCAGCGATCCGGAAGAGCTCAGGAATGCGCCGAACAGCGCCCCGCCCGGTTCGACCGCTTCATCGGGCCCAACCAGCTCGTCAGAGCTCCGCCTCTCGGAGTCGGCCCACCCGGGACGTCGGCGGAGTTCGGAATCACCACTCGCGCAGTCTTGGCGCGACGTGCTGCTGCGCCTCTCACTGAGCTTGCCGATCGACGCACAGCTCGATCAGCTGCTCCGTGAGTTCATGGATGGCTTGGCTTCGCTCTTGCCGAGCGCGGCCTTCGGGGCGTGTGTGGTGAGCAGCAGTGGCGCGGCGCCGGTCGTGCTTTCACGCTTACCGGTCGGGGTCGCGCGTACGCTCGAGCGCGATCCGACCCGCCTTTTCCCGGGTTTCCACGACGAGCGCATCTTCGAATTGGAGGACGGCGCGAGCGGCTCCACCTTGCACTTGGCGAGCCCCTTTTCCGCCCTCAGCCCGCTGCAAACGCAGATCGGCACGCAGGCCGCCTTGCTGCTCGCCGCCGCGGTACGCCGAGTCCGCCTGTACATGCGCGCCGAGGAATCCGCGCGTTCGATTCGAAAACTTCAGGCGCAGGTGATCCAAAACGAGAAGCTCGCGTCGCTCGGGCAAATCGTCGCGGGCGTCGTGCATGAGTTGAACAATCCGCTCACCTCGATCATCGCTTACTCGGACTACCTGAAACGGAAGGCCCAAATACGGCCCCCCTACGCCGATCAGGAAGACGAGCTCGAGCGACTACGCCGCATCGGCGAAGCCGCGGCACGTATCCTCAACTTCTCGCGCGACCTGGTCGCCTATGCCCGTCCCGCCGCCGATGTCCCAGGCACCGTGCACATCCCGGCGATCGTGGAAAAAGCGTTGGTTTTCTGCGAGCACGAGTTCCAGGGCGCCAAGATCCAAATCCTGAGTGAGTTCGACGGACACCTGCCACCAGTGCGCGGCATGGCCGGGCAACTGACCCAAGTGTTCGTCAATCTGTTCACCAACGCCGCGCACGCCATGGCTGCCGAAGGCGGCGAATTACGGATCGTGATGCACGCCGATATGGCGCAACAGACCCTGACGGTCGAAGTGTCGGATACCGGCACCGGCATCGACGAAAATGACATGCCCCAGATCTTCGAGCCCTTCTTCACGACCAAAACAGATGGCCGCGGAACCGGCCTCGGCCTATCGATCGTGCGCGGCATTTTGGACGCCCACAGCGGCACGATCCACGCTGAAAGCACCCTCGGCGAAGGCACGGTTTTCACGCTCACGTTGCCCCTGGCCGTGGTGGTGCCGACACTGCTGCCGCGCGGTTGACTCAGACCGAATCTCCGCCGCGACGGATCGGTGCCCCGGCGTCGGTCGACGCGGCCGGGCAGAAGGAAGACATCGTTCGAGCATCGAAATTTCGTGCAGCGTCGATCCCCGCTCAGGCGTGACGGGACGATCGAGCTACTTCACGACGCGAATCACGAGCACCAGGATGCCTTTTTTGTGGCTCTGGCCGGCGACGATGAAGGCTTGGCCGACGTGGGCTTTGACCTCCAAGAGGGGCAAGAATTCCTTGCCGCTGGGACGGTTGATGCTGGCCGACAGGCGCACGGAGTCGGGGCCAAGCTCATCCAATAGGCGCACTTGCAGCGTGCGGCCATTCGGCAGCTTCAGGTTTTGGGGTGCGTCCTTTTTCAGCGGCAGACGCGCGCGATCCAAGACCTGATAGCTATCGTAGTTGGAAAAGGGCGGCTTGCCGAGTTCCGGAAGCTTGCCGATGCGTGGATCGATGCCCTTTTGCTCGTTCGTGGCGTGCAGGATCAGCACCTCGGCCAAGAGGGGCTGTTCGGCGCCGGGTCGCGCGGATGGGGGGGGTGCAGCGCTGCCCGCGCCGGGCGCGCTAGCCGCGCCCGCTGGTGCGTGCCCGCCGCCGGCGTAGGCCGGCAGCGTCAGTACGGCGACCAACGAACAGAGCGCAAGCGAGACCCGCTTCATAACGACTCGGACCTGTCCTCATTGTCCTCATCGGGCTCGCCGTCGTCGGGCATCCAGACCACGGGGGTTTCCGATGAATCCGTAGAGACTACGAAGACCTCGCCCGTGTTCGAACCGAAATCGACCGACTCGATCGTGGCCGGTGTCGACTTTGCGTCTTCACTGTCAGTCCCCAGCACGGCCGACAGGTCGGGGACCGTGAGCTCGGGCACGGTGAGTTCGGGAGCCGTGAGCTCGGCTGACGAGGCGCTCGACGAGGCGAGCCCGGTGTGGGCCGCGTGCTCCCCGGACGCGGCCGCGCCAGGCCGGGTCATCGGAGCCGCGGACCAGGAGCGCACCACGAGCACCGAACCTGCGGCGATCGCCGCGCCGAGCGAGACCCAGGTCGCGATGCGCGGCAGCAGCGCATGAACTCGCGCGCGCGGTGGCTCGATCGCCGACAGCACACTGTCGGCGATATCGAACGAGGCAAGCTTGCTGGCGTTGCTTTGGTCCCAAGCTCTGACGAAGCTGCCGAGCTCGCTGTACGCCTCGAGCTCTTCGAGCAAGGCCGGCTCTTGCTCGAGCGCCGACTCGACGGCACCGGCTTCGGCATCCGACAGCTCGCCGTCGTGGTAGCGCATCAGCTGTTCGCGCGAAATGCTCACGGCGTAGCCCTCCGGATCGAGGGCGCGACTTCTTCCGCGTAGCAATCTGCCAACGCGCGTTGCAGCTTTTGACGAGCGTGGAACAGACGGCTCATGATCGTGCCTTTGGACACGCCCATGGCCTCTGCCATCTCTTCGTAGCTCAGACCTTCGACTTCGCGCATCACGATGACACCACGATGGTAGACCGGAAGCGCGTCGAGTGCGGCTTCGAGCTTGTTTCGAATCTCGCCACGACGTAGGGCATCGAGCGGATCCGCGCCGTCGATCCGACTGAGAAGTGGGATATCCGCCTCATCGATCTCCCGGCTCTCGTCCAGCTCTGCCTCGCGGCGGCCGGGCTTGCGCATGAGGTCGATCGAGAGATTGGTGACGATCCGGTACAGCCAAGTAAAGAACGCTGATCCACCGTGGAAGGAATCGAGCCCGCGGTGGACGCGCAAAAATGCTTCTTGCACGACCTCTCGGGCGTCCTGCTCGTCGCGGAGCAGGCCCAAGGCGATCGCGAAGGCGCGCCGCTGGTGGCGCTGCACCAGCTGCTTGAACGCGAGTTTATCGCCTTTTTGGGCGCTTTCGATGAGGACACGATCCTGCTCCGCTTCGAGCTCTCGGCTCGTTCGGTTTGACGCCAACGCGGCAGGACTATTCACCTCCGTGACAATTCGATCAGTGCTCGGCTCACGACCTGCGATTTCAGGCTGCGCCGGCAGCGCTCCAATCTCCACGAGCGAGCCCAGCGAGGGCAAAGTACCGCGGGCTGGGGACGCCATCACGCTCCAGTGTACGCCCGCGCTTCGCGCCTGCTCCCCCACGGAACGCATCGAAACGAGAAGAAGATCGTGAACATGCAGAAAATTTCCAGGCAGAGAGCAAAACTTTCGCCCGGGCAGCGCTCTCGAGCGCTACGGGGAGTCGTCCTCGGGAGGCGCGGCCGCCTCATCCGGAAGTTCAACCAGAGTGATTTTCAGATCGAAAGTTCGACCACCGCGCACCACACGCAAGGTCGCAGGCTTTCCTACACCGGCCAAGCTTGCCACCCAGCGCAAGCGCTCGGGCCCCGTCAGCGCTTCACCATCGAACGCTTGAATCACGTCGTCGACCTGCAGACCGGCGCGATCCGCAGGACCGCCCGGGACGATCACCCGCACGAGGGCGCCATTTTCGTCGCTCAGCTTCAAGCGCTCCATGTCGTCAGGCAACACGGACGAAACGTGCACGCCGATCGCGCTGCGCTTGATGTGCCCATCTTTCAGCACGCGCGGCAGGAGCTCCTTGACCATGTTGATCGGGATCGCAAAGCCGATGCTATTGGCCTGAGCGCGGATCGCCGTGTTGATGCCGACGACGTTGCCGGACATGTCGAGCAGGGGGCCGCCAGAGTTGCCTGGGTTGATGCTGGCATCGGTCTGCAGAAAGTCGTAATAGCCCGACTCATCCAAGCCTTTCACGTCAGCCAGCGTGCGGCCCTTGGCCGACAAAATGCCGGCCGAGACAGTGTGCGCGAGCGCGAAGGGGTTGCCGATCGCGACCACCCAATCACCCACGCGGACGGCGTCCGAATCGCCCAAGGGCAGATAGGGCAGGTTCTTTTCCTCCACGCGTAGCACCGCGATGTCCGTGCGCGGATCGCGACCCACGATCGTCGCCTTGACCTCGCGCTTGCGCCCGAAGATCACGTGAATTTCGCTGGCCTCGTCAATCACGTGGTTGTTGGTGATGATCAGGCCATTGGGGTCGTACACGAAGGCCGTACCGACGCCCTCCCCGACCACGCGGCGTCGGCCGGAGACGCCGCGTCGCTCTTGCAACGTCTTCACGAACACGACGGCCGGATCCGCCTTGGCCGCGAGATCGGCAAAGCTCTGTGGCGCCCTTGCACCAGGCAACGGCGCCGGCAAAGGGGACAACGTAGGTAACGCCGTCGCGGTCACGGGCAATGCACCCGAGGGCAACGGCGAAAGGCCCGTGCTCGCGCCAGCGGGCAGACGCTTGCACCCCCCGAGCGAGACCAGGGCACTGACGCTGCTGGCGAGCACGGCCGCGAGAAAGAGGCGGCCGTGTTTCACTTGTGCTTTTGCGAGACTTCCACGAAGCGGAGCCGGAGGTCGTAGAGCGCCTGCGTCAGCATTTGCTCCTCGGCCCCCGTCAGATTCCCGTGGGTCTTGTCTTGAATCAGCGCCAAAAGATCGATCGTTTGGCGGGCCATCGGCAAATCGACTTCGCTCACTCCTTCAGTGGGATGCGGAGCGTCGCCCAGATGCAGCAGAGCCGAGTGGCTCAAGGACAACACGAACGTCGTGAAGTCCACCGCGGGCAAATCATCCGGCTGTGACGCCGAACTCGAGTCGGGTTCGCCGTGGCCTTGGCTCACGTCTCGGTCTCCGCTTTCTCGTCGTCTTCGTCGTCCTCGTCGTCTTCGTCATCCTCGTCGTTTGCTTCGTCCTCGTCTTTGGACGCAGCGGGCGCGGCCGGCGGGGCCGCCGCGGGCTCTGCGGCGACTACGGGTGCTTTCTCGACAGCGGCGGCGGCCGCCTTCTTGGCAGCCTTGGCCTTGATCTCGTCTTCGTCGTCGTCCTCGTCGTCGAGATCGTCGTCCTCGTCTTCGTCGATGTCGTTCAGCTCATTTTCGAGCGAGCGCACGGCCACGGGCGCGACGACCGGACGCGCGGCAGCGCGAGCCACGACGACGCGCTCCACGCGCTCGGACTCTTTGACCAGAGCGGGCTGCTTGAGCTCGACCTCGATCACTTGGTCGGTCACGTCAGCCAACGCATCGACGTGCTTGGTCAACTCACTCTCCGTGAGCAAACCGCGCTTGAGCATGCGCTCGCGCACGCGTACGTCGTACTTGAAATTCTCGGGAATCGGCATGAGCTCTCCGTGTCAGTCAGCTCGGATCCCAATCGGATCCGAAAAGTAGTGCGGTCATCGGCCCGTCGGCCACGACCCTCGGGCGCCTTTCCTAGCGCCGGGATGGCCCCCTAAGCAAGCTCTGAGGCGTAATCAGCGGTTGGGGGTCGGGATCTTCGGCCAGAATGCGCAGCTCGGCTTGCTCCAACTCGTCGTCCGTCGCGGGCCGGACCTCCCGGGCCTCGACCTCGAAGCGCAGGGTCTGCCCGGCCAAAGGGTGGTTGCTATCGACCACTACCGCGTCCTCGCTCACGTCCAGGACCTGAAGCAGCACTGGACGGCCGTCCTCGTCTTCGGCCTCGTAGCAGTCTCCCGCTGCGACGTCTTCCGGGAAATCGGCGCGGTCGACTTCGACCTGGGCCTCCGGGTTACGCAGCCCGAACGCTTGCTCCGGGCGGAGCAGCACCGTGCGCTGTGAGCCCTGGGCCAGCCCTTCCAGCTTTTCTTCCAACGCCGGAAACAGCACCCCGTAGCCGATCAAGCAGCACAGCTCGTTGTCACCGGTCTCGACCACGGCGTCTTCTTCGTCGAAGACTTGGTAGCCGAGGCGAGCCCACATGCCCGGACTCAGTTGGTAGTCGGTGCTCGCTGGCATCTGCCGCGGGGGATTAGCACGACTCACGGCCCGAGTCCGCTCACAATCTTGCCCGCGATGGCACTCGCGGCGATGACCAGCGGGCTTGCCAGGTACACGCGACCGGGCCCGCTCCGGCCAGGGAAATTGCGGTTCACGGCGCTGACCGTGACCTGTTCGGCCGTGCTCGACGTGCCGGGGCCCGCGCGAATGCACGCGCCGCAGGAGGGATCCAATAAACTCGCGCCCACGCGCTCGAAGAGCTCGATGTAGCCGCGCTCGGCCGCGTAGCGACGCACGCTCTGCGAACCGAACTGCAGGTAGAACAGGACTCCCGGCGCCACCCGTAAGCCACGCTCGAGCGCTTCTCGGATGACCGAAGCATACAAATCCATGTCGCTGGCTTTGCCGCCCGTACACGAGCCGCCGTACGCGATGTCGATGCGCACGGGCGCGCCCTGCTGCTGTTCGAGCAAAGCCAGCGGGATCCCGCCCCGCGGATCGCCCGGTAGCGCGACCATGATCGGCACTTCGGCCAGATCGAGCTCGATGCTGAGCGCGTACTGGGCGCCTTCGTCCGGCCGCACGACGCGCGCCGCGAGCTCCTCTCGCGACAAGCCGCGCGCGTTCATCAAATACTCGATCACGAGCTCGTCAGCCGCGATGATGCCGGTGAAGGCACCGGCTTCGACGGCCATGTTGGTCAACGTGGCCCGCTCGCCGAGCGACAGCGCTTGGAGTCCGGGACCACTGAACTCCAAGACTTTGCCGACCGCGCCACCGCTCTTGATCTCCGGGCGCGCGAGTAAGAGCAGCATCACGTCTTTGGCGCACACCCCCTGGCCGAGGGCACCCTTCAGCAGCACACGGACGCTCTGCGGCACATCGACGCGCACGTCACGCGTGAGCCAAGCGTTCGCCATGTCCGTGCTGCCCACCCCAAAGGCCAAGCAGCCGAGCACGCCGGCCATGCAGGTGTGCGAGTCCGTGCCGATCACCAGCTCGCCGGGCAACGCCAAATCTTCGATCACTTTGTTGTGGCAGATGGCCTCGCTGCCGGCGGGCTTTCCGTCGCGTTCGACCTCGCCGAACAGGCGCACGCCATGACGGAGCGCGAAGGCACGCTGCACGTTGACGAGCTCGCGTGATTGCTCCACGAGCCCGAGCGCGCGGTGCTTTTGGGGCATCACGCTCTCCAGAAACGTCAGGTGGTCTCGAAATAGCACCAGCGAGTCAGGATCCAGAACCCGCGCATCTTCGCCAAAACCCGCGCGAAAGAGCGCGTCGGCCATCGGCGTCACGTATTCGTGGCTGAAGCGCAGATCGGCGCGCGCAAACAGCGCGTCTCCCGGCTTCACCGCGGGCAGGCCGAGCGTGCCGCGCTCGGCGTCCGCGACGGCGTGGGTCGCCAAAATCTTTTCGGCGAGCGTCATCGGCCGCGGCGCGTGCTGCGGCAGCTCCGGCGAGAGCGCGCCGCTCAAGCGCGCTCGGTTGTACGCAAACAAGCCGCCCGCTTCGACAATCGCCCGCGAGATCGGTGAGAGCCCGTGCGAAAACGCGCTGAGCTCGACTGCTTCGCCCTGCTCCAAGCGCTCGAGCAAAGAAAAGTCCGTGCTCGTCAAAAGCCCGATATTTTGGCAGTTTTGCAGATAAATTTTCTCGAAGCTGGGCGCGAACACCAGCTTCACGCCGCACGCGAGCTCGGCATACGGCGCTGTCTCGCGCGAGCTACCGCAGCCCTTGCTGGCCCCGCTGACGATCACTTGGAAGCCGCCGTCACGCACGGCGTCGCGCGCAATCAGCTCACCGCGCAAGCCGACCAGGCAATAGCGCGCCAGCGTTTGATCGTAGTAATAGCAAGCCCAGGCTGGCGTCAGCTCATCGGTCGAGATGTTGGCCAAGAGCGGACGCTGAGCGTCGAACGTCAGCGTTTCGCCCGCCAGCTGCGCCCGGAGCAGCGCTGCATCTTCGGTCAGGTACAGGACGCGACCCGACAGACGAATGGCGCTCATGAGTCGCGGCCGCATGTGCCAGACCCCGCGCCGCACAGCACCGCCAGGACTCGCAATGAAAGCTCGAGCTCGAGTTCAGTAGCGCGGCAAGCGCGGGCGCGCTCGACGACGCGCTGCGCGCGCCCGAGGAACTGCGCGCGCTGCGAAGCAGGTACGGCCAGCGAGACTTCTTCAATCGACACGCGCCGAGTCTAACAAATTTTGCCAGCACGCCGAATCCGAGCCCCAAAAAGCCGCCGAAGAGCCTTGCCTGGCCAGGGAACTCCGGGGGAAGCTCGCGGCCGTGCTTCGGGTCCGCCGCTCCTTCGTTGCCCTGCTGCCTGCGCTCGGGGCGCTGGTTGGCTGCCCGCAGCCAAAAGCAGATCCCCACCCCCAGGCGTCGCCGGGGACCAGCCGAAGCACAGCCAGCGCGACGAACGCGCCGCCCGCGCCGCAGGTCCCCGAACCTTTGCCCAACGAGCGAGTCGAGATCCCGGGCGGCAGCTTCAACGTCGGCAGCCGACCGGGGGATCCGGGCCGCAACCCCGAGCTGGAACCGCGGCTGACCTCGATCGAACTCGGGCCATTTCAAATCGATCGACTGCCCTACCCGAACGACGGCAAGAGCCCACCGCTCACCGGTGTCAGCCGTGAAGAAGCCAAACGCCACTGCGCCGAACAGGGCGAGCGTCTGTGCACCGAGCTGGAGTGGGAGCGCGCTTGCAAAGGGCCGAACAGCACGGACTATGCTACCGGCAAGGTTTGGGAGGCGCGCTGCGCCACGGAGCCGCTGCGCTGCGCCTCTGGCTTCGACGTGCTGGCCATGGGCGGCAACCTGCGTGAATGGGTAGCGAGTGAGGTGCCCAGCAAAGAGGGCAGCGGCGCGCGCGCCTTGTTGCGCGGTGCGGCCGCGGGCGCCGCCGGGCCCGAACATCGCTGCGCCGCGCGCCACGCGCTAGACGGCGAAACCAAAGCCGAAGACCTGGGGTTTCGCTGCTGCAAGGGCGCACCCAACGCGGCCATCGTGCCCGAGCCCAAGCTGGGCGACACCTTCTCGCGCGCCAAAATGAGCGCCGAAGCGCTGGAGAAAGTGTTCAAACGCGATCCGCACACGGCGAGCATCGCCGGCCTGAAGTTCTATCGAGAACCGGACGCGGCCAACACGGTCGTGGCGCGAGGTCCGGGCGACAAGAAAGGCTTCTTGTTTACGGTCGCGCCGCTGATCTGGCGCCCCACCGCGGGCGCCGAGTTCCTGCTCGTGTCCGGAAAATCAGGCGACGCCGACGCGTTCGTCGCCGTATTGCACGTGCTGGGCGACGACGAATACTCGGTCGCCGCGAGCTTCTTCATGAAGAACGAACCAGGACCAGTCGCCTTCGCCTACAGCGACTCGATCCGTCCGCGTTTACACTGGAGCACGTGCTGGGGTTGCCCCGGCGAGACGGGCAAGATCCTGTTTCGCCCGCCCGAGAGCGTAGTGATTTTTCAGCCCTAGCGTGGCTGTTGTTTTTATGGTCACCGAGCCCGTCGCAGCCGGCTCAGCCTTCGGCGTCCGAGCCCGGAACCCAGCGCAGGCGCGAGTTGCGTAGCCGGATCGCGATCGCCCCCCCTTCCGGCAGACGTCGTTGCGCGTCGAAAACAGGGTTGGAATTCGAACTCTGTTTTCGGCGTTGGACGGGGCTTGGAGGATGGCGCGGGACGGCGCTCACGCGGGATGAGGGAGCTCGCGCGGGGATGAGGGAGCTCACGCGGAGAATGCCAGGGAGAGAAACCGGGCACGGGCACCGGCACGGATAGGGAAACGGAAACGAGGGTTAGGCGAGGCCGACGTACAAGTGTTGTACGTCGTCGTCTTCGTCGAGGGCGGCGAGGAAGGCTTCGACTTCGGTGCGCGCTTCACCCTCGAGCGACACGGGATTTTTGGCCACCCAAATTTGACTGGCGGCGGTGACGCCCCAGCCCCGCGCGCCGAGCGCTTTGACGACCAAGTCCAAGTCGGTCGCTTCGGTGATGAAGCGATACAAACCCTCTTCCGCCAGCTCGACCTCTTGCGCGCCCGCTTCGATCGCCGCTTCTTCCGCGTCTTCACCCGCGGGGGGTGGGGTGGCCTCGACGGCGCCACAGCGGTTGAAGTCCCAGCTCACCGAGCCGCTGGCTCCGAGCTGCCCCTTCTTGAACAAGAGGCGCATGTTGGGAGCGGTGCGATTTTTGTTGTCGGTCAAGCACTCGACGATCACCGGCACTTGGTGGGGGGCGAAGCCTTCGTAGAACACGGTCTCGTGTTGGGCTTGGCCCTCGAGCAGGCCGGCGCCCTTCTTGATCGCGCGTTCCAACGTCTCGCGCGTCATCGAGGCGCGCTTGGCTTGTTCGACCGCGAGGCGGAGGCGCGAATTGCTGTTTGGATCCGGTCCCCCGCTGCGCGCGGCGACCATGATTTCCTTGGCCAGCTTGGTGAACAGCCGACCTTTTGCGTCAGCCCCTTGCTCGCGGCCTTTTTGCTTCCATTGCGCACCCATGCGCGGCGTTTAACAGTTCAAAGAGCAATGCTCAACTCGAACGAGTTGCCGCTGCCACCGGCGGGGGTCACCGCGCGCACTTCGGCGCCGGAGGCTTCGGCGGCCAAGCGCGCGGCGTAGAGGCCAATGCCGCGGCTATAGCGGGCACCGACCTGACCCTTGGCAGACACTTGGCCCTCGGCGGTGAATGCCTTTTCCTGGAATTCATCGGCGACCCGGGCGCCGCCATCTTCTACCAGCACCACGACCCGGGAGGGTTCGGAGCGGACCGAGATGCGCACGGGTAGACCGTCTTGGGCGTGCTGGATCCCGTTCTTGATCAGGTTGCCCAAGGCTCGGCCGAGCATCTCGCGGCTCGTGGCCAGCTTTACCTCAGCGTCCGGCGTGGGCGCGAACTCGACGCGCACGCCATAACTCACGGCCAATGAGCGCGAGCGCGACAACGAGTCGGCGATCAGCTCGCGCACCGTGAACGAGTTTTGTTCGAAGCGGCGCTCGCCGCGCAGCGCGAGCGAGAGTAGCTCGACATTGTCGATGATGTGACCGAGCGCCTCACACGACGCGGAGACGTCCTCCAGCGCTTCCTTGGCGTCATCGCTGCCGGTATCCCGGGACGTTTGCAAGAAGCTCGCATTGCTGTGCAACGCCGACAGCGGGTTTCGCAGATCGTGCACGATCAACCCGAGCAGGCCGCCAACCAAGTCAGACTCCAAGCGATCTGTGGCCATCAGCTCGCTAGCGTACTGACTTGTGCCGGGCGAAGTAAGCCCCGCCTCACGGATTGCTCGGCGTGCGGCGCTAGATCGAGCGCGAAGCGCGCTCGAATCTAGCCGAGCCCCAAGCCGTGCCTCGTCAAAAAAGCCGCAATTTTCGCCGATATTTCGCGATGGTGTTCGAGTGGGGCAAGGTGTGTCCCGCTCGCTATCACTTCCAGCTCGGCACCGGGGATGGCTTGCGCCATGGCCTGCGAAACTGCCGCCGGAGTGAAGGAATCTTTGGCGCCCGCGATCACCAGCACCGGCACGCGGATTTGAGCCAGCAGATCTTCGGCAGAGTGTTCGCCAGCGGCGCGCAGCATGCGCAGGAACAGTTCGAAATCCACGATCGACACGTGTTGGAAGTACGGCTCGACATCCTCCAAGCGCACGTTGGCGAGGTTGATGTCCCCCGTCAGGCGAGCAACGGCGATCGCGATTTTGGGCGGCACGCTCGACCAGATCGCGCGCGCGGCGATCGGGTGCGTGGTGGCAAACTCAATCAGGTTCGGCAGCACCGAGGCCAGCATCTCGCTGCCCTTGAACGTGTACGTCACGCGGCCAAAGCTGCCGCAGAGCAACACCAGCGCCGCCACGCCTTCGGGCCTACGGCGATAGGCCTCGAGCGCGACTTGCGTCCCCAGCGAATGGCCGATCAAAACCACGGGCGGATCACCGAGCTCTCGGCGCACCGCGTCCACGTCGTCCGCCAAAGCATGAACACCGATTTGATCGGTATCCATCGGCAGACCACTCCGGCCATGCCCACGATAGTGGGAATGTGCAACGTTCAGCGAGTCAGCGAGCTCGTCCCACAGGTACTTCCAAATGAACCCATCGCAAGCGAGCCCATCACAGAGCAACGCGGTTAGCCGTGAAGGCCCCGATGAGTCCTCACCAGCAGGCGTGCTGAGCGATTCAGCACGCCTGGCCTGGCGATGGAAGTAGAGCCGGGTTCCGTCAGCGCCTCGAGCAAACGACTCAGAGGCGCCCGCGGAATCAGGTGGTGGGGGCTTCTTCCTCGTCGTCACTGATGTCGTTCACACTCGGGATCTTCTTGATCTCGAGCCGCGCCATCTTCCAGGCGCGCTGTACAACCCAGGAAAGAGAGCGATCGAGCCGCGCAGCTTCGTCCTTGATTTCCTGAAGCATGGCTTCCGGGAAATATAGGCTCTGTTTGCGCTTATCGCTGCCGGCAGTTTTGTTGGAGTCGTGGTCGGCCAAGCGTGTACCTCTGTGTGGGGGGGTGTCACCCGACACCAGGGAAAAATGAACTATCACCCACAGCCTCGCGAAATCAATCACGAAATGTGGAAGATTCAGAACTGACCCGCAAACCCCCGACAAATGGCTCAGATCAGCGCAACAATCAGGGCCTCGCGCGGGCAACGCCGAACGAACGCAGACACAGAAACTGCCCGGGCGTGTATCGTCCCGCGCTCATGTCCCGCATGTTCCGAATGTTCCGCACGTCCGGCATGTCCGCAAGATCGCGCTCATTTTTCAAGGTTTCGCGGCTCGGGCCGCTAGTTTCTGCGGGCATTTTCGGGCTCTTGATCAGCCACTTTGCGCACGCGGGCAGCGAGCGCGAGAGCCCCTACCGCGTGGTCGAGCAACTGGGACGAGTGCTGGTTTGGATCGAGAACGAGTACGTCGACCCGGTCGACCGCAAGCGGCTACTCGAAGGCTCGATCAAAGGCATGGTGGCCGAGCTCGACCCGCACTCCTCGTACATGCCCGCCGAAGACTACGCAATCTTCCAGGGTGATACCGAAGGGCACTTCGGCGGCGTCGGTGTGGAGGTGGATTTCGGCGACGAGTACGTGACCGTGATCGCGCCGATCGAAGGCTCACCCGCCGAGCGCGCCGGGGTGCGCTCGGGAGATCGCATCCTAGCCATCGACAATGTCAGCGTGCGCGCTCGGCCCTCGATCGAGCTCGTACGCCAAATGCGCGGCGAGCCAGGAAGCCATGTGCTGCTCACGATCCGCCGCGTGGGCTCGGAGAAGCTCCTGTACCTGACGCTCACTCGTCAGGTGATCACGGTCGCGAGCTTGTCGAGCAAGCTGCTCAAAGGCGGCATCGGTTACCTGCGCATCAAGACTTTTCAGACTGGCACCCACGCCGAATTCCTCGACCATTTTGCCAAATTACGCCGAGAAAATGGCGCAGATTTGAGCGGCATCGTGCTCGACATGCGCAACAATCCGGGCGGCTTGGTCAACGAGGCCAGCGCCATCGCGGACGATTTTTTGACCAGCGGCGTGATCTACACCACGCGCCGCCGCGGCAAGATCGTCGATGAAGTGCGCGCCGACGGCGGCGGCGCCGCGCGCCGCGGCCCGCTCGCGGTTTTGGTCAACGAGTTCAGCGCCAGCGCGGCCGAGCTCGTCGCAGGCAGCATTCAAGACAATCACCGCGCGACCCTGGTCGGCGCCAAAACGTTCGGCAAAGGTTCGGTTCAAACCATCATCGATCTGCCCGACGGCGCGGGCCTGCGTTTAACAACCCTGCGGTATTACACGCCCAACGGGCGCGCGATCCAAGAACAAGGTGTGATCCCAGACGTACTCATTCCCGGCGCCACCCCCGCCGAAACTTTCGGCGTCGTGCGCGAAGAAAACCTGGACAACCACTTACCGCCGGTCGAAGGCGCGGCGCCCAAAGTGGTCGCCCCTTCCCTCAAAGTCCCGCTCGACACGCCACCCTCGAAGGACGCCCCTGCCCCCGGCCTGGAGGTCGATCTCGGGGTCGCGCGCACCGTCCCTGTCGACCCCCGCACCGGCCCCGACGCTGCGCTGAGCGTCGCTTACCAGATTGTTACTGGCACCTACAAACGCCCTCCCGCCCCTCCCGCGACGCTCTAGCCCGCGCAAGCAATTCTTGGAATTTGGGGTTAGCGGGCGCGGCCTCGCGCGCTCCGTCGCGTAGCCCGATCGCCGTCCCCCCGCCGGCGGAGGTGAGCCATGCCTCGAGTCACCACCCGCCGGCGGAGGTCCGCGCATGGCTCGAGTCGCACCCGCGGGCGGAGGTGCGCCCATGGCTCGAGTCACCACCCGCCGGCGGAGGTCCGCCCATGCCTCGTCGTATCCGCCGGCGGAGGTGAGCCCATGCCTCGGAGTCACACCCGCCACCTTTCACCAT
>Ga0247778_1000965_pt1 | contig 18000 bp, 15 predicted proteins | sample UWRJL049202B5_FD_179939 | JGI IMG/M metagenome (GOLD analysis project Ga0247778, IMG submission 179939) | Plant litter microbial communities from Arlington Agricultural Research Station in Wisconsin, United States - UWRJ-L049-202B-5 | ecosystem: Environmental > Terrestrial > Plant litter >... | reverse complement strand
CGTAGTAGGCATCTGGGAGGATAACCGCATCGGCACCTTCAGAGGCCTCCGCAATGGCACCTATGACTTCGGCGGCACCGCCTTCGGAGAGAAAGGCGACGCACAGATCGGCCCCTGGGAAGGTTACCGCCCCCTCGCCCTGCAGATCGCCGCATTCTTCCGCACAGGCAAGCCCCCCGTACAACCGGCCGAGACCCTGGAAATATTCGCCTTCATGGAGGCCGCGCAGCAGAGCCGGGAAAATGGCGGTGTACCCGTGAGACTGGACACCGTCATGGAAAAGGCGCGCAAAAAATAATCCGACTTCCCCACGCATAAACAAGTAGCATGACACCGAAGAAAAATGATCTCAAAATGTACGCCGACATCTACCGCAGCAACCTCATGGATGATGTCATTCCTTTTTGGATGACTCATTCACCCGATACGGAATACGGTGGCTTTTTCACCTGCCTGGACAAAAAAGGACAGGTCTATGATACGGACAAATTCATCTGGCTCCAATGCCGTCAGGTCTGGACCTTCTCCATGCTCTACAACCAGCTCGAACCCCGGCAGGAATGGCTGGACCTTGCGCTTCAGGGCGCGGCATTCCTCATCACCAACGGCAGGGACAGCGAAGGCAACTGGTATTTCTCCCTTACCCGCGAAGGCCGCCCCCTGGTACAACCCTACAATATCTTTTCCGACTGCTTCGCCGCGATGGCATTCGGTCAACTCTACAAGGCTACAAAGAACGAGACGCATAAGGACATTGCCCTGACCACTTTTCACAATATCCTTGCAAGAAAGGATAACCCCAAAGGAGCATACAACAAGGCCTTCCCGGGCACCCGTCCCTTACAGAGCTTTTCCCTGCCGATGATCCTCTGTAACCTCGTCCTGGAACTGGAACATGTCCTGGACCCTGCCCTGGTCGCATCGACCATCGACGAGGGGATCCATTCGGTCATGGACATATTTTACCAGCCGGAATTCGGCCTCATCCTGGAAAATGTGACTCCCGACGGAAAATTTTCCGATTCCTTCGAAGGCCGCCTGATCAATCCGGGACATGCCATCGAGGCCATGTGGTTTATCATGGATCTGGGGACAAGGACCGGGAATACAGCGCTGATCGAAAAGGCGACGGAGATCACCCTGAAAACCCTGGAATACGCCTGGGACCCAGCCTATGGCGGTATCTTCTACTTCCTCGACATCAAAGGACATCCCCCGCAACAACTGGAATGGGATCAGAAAATATGGTGGGTACACGTAGAAACCCTGATCAGCCTGCTGAAAGGATATCAGCATACCGGGGACCCGCGCTGCTGGCATTGGTTTGAAAAACTGCACACCTATACCTGGTCGCATTTCGTCGATCATGTGAATGGAGAATGGTACGGATACCTCAACAGGAGAGGCGAGGTGTTGCTGCCGGCCAAGGGCGGTAAATGGAAAGGCTGCTTCCATGTGCCGCGGGGACTTTACCAGTGCTGGAAAACTTTGCAGAGCATAGAAACAAAAAATAAGGATATTGCATATCAGGTAAATTAATATGGCATTCATACCCTCAAACAATTTGACTGTACCCATTACGGGCAGCGGGGAACAAAAAACCTCCTACACACCCGCACTGGTATTACTGGGCGTATTGTACTTCATGATGGGCTTTATCACCTGCCTGAACGATACCCTCGTACCCTTTTTTAAGAAAGGCTTCACCCTGACCTATGCGGAATCATCCCTCGTTCAGTTCTACTTTTTTCTCACCTATGGAATCATGTCCATACCAGCGGGAAGGATCGTAGAGAAGACCGGCTATAAGAAGGGAATGGTACTGGGCTTTAGCATCGCCGCCGGGGGAGCCCTGCTCTTTCTGCCCGCCTCCATCTTCCATGAGTATGGTCTCTTCCTCGCCGCCCTCTTTACTATCGCGATCGGCATCGTCCTCTTACAGGTGGCCGCCAATCCCTATGTCACTATTCTGGGACCCGCCGATACGGCCTCCTCCCGCCTCGCATTGATCCAGGGCGCAGGCTCGATCGGTACCACCGTTGCGCCCTTGTTCGGGGCCGGCTTTATCCTCTCGCATCTGCATGAATCCCACGCATCGAGTGGTGCGCTGAAGATCCCCTACCTGGGCATCGCCCTACTCCTGCTCATCATTGCCGCAGTAGTAGCCAGCCTGAAATTGCCGGTGATCCACAGACCCGTCGGGACCGCACAAACCCTGCATAAATCAGCACCCGCCCTCCCCAAACGGAGTGTCTTTTCCTTCAGAAACCTTAAATGGGGCATCCCGGCCATCTTTGCTTATGTAGGCGCAGAAGTGGCCGTAGGAACCTTCCTGACAAACTATATAGCCGACACCCTGCAGATCTCTGAGAAAATTGCCAACAGATACGTAGCATTCTACTGGGGAGGTATGCTGGTCGGCAGACTGCTGGGGGCCGTGATCCTGCGCAGGTTAAGAACAGCAGCCGTGTTGACGGGCTGCGCCCTGGCCGCAATTGCATGCATAGCGATCTCCATCACCACGGCAGGACCCCTGGCGGTATGGGCCATGGTCGCCGTCGGTGTATGCAATGCCATCATGTTCGCCGCCATCTTCTCTCTGGCCGTCGATGGACTGGGAGACTACACCATGCGTGCTTCCGGCTGGCTCTCCACAGCCATCGTCGGCGGCGCCATCATACCCTTTATCCAGGGCGTGATCAAGGACCATTTCACCTGGCAGCCCGCATTCCTGATGCCCGTCGCCTGTTATGCATATATCCTGTTCTACGCCATCAACGGCTATAAAACACGCCAAAAATAAAATGTAAACATCATGCCATCAGATACACTCCTGGTCAACAATAAGGCAGCCGCACAGCATACCTTTGACGCGATCGTCATAGGCTCAGGTATCAGCGGTGGATGGGCCGCAAAAGAACTTTGCGAAAGTGGATTGAAGACATTGCTGCTGGAAAGAGGCCGCGACGTTAAGCATCTTAAGGACTATCCCACGGCCCTGCAAAACCCCTGGGATTTCCGGCACCGCGGACAGTTGCCGCGCGCGGTAGAGGAGGCGAACCCGGTCGTGAAAAAATGCTATGCCTTCGGAGAGGCGACCGAACATTTTTTTGTAAAAGACAAGGAACACCCCTATATACAGGAGAAACCATACGATTGGATACGGGGCTACCAGGTGGGGGGGAAATCCCTCCTCTGGGCCCGCCAGACCCAACGGTGGAGCAAATACGAATTCGAAGCACCCGGCAGGGATGGTTTCGCCGTGGAATGGCCGATCCACTATGACGAACTGGCCCCATGGTACAGCCACGTAGAAAAATTTGCCGGCATCAGCGGTAACAAGGACGGCATCGACAGCCTCCCCGATGGCGAATTCCTGCCGCCCTGGGAATTGAATTGCGTGGAGAAACATGTCCAGGAGAAAGTAGGCGGCCACTACAAGGACCGGCAGGTCATCATCGGCCGCTGCGCCCACCTCACCCAGCCCAAGGAAATACATCTCCAGCAGGGTAGGGGGCAATGCCAGGCCAGGAGCCTCTGCGAACGGGGCTGCCCCTTCGGCGGCTATTTCAGCTCCAACTCCTCCACCATCCCGTGGGCCACCCGGACAGGCAACCTTACCCTCCGGCCCGACTCCGTAGTACACTCCATCATCTATGATGAAAAGAAGGGAAAAGCCACCGGTGTCATGGTAATAGACACTCACACCCGGCAGACGACCACCTACTATGCCCGGATCATCTTCGTCAATGCCGCCTGTCTCAACACCAACCTGCTCTTATTGAATTCCGTTTCTTCCCGCTTTCCCAATGGCCTGGGCAACGACAACGGCCTGATGGGCCATTTCGTAGCCTTTCATAACTACCGGGGATCTGTCAGCGCCACCTTCGAAGGATTCCCCGACAGCTATTACTATGGCCGCCGGCCGACCGCAGCCTTCATGCCCTCGTTTAGAAATGTATTCAAACAACAGACCGATTTCCTGCGGGGATATATGGTGGACTTTTCCGCCTCCCGTTCCAGTTGGCAGCAGGGAAATTGGAAGGATGGGATAGGAGGGGAGTACAAGGATGCAATTACCGAACCGGGAGGATGGGGCATCTTCATGGGCATGCAGGGCGAGACCGTGCCAAAATTCGAGAACCATGTCCGCCTCAGCAAGGACCAGGTAGATCCCTGGGGGATACCTCAACTGATCACTTCGGTGGGCTATGATGAGAACGATGAGAAGCTCATAAAGGATTTCCTGGTTCAAGGTTCTGAAATACTGGATATAGCAGGATGTAAGAATATCAGCGCGGTAGACAATCACCAGGCACCGGGCCTGGACATCCATGAAATGGGCGGCGTCCGGATGGGGAAGGACCCCAGGACATCATTGTTGAACAAATGGAACCAGCTCCACGCCTGTAATAACGTATTTGTAACGGACGGCGCCTGTATGACCTCTGTGGGCAACCAAAACCCCTCCCTAACTTTTATGGCCCTCACAGCCCGGGCAGCCAACCATGCCGTGGAAGAAATGAAAAAAGGAAACTTATAGAAAAGGAAAACCAATAATGGATAGAAAAAACTTTCTACAGACAGGCCTTTCAAGTGCGGCAGGCCTTTTACTGGCCGGGAACGCGACCGCCGCATCACTGGCCGCCTCCCCCGTCACCGATCCATCGATCAAGCCCATTTCCGGATCCTGGTTTGAATTCCAGCACCTGCTTCCTGATGAGGGTAAGTACTGGGACCCTGCCCTGAAGAAGTTCACCGCAGAACAATGGAAGGAAAAAATAAAGGAGATCAGCGGACTGGGATTCAGGTACTTGGTTTTGCAGGAAATAGCCCTCGACGGCAAGACCTTCTATCCATCAAAACTGGCGCCGAAATTTGAACTGGGATGCGAAGATCCCCTGGAGTCCGTACTCACTGCAGCCGATGATACCGATATAAAGTTCTTTATAGGGAATGACTTCTGGGACGATGTCCACAAGGGGGAATACCTGATGAAGGACCCCGCCATCAGGAAGCTGCGGGCGCGGGCCATGGAAGAAGTCGCGGAGAAATATGCCCATCACCCCAGCTTTTATGGCTGGTACTTCCCCAATGAGGCCTTTTTGATGCCCTATTTTGATGAAGCCTTCATCGACTACGTCAATGATTGCGCCCGGGTGGCCAAAACCCTGATGCCCGCAGCCGTCAACCTGATCGCCCCCTATAATATAAAAGCTGAAAAGAGCGATGATAAATTGGTCCGGCAGCTGGAGAGGATGAACATAGAAATTATCGCCTACCAGGATGGAGTCGGCGTCGGTCACACGAAACTGGGCGAACCCGCCCGGTATTTCGAACATCTGCACCACGCACACCAGCAGGCATCGCGGGCAAGGATCTGGGCCGATATCGAATTATTTTATTTTGAGGAAAAGACCCATGGCAATTTGCTCCCCGCGGACTTCAAAAGGATCCGGCAGCAGATGGCCGATGTCTCGCCCTTTGTCGATAAGATCCTCTGCTACCAATATCTAGGGGAAATGAATAAACCCGGCACTGCCGCCTATGCCGGCCACGACAATCGCCAGTCGGTAAGGCTTTATGAAGAATATAAACAATGGCTGGATACGACGACTACAAAATGGAAGCCCTAGACCTTACGCTTATTGCCCCTATCTACGGTCGAAAATGGCAAAGGAGACAAGACCCACGTAAGGCAGTAACATAACCCCCAGAGAGATCAGAAAATTCATTTGCTTTTTCGTCGTTTTGCCCGGCGCTGCTTCATGTTTTTCGGAAATCTTCATGTCGCGGCCCTTCACGATAAAAATGTAATGGGAGAGGACGCCGGTCAGCGTAAAAATAACGGCAGCGAAAAGAGTGGATGCCTCCCTCGTAGAAAACCGCGAATTGATCGAATGTAAATATAATGCCTGTAAGAGCAGCACCCATCCACCCAAACCGAGCGCGAATAAATACATCGCCTGGAACCGGGCGTTGAAACTTTGTTTACACACGCCAGTATGCAGGAAATAGCTGTAGATATTGAAATAGAGGGAATCAATGAGTTTCATAAGTAGGATTTAATTTAAGGACTGTTGTGAAAGAAATGAATGGGGGGCAATGGAAAAATGATCGTCGATGGCGACAGGGGCTTCCCCCAGATCGAGTTTCAAAAAGGATCCGGTTGCCTGGATCTCCCATAAGTACAAATCTCCACCATCGGCCCTTTGCATGCATAACCCGGGCAGCTGTATTTGCAACAGACCATTCCAGCATGCCTCTTCCAACGCTTCCCTTTGTGAAAGCTGATGAGACGGACGGGTATAGGCATAATCGACTTTACACAATTCCCCGGCGGCAAACCCAGTGCCTGTCATCAGTAAGATCTCTTGTTGAACGATGGGTTTTTCCATACTAAAGGATTTAAAATTTAAAATGTCGCTATGGTTTTTCAATTTATCTTTTGGATCAGATTGATGAATCAAAGATCCTTAAATATGAAGTAGTTTCAAGCTAATTGACGCTCCAATCCGCCCAACCTCCTAAAAGGATTATATTGAGTTGGGATAAACCTGTAGAGATACGTAATAACACTTACCGCATTTATAGGTAAGGGCTTAGCCGGCAGGGCCCGGGGAGCTCAAAAGGGATAATAGCCGTTAAATCGGGCAGATCACGCGCTGTCTTCCGGGGTGGCACCGGTCATCGATAGGACGAAAAGGCGTGCAGGATTCCTCGTAATTCAGCGAGGGCGCCATTCTGATGGCCCCGGAGGGCGGAAAGACTTCTCATCAGTTCCCTTATCAAGGCGGTTTTTTGGGCCTTTATGTCTTTGACGCTTATAAAGGGTAGTTGATTGGGAACGCCGGCAAATGGATACAGGGGCTGGTAGCGCGGATGATGCAAGAGCTCATTGATTTCATCCTGAAGATCATCGATCTGATGTTTGAGGGACTCGTTATAAAGAGCCAGCTTGTCGTCAGTCAGATTGTCAATATTCGAACCTTCTTTTTGTATCCACTGCAGTTCAAGATACAACAGGGTATGCAGATCCCCGCTCTTATACGAAGTGGTCAGCTTCTTCATCAATTCCTCTTTTTCCAGTTTCAATACCGGGTCTTGTTCCAGATCGGGATGGAAAATTTTCACCAGCTGTTTATAGATGCTATGGATGCTCTTGGTCCTTGCAGCTTCCAATTCCTTTTCTTTGGCTTCTTTTGCTAATTGTTTTTTTGTTTTTCCGGGAGGGCGTTTGTTCCTTTCCGCCTGTTGCCGCAACTGGCTCTCCAGCTCCTGCATTTTTTTCATGACCTCTTCTTCCGTCATCTTTTGATGCATATCATCCATATTGAAGTCCATACCCCTGCTGGCGAACAGGGATTGCATTTCCTGCTTCATCTCTTCGATCTCGGCCTGGGCGGCTTCATCGTAATCGATATTTTCTACGGCTTTGAAAATTTCTTTGAATTCATCGTCGGGCTCTCGTTCATCGAGCTGAAGAATGTTCTGCAGATGCATCGAGATGACATCGGACAGGATCGCTTTCTCATTTTTTGAGAACAGACCATTTTGCCGGAAGTATTTATACAGATATCTTGTAAGTTCTTTATGCAGTGCTATCTGCCGCTGTTCAAGGGGATAGATATGCTTGCCGTAAAAGTCCAGCTTTTGCTGGAGGGATTGGGTCTTTTTTTCAAGATCCGCCTGTAGTTTTTCTATCTTCTTGACACGGCTGTTGAACGTTTGCTGTTCTTTGCTGAGCGCCTGTCTTGCATGCTTGCTGATGATGAGACTGTTCCGGGCAGGTGGATAATCCCCTTCCTTTGACCGCAATGATTGATTCCCCATAGGAAAAATTGGCCACGAAGTTACGAAATACTGCCGGAACCAAAGTCGGTTTGTCTAAGAAAAAGGCCGGGGGCTGACACATCGGACTGTTTAATGCCCGGCCGATTTTATTAATTTTTGCTGGTAAAATTGACCTTTTGTGAATATTCTTATAATATACACACCGGCGGCAATAGAGGCCAAATCATTTATTTGGATCGAATTCATGCCCTTTTGCCCCGAAAGAACCAACGACCGTACTTCCCGGCCGGTAACATCCAGTAGCTCCAGCCTGAACTGCTGCGCACCATTCAACAGAATGTTCAGATGTAAGGTGCTGGCAAATGGATTGGGAATGGCGGCGCTGATCCGGACAGGGTCTATTTCTATCGCTATTACTTGACTGTATTTGGCGCTTCCGTCCAGGTCCACCGTATTTAACCGGTAATAGATTTTTCCGCTTCCGGGCCGGGTATCCGTAAAATTATAGATATGAACGGCACTGCTATTGCCTGTTGCTGACACCGTTCCAACCGGCACAAATACATTCCCATCTATTCCCCTTTCTATTTCAAAGTATTTGGCATTCTGTTCGCTCGCAGTGGACCACTGCAGCAGGGAAGTTCCGTCTTGTTCACTGCCCCTGAAGTACAGCAATTCGACAGGCAAAGGCGAGGATACCTGTATGGACGCCGACTGGAAGGAGAGAGGACAACCCGTTAGCTTATTGGCTGTAAGGTTTAAGTTATATGTACCGGTGGTATTGAAAGCACTGGTAGTCAAATCAAATGTGCTGGTATTGGTTTTATAAACGGAGGTGGCATAACTTGTTCCGGTATTATCCAGTAAGGCGTACCAGGTATTGGAACTGACATTGCTTACATTGAACGTGACCGTCTGCCCCGTATTGATGGTGGTAGAGGTCGGATTGATGGACGGTGTCGAAGGCGCCGTACACCCAATAGTGGCTGAAGAGCCACAGGTGAAATTTTCGGCCAATCCCGAAGACTGTGAGGTCACCGTTAATACGCCACCCGGATAAAGCGAATAAGTATAGGGAGCATTGATCGACCAGCTGGTGGCGGCGGACACGGAAACCGATCCGATCACGCTGCCGTCTAAATATAACCGGACAGTTCCGGTAAAAGCCGATGGCAGGGTTCCCAATACGCTGGTACTAGTTTCCGTATAGCTTCCCGTGATGACGGGGCATGTCGTGGTAGGCGCTAACACTCCGGCGCCGGAGGAAGCTGCGCTAAGACAGCCCCCGGAACTTATCGTTGCATAATAGTTGTCTCCTGCTGCAAGGGTCAGACCTGACGCTGTCCACGCGCCTGTGCTATTGGTTACTACCGGTGAGCCGACGGCTACACCCGCCGGAGAGATGCCTTTATACAAGGTCACCGTGGCGCCGCCGTAGACGGACGTCCCGCTGATAGATGTAGCCGTTGATAATAACTTCCCGTTGGCATTGGTGGTGATCACCGGGGGCTGTGCATAACAGCTGACCGTGAAGGTGGAGGAGGCCGTCATACAGCCTGTCCCGGCCTGAGAATAGATCTTTATCTGGTCGGATGCTTTCAGCGTCAGGCCGGTGAAAGAGAAGGTGCTGGCCGCAGCCGTCAGAGAAGAAATAGTGACGCCGTTGATGAAAAGACGCAGTATATTACCGATGGTCGCGCCGGTTCCGTTTATCGTAGTTTGATAGGGATAGACCGGGGTTGTCACGGAAATAGTGTTGGCAGCCAGACCCGTCAGCGCGCTGCTGCCGCTATTGATGCATTCGAAGATCGGGCTGGATGTGCATCCTCCGTTGGAGGACAGCAGCATATATGTACCATTGGCCACATTATTGGTGCCTCCGGAACAGTTATTCACATAGTAGGAAAAAGTTGTGGAAGTCGGATATGTGATATTAGTCGTTAAAGGTATTGAGGTCGCGGAGGCTGTGGTCGTAGGTATCTGGTAGACCAATATGGTGGCACCGGATGGGAGCGAGCCTGATATCCCTTTTGACGAGGCACAAGTTAGAACCGGCGAAGCGGGTACGCTGGCGCATCCTGCCGTAACGGACGAGGATTGAAGGCTCATGGACTCCCCGCTTGCCTGGGCCCTGGCATAAAAGACATCTCCGGCTGCAACGGTCGGAACAGTCATCGACCAGGAACCGCCCGATGTAACGGACGTAGTATTGACGGGTACACCGTTCTTGTATAAAGTAATGGTCGCCGTCGATGGTTTGGAAACATCCAGCGAATTCCAGACGCCTCCTACAACAATCCCGGATCCGGTCGTGATGGGAGCGGTGAGCGTGGGGGCGGCGGTAGCCGTCGGGCCGACACCGGCGCCGGCAGAGCTGATATTAGCCAGCGTTATGGCCGGCTCTGAATTGATGATCGTCTGCCATGCGCTGGCTACATTGGAATTTGAATTATCATTGATGCCATAAATATCCGATCGGCTGCCTTGCAACGCCGAATTAGGAGAGGTCACGGTAGTGGCAGCCATCCGGAATGAGGATGGCGAACCTAATATGCTTACGGGAACGGTAAAATCATAAAAGTAGTCAGGATTGCCCGAATCGGTCGATAAGGCGACCGATATGAGAGAATTAGTGCTTAACGGATACGTGGTCACCAGAACCGGAGTAGACGTTCCATCCACATTGTATACTGATACATTAAAATTTGTTTGCAGCACCACCTCATATTCGAATCCCGGGTTACCATTGCTGGCATTCGTTGGCGCAATATAGTTCGGGTCGGCATTAGGCCCGGAGTTCCCCATTTTTCCATCCGTATCCAACAGAATACTATATCCCTTGGAACCGCTGCTTATGGCGCCGATCCGAAGGCGGAATAAAATATTTGTGCCGTCATAATACGTATAAAAACCACTGCCGTCTACCGTTCTGACAATATCTGTGAATCCTCCCGAAGGGCCGGTAGCAAGGTCACCGGTAGGCTCTATAATGGCCGGCGGAACCACCTTATAAGGAATTTCACTATTACCGGTGCCGATGTCGCTCGTGGTAAATCCGCTGGTTGAGGAAGAAGTATAACCGTTCTGATTGGGATCGAGGATAATGCTATAAGGGCCACCTGCGGGTCGGACAACCAGGCCCGGGGATTGGGAAAAGGACCGGGCAGCCGGTAGCAGGCAGGCCACAAGGAACAAGGCAGCAATGCTTTTGTAACGCATAGGTAAGATATATCACTAATGGTAGTCTATTTAAAGCGTTAAACATCACATCTTTACGAATGGTTACTTGTTTATATGGATTGATCTATTATTTAGTAAGTGTATACACTTGCTTTATCAATAAGTGTATTCTCTTGTTTTTGGTCCTCTCAAGTGTAAGAGACCAGGCGAGATGTTTCTTAAATTTTCAACCTGATCCCATTCAGCTGATTAGCCGGGGGAATGCTTCCCACGCGCAAATAAGAAATGTTTGTGCTCATCATTGGCGGCTATAGAATAAAATCTTCCGGTATTCCGCATATGCCGAATACAACAAAAAAACGGATCTGTTTTATACATGTTAAAATTTGAGGACGAAAATTAGTCTCATTTCGATGGAAAGGAGGGAGGACTTCAAGCTTTTAAATAGGTGGTAAACTGGTAACCGGAACGGCATCCTTTCCATGGATGTCTATGTGGAAGAGGGAGGAAATAATATTATCCGGCATCAGCATTATTTTAACTTCGATGTTAGGACCGGCAGGGGCCTGGTGGTCGGGGATCTACTGGATAGCGCCAGGCTGGATAGCTTTACGCGAAAAGTTTTGATGGACAAGCGAAAACTGCTGGAGCGGTATAAGATGAAAACGCTGAAGACGGCGCTGGCGAAGCGGGAGATCGACAAAAACGGATTCAACGAAGCTGTTCAGGCCGTCGATGAATGTATGAAAGCTGTATCGATGGGGGATTTTTCTTTATCGGCGAAGGGGCTGGACATCTTTGATCCTTGTGCCGTTGGCGGGGACATGCGTATGGATGACCCGTTGGAGAAGTTGAGCTATCCGTATGGGATACTGAACTTCTTTCTGAAGCCTGCGTACAGGCTGCGGTTGAAGCAATTGTGAGATACCGGATCTCTTTATTTCTTTACGCCATCTTTAGTTACCTCGAACCAAATGTGGCCCGGCATTCCTTTGCGAGAATCTTGATCCTGAATGGTGCGCCCCTGGCGCTTGCGAAGCGGACTTTGGGGTGCCAGCATTACGAGACGGAGAAGTATTTCGCGGGGTTTGATTTGGCAGCACAGGAGCAGTATACTAAGGCATTGACAGCTTTTTGAAGATAATCGAATGGTTTGGAATTCACGATATTTTCTTGTAAGTGATTGATTTTGTTATATTTGTGATATCGTTGGTTTATTGCTATTCGGCCTAAATATTGGGATTATAAATTTTTAGCCTTAAATTTGATAGACATGCCGACATTGTTAAGAATAAATGGGTTTCGTTTCTTCTTTTATAGCAATGAAAATAATGAGCCTGCCCATGTCCATGTAGAAAAGGGTAGTGGTATTGGCAAAATTTGGCTGGAACCGTCTGTTGCGGTCTCTTATTTCAGGGGCTTTAGTAGTTCTGAGCAAAATAGCATAATGGATGTCATTGACGAGCATTCAAGTAACTTTAAAAAGAAATGGTATGAGCACTTCCCCAAATAATCAATTCGATGCAATAGAGAACCTGATCTTTGAGGAAGGTTTACGCATTGAAGCCCTGGATTTTCATCCTGATTTGGATATCATGATTGTTATTCTTAATACCAAGGCGATCCTTCGCCAGGATTTGTCTTCTTACCCCTATTTAAAAAATGCGGACAAATCTCAATTGCTGCAATATGAATTAATAGGTGGCGGAACTGGCATCCATTGGCCGCTCCTCGATGAGGATTTAAGCCTGAAAGGATTTTTACAAAATGAGTTGCGGAAAGTTGTTAAAACGGATAACGGCGCATTGGCAGCTTAGCTTGGAACGTTTTATCCTCACTCCCAATCTTTATATTCGTCTTCCTCTAAAATTATTGCTTCGGTCTTAGAAGAGCATTTAAGAAAACTATGCACTTCCCATTCGATTGCCATTGAAATTGCCAAAGGTTCTGACATTTATCCTAAAAAGGCTGACATGATGAATGCCGATTTAGCAAAAGTAAAAGTATATGGAATCTTAGAGCAGAAAAATGTGACCGCATGGCTAGATCTCAGAAATCGAGCAGCTCATGGAAAATATCTGGAATTTTCTCGTTAGCATGTCGATTTGATGTGTTTCGGAGTTTTAAATTTTATTGCGAACGCAAAATAAATACCATGTATCAAATAAAAAAGCACCTAAAAGTTTAACCTTCTAAGTGCTTCTTTTGTGTCCCCGGACGGGTTACTTTCAGTGATGCCGCAGCGCATTGGCCTTACTCAACGCCTCCATCCCGCTTCGCGCGACCCGGCTTTTTCGTTTTTCCGCTTCGAAGAGCAAGCTCTTCAAGCTCCAAAACAAAAAAGCCGGCCGACTTTCGTCGGACGGCTTGTGTCCCCGGACGGGTTCGAACCGTCGACCCGCTGATTAAGAGTCAGCTGCTCTACCAACTGAGCTACAGAGACAAATTCGGGCTGCAAATATACACTATTCCAGTTTTCGTACCCAAAATTTGGGTGAAAAGCTGCGCGAAACTAGGGAAAAATTGCCAAAAAACAGGCCACCGCCGGAAATATTAGCAAAAATCTGTACAAGTTTTCTTTTCATCCTAAGGACCGAACCCATCAGGTCACTCCCGGCCCGGATCTGCAGGAATTTCTGATTTTGTGTATCTTGGCAATGAAATGAAGGAAAAAAATTTCAACTATCTCCTCGACCCGGTCGGGTTTGTCCGCTCCTCGCTGCGGGCAAGGGAAAACGCACCGCGGCAAGCCCATGAAGGCGCGCCCGAGGCTTTTCTGGAATTGAAGGAGGCCTTTGCGCCGGCCTTGCATGGGATCACTGTCGGCGATGAGATCATTGTGATCAAAGGATCCTTCGCTCCGGAACTTTTCACCCGTTAAATCTCTATCATGATTGAACTTTTCCGGGATAGCTTGTGGAAAAACTTCGCAGCAATGATTGATATGCTCAGGGACATCATTACCCTCTGCCCGGAAGAATTATGGAAAAAAGAAAAGAAGATCTATTACATGGTCTATCACACCAGTATCTTTCTTGACTACTATCTCACCAGCCCTGTAAAGGATTTCCATCCAGGTTTGCCTTTTACCATTGGTGACCCGGAAAATTTACCTGAAGGGGCGATTGACGATGTAATCCCTGATAATTTTTATTCAAAGAAAGAGTTACTGGCCTATATTTCTTCGATAAGGGCTAAATGCAAAAAACTCGTTATTGAAACGCCGGTGGAAATATTTGGCCAACGATGGATAAAGGATGACGAAATTAACATGCACGGCCTGTGCCCTTCCGTTGTAATAAACTATACCCTGTTAGACATCCTACTGTATAACTTCAGGCACGTGCAGCACCATGTTGGCCAATTAAATCTATTGCTCAGGCAAAAGGCAAATGTTGCTGCCGAATGGATCTCGCAGGCTGATTGAGATACAGCACCCTTTTTATTACTTATTCAAAATTTTTTTGGTTACAAATTCATTAAAAAAGAAATCCCTATAAATATTTCCAATTGGTATTTCATTTTTCCCAATATATACTGTATTGTTATCTACGGAATCTATATTATTTACATTGACTATATAACTTTTGCTAACTCTGACAAAGAAACTTTTTGGAATTAAATCATGGATAGTTTTAATATTCATCAGCGTAATCACTTTTTGAGTTTCTAAATAAATAACCACATAATCTTTTAAACCTTCGATAAAAAGAATATCACTAAAATGTACTTTAAACATTCTGCGTTCTGCTCTTACGAAGATATAATCATCGGTTATGTTTTCTATATTACTGTTTATATTATCAGTATGGAATAATTTGCAATACGTCTGTGCTTTTTCAACTGCTTTTTGAAAGCGTTCTAATTTTACAGGCTTGATCAAATAGTCAATAGCGTCGACTTCATAACTCTCAGAAGCAAATTCATGAAAAGCGGTAGTAAACACCACTAAAGTTTTTTTAGGAATAGTTTTGGCAAATTCAATTCCATTCACTCCTGGCATTTGAATATCAAGAAATACTAGATCAACAGCATTTTTTGCCAGAAATTCCCTTGTCGCATCCGCTCCGTTAAAGGAAGCTATAGATTCCAGATTTTCTGTCTGATAAACCAGTTTTTGGATTGCTTTTCTTGCTAATGGCTCATCATCTACTATTATGCAATTCATTTTATAATTTTAAAGTTAAGGTAACGCAGTACGTTTCCGGATTGTCTTCTATTTTCAAATCATGTGAAGAAGGGAACAGGAGTTCTAATCTTCTTTTAATATTGGCCAAACCTAATCCTCCGGATTTATTAACTGCTTTTACAGCAGGTTTTGAGTTTATGCATTTGAAAAAAAGCTCAGTATGGCGAACATCGAAAAACAAATTTACATAGGATAATTTCGCTGAGTCATTATTGTGTTTTACAGCATTTTCGACAAATGAAATAAATAATAAGGGAGGAACCTGGACACCGCTCAATTCACCTTCTTTGGATATTAAAAAAATAAAATTGTCCCGTCTGACTTTTTCCAGGTTTAAAAAATCTTCTAAAAAATGGATTTCTGAAGTTAATAAAACTTTATCTCTCGAACTGTCATAAAGCTGATAACGAAGCAGGTCACTTAGTTTCATCAAAACCTGCGAAGCTTTTTTAGGATCATCTTCAATTAAAACATTAGCATTATTGAGCATATTAAAAAGGAAATGCGGATTGATCTGATTCTTGAGCTGTTCCAGTTCAGCATTGGTTTTTGCCAGGTCCAGATCATAAATCAGTTGAGCATCAGATATCCACTGCTGGAATAATTTAACTGCTGCCGATGCAACAATGAGCATCATGATCAAAAAGGAAAAGGTGAAAAAGTTAATGTTGTCATCCTCGTAAGGCAGTAAATCAGGTTTAAAATAACAAGCAAAAACTTCATGAATGTAATATGAAAGAATCATACTTGAAAGCACAAAAAGACCATAACTCAGGTATTTTGTTTTAAACAAAAATTTAGGCACAAAAAAATACACATTACTGTAGGCCAATAAAAATATTTGAAAAAAAATAACCACTCGGTTATAGGTTTCGAAAGGTTCTACATAGTCCGGCGGACTGTAATACAAAACAAGAATACAAAATGCGATTAGTGACAAATGACGTTGAACTCGGTATTTTTCAGAAATGATCAACTGAAGCATCCAATTGGCATTCATAGTTTTTCCGTGTAAAGCTTTATTCATAAGCCTATTTTAGATTTCGGACAAATGTAACAGTACGCAAGAAGTATAAATGTTTAATATACAAAAGCACAATAATTATATACAAAAATAGGATTTAAGATGGCAAACCCTCTCTAAGAGTTAAATAATAACATAAAAGCCAAAAAAAGATATTTCAATCAGGATTTTTTTTTGATTTAAAAATCCAGCTTCTTTCGCTGAAATACGAGTGTGCAATTTATTTTACTAGATGTAAGAGCCGATTTAATATATTAAGTAAGGCATTTTGTATATATAAAATATGCGGGGTCGACAAAAATATACTTTAGCTGAAAATAGTAACATTAAACTCTAAACATTAATAAATGAAAAGCAGAATCCTACCCTTGCTGGTACTCTTTTTTGCCTTTGTAGGCCATGCATATTCGCAGGAAAAAGTTACCCTTAGCGGCACAATATCCAATAAGTCCAATACCGAAACACTAATTGGCGTAAGTATTTACATTCGGGAAGCGAAAGTAGGTATTACTACCAATTCTTACGGATTTTATACCACGACTGTGCCAAAAGGAACTTACACCATTATCATAAGCCACGTGGGTTTTGATGATATAGAAGAAACTATAACGCTGATCGAAAACACCAAAAGGAACTTTGGGATGATAGAAAACAGTAAAACATTGGGTGAGGTTGTAATTAAAAGCAATACAACAAAGGTAAACATCCGAAAACCTGAAATGAGTACCAATAAACTGTCTATAGCCACGATAAAAAAGATGCCGGCCGTTCTGGGTGAAGTAGATGTCTTAAAATCGATCCTACAGCTTCCCGGGGTTACTAATGCTCAGGAAGGTGCATCGGGATTTAATGTCAGGGGAGGTTCTGTTGATGGAAATTTGGTACTGCTTGATGAAGCAGTTGTTTATAATACCTCGCATTTATTCGGATTCTTTTCTGTTTTTAACGCTGATGTAATCAAAGATTTAAAACTTTACAAAGGAGGGATCCCCGCCAATTTTGGAGGACGTATATCATCAGTACTGGATATTTATCAAAAAGAAGGAAACAACAAGGAATATCATGTTAACGGGGGTATCGGATTAGTCTCAAGCCGATTGCTTGTTGAAGGTCCTATTGTTAAAGAAAAAAGTTCTTTTGTGGTGGCGGGAAGAGGATCTTATGCACATCTTTTTTTGAAACTGGCAAATGAACCAAATTCAGCCTATTTCTACGACTTGAACACCAAGTTTAATTACAAATTAAATGATAAAAATAATGTTTTCGTATCGGGATATTTTGGTAACGACAACATGAATTTTAATAACAGTTTCATAAACGTCTACGGTAATAAACTTTTTAATCTAAGATGGAACCATATATTCTCAAATAGGATCTTCTCCAATGCATCTGCCATTTACAGTGATTATGACTACCGGATCAAAGTAAAATCCGCTGGTATTGACTGGAAAGCAGAGGTAAAAAATTACAATTTTAAATATGATTTTAAACATTATATTTCAAATAACCTGACATTAAATTATGGTGTAAATTCAATTTACTACAATTTTAATCCTGGAACAATCAGGCCATTTGGAAAGAGTTCAGCTATCAATCCGGACCAGTTGGCCAAAAAATATGCTTTTGAAAATGCAGTATATATCAGTGCTGAACAAAACCTTTCTGACAAATTATCACTGAATTATGGACTTCGCTACAGTAACTTTCAAAGATTAGGCGCGCAGGAAGTGTACACCTATGCAAATAATCAGCCGGTTATTTTCAATAAGGAGCTTCATATTTATGAAGAGGCTACTCCAACAGGAACAATAAA
>Ga0247778_1000964_pt1 | contig 18058 bp, 7 predicted proteins | sample UWRJL049202B5_FD_179939 | JGI IMG/M metagenome (GOLD analysis project Ga0247778, IMG submission 179939) | Plant litter microbial communities from Arlington Agricultural Research Station in Wisconsin, United States - UWRJ-L049-202B-5 | ecosystem: Environmental > Terrestrial > Plant litter >... | reverse complement strand
GCTACTATTAATTAATCTACAATCTTAATTTGGAGGCAAAATAATTGCAATTGCATTTATAATAATTATTTTACAACGAGGTGTATTTTCATGGTTTTCGCTTAGGTGGGCCGTGTGTGGTGGCCCCTACTCTTATATCTCCTAAGTGTTTGTGTCCCTAACTGTAAATGGCCTTGGGAGCTTCAGAAATTTGGGCATCCCGGAGCTCCCAAGGATGTTTCTCTCTTAGCAATGCTAACTCTAGTCACCCTTAGGCAGCAGGAGATCCTTTGGAATCACAATCCATTCATCGCACAATTGGCCAAAATCGCGTGACCAACAAGCAAAAGCTCTGGATAGGCAGTGTGAAGCCGAACATTGGTCATTTAGAGGCAGCTGCCGGCGTCGCCAGTATTATCAAGGGAGTGTTGGCAATGGAGAAGGGTTTGATTCCGCCAAATTTGTACTTCAACAAGTTAAACCCCGCAATCCCACTAGACGACTGGAACATGGTCGTGCCTACCGCGCTGACACCTTGGCCTGCTTGCCAGAAAAAGCGTATGAGTCTGAGTGGATTCGGTATGGGCGGCACGAACGCACATCTTGTCCTTGAGGAGTGGAAAAAAACCAACAATATTTCGATCAATGGATACAGCACCAGTCAAGCCGGTAAGAAAAGACTTTTTGTCTTGAGCAGCCACGACCAAGCTGGATTCAAACGTCTTGGCGACTCGCTCATCGAACATCTAGATCAGCTCGGTCCTGTCGCATCAAAGGAAGTCTTCCTGGCTAACTTGGCATACACACTGGCAATCGCACGTTCTTCCTTCTCCTGGAAGACAAGCTGCTTTGCAGGAAGTACCACCGAGTTACGTGAGTCGTTGACTACCCTTGGAAGTAATGCAACGCGCGCTTCTCGAATTGAACCGCCACGCATCGGATTTGTGTTTACTGGCCAAGGTGCTCAATGGGCTGGTATGGGCATCGAAATGCTGGAAAGGCGCACGTTCTCCCTCTCGGTAGCGAAATCTGCAACCCTTTTGAAAGCAATGGGCTGTGACTGGGATCCCGTGACTGAACTATCCAAGCCCCCCAAAAGTTCAAGGCTTGATATTCCCGAAATCAGTCAGCCCATCTGTACAGTGCTGCAGATTGCCTTTGTCGACGAGTTAAAGTCGTGGGGAATCTCGCCTTCAAAAGTGGTAGGTCACTCCAGCGGGGAAATCGCAGCAGCGTACAGCGTGGGCGCACTATCGCATCGTGATGCTCTTGCAGCAGCCTATTTCAGAGGCAAAGCAGCGGCCAGTCTTAAAACACATAAAGACGGCACTGCGGCTGTTGGTATGATGGCTGCTGGCTGTTCAAGAGAGGAGGCGGAAGATCTGATAGCAGGTCTGGGCGTCCAAGTCACGGTTGCATGTGTCAACTCGCCCTCGAGTATCACTCTTTCAGGCGATACGATATCCTTGGAAGCGCTCCGACTGGTCCTTGACGAGCGAGGCGTATTTGCTCGACGACTCAAGGTGGATGTTGCATACCACTCTTCCTTTATGCATCCTTGTTCTGCGGAATATGCTGCATCCATAGCGGACCTCGAATGCGGGTGAGACAAAATTCTCTTGAAGAAAATGCCAACTCTAATTTGTGAGCAGAACTCCCACGGTACAACACCAAAAGAGCCAAGTCACAATAATGGTGTCCAGTGTGACGGGCAGTGAAATTGATCTTGAACTTCTGGGGCCTTACTATTGGGTTCGCAACTTGATCTCACCTGTGTTATTCACAGACGCTATCAAAGAAATGGTCTCTCCCGAAGACGAGGGCATCACCATCGATCTACTTCTTGAGATTGGCCCCCACAGTACATTAGGAGGTCCAATCGAACAAATCTTGTCTCACTACGGCATTAAAAACATCGGATACAAGTCGGTGCTCACACGCGGACACAACGCGATCGATACCGCCCTAAGCCTTGCCGCAGGATTGTTCCAACGTGGGGTATCGCTAGATGTAGCATCAGTCAATGGCGACTCGTCCTGTCGATTGTTAACGGATCTTCCTCCTTATTCGTGGAATCATTCCCAGAAGTTTCGGGCCGAATCACGCCTTCAGCGAGAAATGGTAGATGCACAGTTCCCGACTAAAAGTCTTTTGGGCGCGCTCCAGCCAAGGATGGACGAAAACGAGCGTACATGGCGAAGTTATATTAGACTTAATGACGAACCATGGCTCAGAGATCACGCCGTAGGGAACACAGTGGTGTTTCCAGGTAAGTTGAAGTACTCGGTGCCTTCTCTCACGAAGCAACATTGACTTAGGAATAGGTGCCGGTATGATAAGTGTCGTGCTCGAGGCAGCAAAACAGGTGGTCGAATCTGGAAAGACAGCAAGTGCATTCAAAATGCGCGAAGTTTCCTTTTCAGCTGCTATATCGCTTTCCGAAGACGTACCCACGGAGCTCATCGTTCAAATGAGACCGCACCTTGTGGCCACGTCAGGTGCAACACCCGCGACTTGGTGGGAGTTTTCGATATCATCAGCCGCAGGTCCAACGAGCCAGATGCGTAATAATTGTCGTGGTTTGATTACGATTGTTTATGAAGAGGAAAAAAGTCACCAAATGGCTAGCGAACAAATTAGCATTGAAGAAGCACAAATTGCTGATTACCACCGTATTCTCCAAGAATACCCCAAAGTGGTTGCCAAGGTAAGTCGAGGCTAGAGTCAGCCTTGTATAAGAATCTGACTCGCAATTCAGGAGACGTTTTACGATCGTATGGCGAATTCAGGCATTCAATACGGCGAATGCTTCCAGGGCGTAGAAGACTGCCATCCAGGCGTCGGAAAGACCATATACAAGGTCAAGGTAGTAGATATCGGAGACACATTTAGCAAGGGGCAGCTAGACCCAGTATTTATGATCAATGCCGCAACACTCGACGGCGTCTTTCAGGGTCTCTTGGGAAGTCTTTGCAGCAGCCGTGGTAAGCTTCTCCCGTGTATATTTGGCGCCCCGATGCTAATGACCCTAGACAGCACGTTTGGGCTCGACAGGCCGCTGTTACCCATGTCCATCAAAGAGTTGGAAGTTTCAGCCAACATACCAACAGATCCGGGCTCCATACTGGCATGTTCTTGCACGTCCCAGAAACACGGCTTCAATGAAGTTGGGTCCGATATAACGGTTCTTGACAAAGAGTTGACCAAGGTCCTTTTATCAGTAGTTGACTTTCGCACCTCAGAGGTTGAGCTCGACGATACGGAAACCTCAACCCACGCAGGAGCTGTCAACGTTGATCCGGCCGATATCGTCTCTGAGATCCGTTGGATGCCTTCTCTGGACTTGATGGATTTGGCGGATGTGAGCCGAGTAGCATTAGATGCAGCATCGACGTTTGGCAATAGTCATGACGCTCTCTTGAGACTCGTATCCTTGTCAATCCACCAACAGCCTTCTTCCAGCATTGTTGAGCTGGCTATCAACTCCGACGGTCTTTCTTATACATCTGTATCCCAAATTCGCCAAGGAATTCTTCTTCCGACTCAAGTTCGCTATGCTTTGGTCGAGAATGATGAGGAAAGCAAGTCTTCCGAGGTGTTTGGGCAGCCCTTCATACTCGCTGGGATAGATGCACCTGAACCTGAAAGCGCTGTGCTCGCGGATCTGACCATTATCCCTTCGCATGTCAGCAGCGGTCTAGGGAAAGACTTGGACAAGGTTTTAGATCGCCTAGTCCGTGTCTCAAACCCTAAATCCACGCTGCTCATGTCCGTTGATGAGCCTCGAGACCTTACAGCCAAGGGACTCCGGCTCATCTGCAGTATTCCAGTCGGAGACGAATGTCTCTGCTTGTACCATAGCAGCAAGAGGCTCACTAACGGGGCAACCAACGGGACATCCAAAAAGGACACGGTAACCATCGTTGAGCCAGTCGTGTTGACACCTGCGGTGCAGGAATTTTCAAGGTATTTGCAGAGTATCCTGCATGACGAAGGCTACCAGACGTCGACCACTGCTGGTTTGTCCAACGTTATCGAGGGCAAAATGGTCGTGTCTCTCCTGGAGCTTATAGATCCAAAGCTGCAACATCTTTCTCACCTCGAGTTTGAAAGTCTTCGAGAATTAATGCTCAAATGCGAGCGCCTCATCTGGGTCACTAGTGGCGATGATCCATCAATGGGCATGGCGGATGGCTTCTTCCGGACTGCAAGAAATGAGATAGCAAGCGCGAGATTTCAGGTCTTGCATCTTGGTAGCAAAGGGGTAGATCATGGTGCCTCGCTTATAAACCGTGTTCTAGGAAGCGAAGTAGTCGACGACGAGTTCCAAGAGAGTGACGGAATTCTTCAAATTGCTCGGATTTACCAGAGCACCAACGAGAATGAACATGTTCGCAATCATCTCCACGACTCCACTCGCACTATGGAGTTATCGGATACTTCTGCTTTGCAGCTAAGTATTGGCAAGCCAGGTCTGTTGGATACTTTGCAGTTCGTTCCTGACGAGAGACTGCTCCAACCGATAGCCGATCACGAGCTTGAAATTCAAGTCCAAGCCACGGGGGTAAATTTCCGAGATATCATGTCGGCAATGGGTTTGATTCCCTCAAAGGGACTTGGCCAAGAAGCCAGTGGTATTGTTCTCAGGGCGGGCAAGGGGGCGGTAGCTTCGTTCAAGCCCGGTGATCGTGTTTGTACTCTGACTCTTGGAGGAACCATGGCAACCAAAATTCGATGCGACCACCGAGTCAGCGTGAAGATCCCCGACAACATGTCATCTGAAGAGGCAGCGGGGGCGCCTGGTGTTTATGTCACAGCATACTACGCTCTGGTCAAAGTAGCTAGACTCCGTCGTGGGCAATCTGTCCTGGTTCATGCGGCAGCTGGAGGCGTGGGCCAAGCTACCATCCAATTGGCCCAGTATCTAGGGCTCGTTGTGTACGCCACTGTGGGATCTCCAGACAAACGCCAACTCATCACGGAGCGATATGGTGTTGCAGATGAGCATATATTCAACTCGCGCGACGCTAGCTTCGCCAAGGGCATTCATCGAATGACCGACGGACGCGGCGTGGATTGTGTCTTGAATTCTCTGTCTGGGGAACTTCTTCGAGTTTCTTGGACCTGCCTTGCAACATTTGGCACTTTCATCGAGATTGGTTTGCGCGACGTTACGAATAACATGCGGCTCGACATGCGACCATTTAGCAAAAGCACAACCTTTACCTTCATAAATATTCACACTCTAATTGAGCAAGACCCGGTAGTGGCAGGCGAAATAGCGAGAGAGACTTTCAGACTGTTGAATGAGGGCATTCTCCACTGTCCATGGCCCATGACGGTGTACCCGGTGAGCCAAGTAGAGGATGTCTTCCGCACAATGCAGCAAGGAAGACACCGTGGGAAAATGGTATTGTCGTTCACCGAAACGGGCGCTTTGGCGCCCGTGTTATGCAAGGCTAAAGATTCGCTCAAGCTCGATCCAGAAGCGACTTATCTCTTCGTTGGCGGTCTCGGAGGGCTGGGCCGCAGTCTGGCTTTAGAATTCGTTGCATCCGGAGCTCGTCGTATAGCCTTTGTTTCGCGGTCAGGCACTACTAATCAGCAAGCGAAAGCAGTTGCCGATGAACTGAAGTTGCGAGGAGCGATAGTCAAGGCGTATTGTGCCGATATTGCCGATGAGTCTTCTTTTAATATTGCCATGAATAAATGCGCAGAAGAACTTCCTCCAATTAAGGGAGTAGTACAAATGGCAATGGTCCTCCAAGACGCTGTGTTTGAGAAGATGACGTACGAAGAGTGGCAAGTTCCTTTACGGCCAAAAGTTCAGGGCACATGGAATTTGCACGGATACTTCCACGACGAGAGGCCTCTAGACTTCATGGTATTCTGTTCGTCTATATCGGGCATCACTGGCAATCCTGGTCAAGCTCAGTACGCCGCTGGTAACACGTACCAGGATGCTCTTGCTCACTATCGCCGCAGCCAAGGGCTCAAAGCTATCTCCGTTAACCTGGGAATCATGCGTGATGTAGGAGTCATTGCCGAATCGGTCGCCCATAATTTCACCGTCTGGGAAAATGTCCTAGGTATTCGTGAGACTGCTTTCCATGCGTTGATGAAAAGCGTCATCAATGGCCAGCAGGGTATACACGACAATGGCGAAGAATGCCCAGCACAAGTCTGTATTGGTTTGGGCACTGCCAACATCCTGGCCCCTTATCAACTCCCAAATCCTCCATGGTTTGAAGACCCGCGATTTGGACCACTGGCTGTCAGCACAGTGTCGTCCACAGGAGCTAACTCAGGTGCTGCCGCCATCTCTTTTGCGTCAAAGCTTTCCGGTAGCACAGATCCAGCTGAGGCGACAAACCTCATCACGGAAGCTCTTGTCCAGAAGACGGCTGACATTTTACGGATCCCTCCATCCGAGGTTGACCCAAGCCGGGCGCTGTACCACTACGGCGTCGACTCGCTCGTAGCATTGGAAGTTCGAAACTGGATCATAAGGGAAATGAAGGCTAACATGTCGCTCTTGGATATCCTAGCCGCAGTGCCGATGGAGGTGTTTGCGTCTGAAATAGCTAAGAAGAGTAAGCTTTTGGAGGAAGCTGCATGATGTATCCTTCTTGCTTCAAGAGCTGATCTGAGTTGATATAATATGTCCTTCGTTGACTATGGTGCATCAATTGACAGTTTTTTTGCGACGCTGATGAGGAGGAAGTTATGCAAGATTGAGAAGAGGACGTCAGATTGGGCGTGACACTAATCAGAATACGGTCTAGACTGGCGAAGTCAACAGTGGAGAAACTTGAATTATTATAATAATAATAAATTAAGATTTTATTATTATTATTATTAGATTATATAATTATTCAAAAAAAAAAACGGGACTTGCCGAAAGCAAGGACGTGTTCCCGAACAGCATCATCATAACCGACTCACAAAAGACTGTCGTCATGGGGATGCCGATCGACATGGACCTTGCCAAGGAGCTCGGCAGCGGGGGCAGCGGCGCACTTTCGAGAAATCTTTCCATGGGGGCATCCGCCTCATGCTTTTTGTCTGTGGTCCGCCGCAGAACCAGTTTCTCTAATCGTCGAGCCGAGAAGCTCTTTTCAAGGCGGGTTGGACCGTGGGGACGTTGAATCAGAATGGGATGTCAGCGGGGACAAGGACGGAGGAGTGGACTGTGCGGGTTGTGGGAAGGCAGTATTCTTAGAAATTTGCATCGTCATCTCTTGGATTCTTGAATCTTACAGAGGTCCAATATACATATGAACATGCTCCACGAGTGCGGCGCTCTATCCCTAACGCCGTCCATGGCTATGTTACACACTTTCTCTTCGGCAGAGCACTTCTAATCTTCATCTCCAACCTCGTCTATGCAGTTGCCTCGACAGGAGCGCTTTTACGCCAGTCAATCCAATCTCACTCAACGGCATAGGCGCCGCAGGCCACGGCTTCTTCATCGCATCCTGCAATCGTGTGCAATACTAATCACTAAGCGCGGTGTCTGAGTCTAGGAACGGTACAGGCGAAGACGATACTTATATAGTATTGATAGCTGAAGAGCTACTGTTCTATCTAGTGAATGAATGTGTATATAAAGTAGGTGGATCACCATAGTTGAGAGATGATCCCGTCCGTGGATCGTGTGAGGCTCACCGTGATCCAGGCGTGATTGGGAGAAATGAATGGGGGTGACCGGAGTCACGTGTAGGCCGCATGCTGGGCCGTAACAATTTCGAAATAGAGAAGTGACTTGCGAAATTGCCAGTAACGTTCTCAAATCATATCCTGCACATTTCCACTGGCCCGTCCCAAGTACTGAGGTCCACCAACCAAGCCTCCCTTCAGTGCGCCAACGAATCCACCAACCCTTGTAACATTACTGGACGGGAATAAGTACACAGTCTGTGTGTAATCAATCTCGAACTTCCAATGTTTGTTGGCCTCTGGATCCACCATTTCTAGCACATATCCCGTGTGCTTTGACGGAGGCAAAGGCTCCCCGCTTGGGTCCGATGTCAAATGGACAGCTCCGCCGTATGCTAGGTCGAACGAGCCGAATGTGCTGGTTGTCGATGCCTCTCGTTCCTGGGTACGGAATACCACTTCCTTTCCTTCCATAATAATGCTGGTGAAGTACGTCTGCCCGTCGACTTTTGATGTATAAACCCAGGCCATAAGAGTATATGGGCCAGCAGTCGCTCTAAGCATGTTCCAAGTCAAGCTCAACGAGGCCCAATTGAAAGAATTCCAGTTGCGCTCTCTACCCCCGATACCTTTGGTGGTGTATGGAGTCCCATTGACGACAAGATCGACCTCGGTGGTCGCAACGGGTACAGCCTCAGCCCAGTAGATATAGGGTGCGAACAGGGCGTTTCCACCGCTATCAGGGTAGACAAGGCCATTCGGATAGACAGCAGGACTCAGTGAATCCAATGTAATTGTCCCTTTGATAGTAGCTGAGTCGATCGTAACAACCGTATGCGAGTAGTCGTTGGATGACTCGAAACTCCAGTTCATCCCCGAGGTCTCATTAGACCATGTCCCAATCGTCGAGTCTTTACACATTTGAATTGTAGAGACGTCTGCGAAATCAGACTCCATATATCTCGTCCCGTTGGGCCAGACAATAGTGATGATAGAGCGTTGGGCCAAGGGGTTTCCGGCGACTGTGCCGCGGCTGAGCATCCAACCCATCCCGGCTTTCCCATCTTCGGACACAGCTTCGAATGACCACTCCTCTCCAACTGTAGAGTTAAATCCATCCGTCATCGGAGAATCAAACGATAGTACTGGATTTTCATTCATACGAATGGCGCCGTTGGTGGAGACTCCGGCATGAACGGTGTCGGTAGTGCAGCCTAGCTTGGCAAGACTCGTAGCGGTCACTGCCGATGCCAGAAAAGTGGCGAGTAGAAACATATCAGCCATGATTGGCAAAGAGTTGAGTAAAGATGAAGTCGGATTATCTGTTTGTGGAAAGATTGTCGATGTCCGAGGAGTTGATAACTCAAACAATGTAAAGGCATAGAGCTTTTAAATAGTCAAGAAGTCAACATAGAAGCGAGGCATTGCCTTCGCCGTTGCATATTGGCAGACAGAGTTAATGTGTCCTCGTAAGCGTAAGTTACTTATTTGGGTGTAATTGTGATCCCTTTTAGTAGCAATGCTTCTTTGGGAAGCATACGAGATGTTCATTGTGCTAGGCCCCGGTTATTATATCAAGATGTACTGATGCCCTCTGTGGCTGCCTCGAAGTCAGCTAACTTCTTCCAATAAAACTGTCGGGATTTCTACCGGAGAGTCCCAGCTATATTTCTCAGTCGGTGAAGTGAATGTACGCAATTCCGCAACCCAGTCGCCCTTTTCGCGCTACGTTCGCATCGATCCCGTCTGATCGGCCAGCCACCATAGTAAAGGATTTCGAGACTAGCTTCGACTTGTAACCCTAAGATATCCGTAATTAGGCAACAACAATTGGCGATATAACTCGTTTGAGCAGGGAGTCGCTAAAGGATGCCGCCCCGAGTACCGTCCGCTTCTACGGTTATGTACACAGCGTCGGTCTGGAATGCAACTGTGCGATTGTTAATTGGGGGAGAACTACGATTGCAAGGTATCCCTGAAAAGATACGTTAAATCGACCCTCAGAAGGGAACCTGTGTATGCTGGGAACACCCAGGTTATTTACAGGGGCTAAGTATTTGAGTGGATTTTTTGTGCCGCCAAGAGTGCCTTTTGACTAATTAAATGCCACCATTTGGCCTAGAACAAACCTCGTAACTTTCCTTAAATGGAATAAGCTCTCCAATGACGCTAAGACTGATGAAGAATTGATCGCCTACTGCGCCACCATACACGTAGTCCACTAATCTGGCCTTAGCCGGGCCTCCCGCTCGTAGTGTGATCTATATCAATCGTGATTTACTACATCTGACTACAATCCACACTACAACCTCGATTATTAGGAGATAAGGCAACATCATTTATTATCGCTCATTCTATATCACTAACCAAATTTGCAAAATCTCCAAGCATGCTAGTACCAAAATTGTCCAATACGATAAGTGGTAATCCTGTCGCCAAAACCAGAGCATCAAAAGGAAGATCTCGGTCAGGTTGCCTAAGATGCAAGGAGCAAAGAGTCAAGGTAAGCCAGTCAACATCGAGTTCAGGTGAAGTATGCTTGCACCTATACATCAAATCGGCCACTTGTTTTCGTCAACTTGGTTTGATTCAAATCAGGCCGTTAGAATTGAAATAAAGGCTGATTATATTTAGTGTGACGAGTTGCGTCCTTGCTCCCGGTGTAAGATCGGTCCACATGTCTGTGTCTATTCCATCGTTAGCGCGCCAAGCTGGAATAGTCAAGTCACCACATTCCGCTCGTCGATTGCCGCGGTCTCAAAAGGTGGCTGTCAAGATAACGCTGCTCGCTCTTCCGCCCAACCCAAAAAAACATCTTCCGTCTTGTCTCACAATTCACTATCGTATGGATATCAGATTTCACAGGTGATTGCAGATGATGCTCCGGTTTTCGACACTCACGATGTCTTCCTCTTGGCACATTTTAAGTCCACTACCAGTATTAGTCTTATTGGCAGTCAATCCATTTGGGTTGAGGACGTGTTGCAACTCGCCTTGCAAGTAGGTAAAACCCCGAAAATGGGGTGGGGAAGTCGTATAAACACTAACTACATAGCTTAGCATGATTTCGTTATGCATGCGATACTCGGACTCTCCGCCCGACATCTCCAGGAGACCCACCGCTATGCTCAAAGCCCCTCGTTTTATAACTATGGACTTCTCGAAGCGCACCACCTGAAAAATGCTCTTTCTAGCTTCAACAAGCAATTTCAGAGTAGTATTTCGGCAAATCAAGACGCAGCACTCGCAGCGTCATTCTTGCTCTGTTTCCACGCTTGCTCTACGGTTCACATGGATCCACTCACGACTCCGTTCCAGGATAGCTCGCTCGCTTTCCTTCGTGGTATCCGGTCAATCGTTGCCAGTCACCATCGCGCTGCCCACAGTGGTGTCTTCAAGTCTTTAGTAGCACCGCCTCGATTAACATGGCGATCCATTCCCCGAATCGTACCATCTACAGGGCCTTTTGCACACTTTATAAATCTCCTCAATGGTTTACCTCCCATTCCCCACTTTCTCGAAAACAGAGAGGTATACGAAGAATGTGTCGAGTCTCTCGCCCCATTCCTCTCTCTAGCCGAGGAGCAGGATGATACCAGAACAGAAGCACTAGAGTTGTTGTTATGCTTCCTGGAATGGCAGGCGTTCTGTCCTGCTAAATTCGTCGCGCTAGTCAACACTCATGATCCAATCGCTTTGATCCTTTTAGCATATTTTTATGCTACGGCTGGCTCTGTTCTATCTGAAGCAAAGAGCAGGTGGTGGTGGTGGCGGAGCAAGCCGAGCTACATGGTGCAAGCAATTGATGAATACCTCGGCAGTACCTGGACTATTTGGATGGATTGGCCAAGGGCGGCCGCTCAGAAGTTTTGATGCAAAGCGTGAGCATCATCAGGCTACAACTGTCACGGCCAAGCCAAACTGAAATCAGCAGAGTGGGACATTATGGCAAGAAAGGGTCTTGGAAAGATGTATAGGAGAGAGATTTGATAGTAGAATTCCAGTCAGTATTGCTGATCGCAAGATTGCTTAAGCTGCACCGACGTAAATGTCACATTGGTCTACATACAGTGCAACTACTTATACATCTTCGCAGGGGAAAGAACAAGCGAGTCCTCACTACATTAATTGTTGCACACACAGCCTAGTTTGGGTCGCATCAGGCTGCAAGTTGCCCTCAATTTCATACAAGTCCAAAGTTTGTGTTACGGCCCAGCATGCGGCCTACACGTGACTCCGGCCACCCCAACTTATGTCCTCCAATCACGTTTGGATCACCCAGGATCGCTCAGGATCCCAGAGCGCTCCCTATGGGATCACTTTGGGATCACAGTGAGCCTTACACGATCCACGAACAGGATCACCTCTCCAACACAGTGATAACCCACTATATATATATATTCATTTACTAGATAAAATAATAATTCTTTAGTTACTAATATTATATAAGTATCATCTTCGCCTATACTGTTCTTAGACTTATACACTGGGCGGCTAATACGTGGGCGCCCCCGTACATGAGCGCCTGGAAAGCTTAGTCATCTTAACCCTAACCCTCCTGTCAAATCCCTCAGTCAGACTAATCCCTCTCTTGCGGGCTCTCTCTCTATACAACTTACTATGGATTCTCTTCCTCAATAGCTATGGTACTCATCACAAGAGGACCTGTTTCTAGATCTTCAGATTTATGCTACAATCTACGGCTATAAATTTATTATCAGAAGATCAACCGCATACTTTGAAAAGGCATTCCAAGAGGCGTTCGTTGAGGGAAGTTTGGGGATGCTTAAATTTAACGATGATAGCGGGGCCGCTCACTGGAGGGTACTTGAGTACTTGTACACTGGTGACTATTCGGACGATATATCAAATAACTTCGAAGGTAAGGCAGCTTTGAAAGTCAATGTACTCGGTATTCTAAGAGCTACTAGACGACCCCCGCTGCTGAAAGACCCTCGCGTATACGCCCTTGCGGATATGTTCTTCCTAGACGACTTGAAGGCGCTCTCCACAGCCAAACTTCAACTCAAGTTACAGGATCTCTGGACAAGCGACTTGTTCCCAGAATGCATTCGAGAAATATATGCTTCTACTCCTGATAGCGATCGCGCGATGCGAGCTGCTGTAGTTGAGGTGGCAAGTGTTCGTATACATGAACTAGGGATGAAGGCTATTTTCAAGGACCTCATCCGCGAGGGCGGAGATTTTGCCGTTGAATACTTTGAAAGTACTATATTTCCAGAGCCTCCTAGCGTCCCTAAACCTCTTCGCAAATCCTCAGGTTAGGACACATGGGTTTGATTCAGTAGACCTACAGCGACGCCTCGCTTGCAGACGTTGCTGCCTTTACCTATGCGAATGGAATATGATGCTACAGGACGTTGGAAGTCTGCACCCGGGAGATGCGCAGTATATGTAGAAAAAGAAAATGAAGTGTTAACTTAATAATGCAAAATCCTTCCCCTAGTGTGTCACAACAACAACCATCAACGCCTCTTCAGGTTTTGTAACATTTGGGTTGAAGAGGTGCCGACGTAACGAGGCGCCAAGGCTATTTGCGGATCTAGTACTGGTAAGCTAAGTTAGGCACGGAATAAATATCCTCCTTCCTCCACCAGAAGGTCCAACAGCCACAACAGCCACAAGCTTGGCTTACTAGATGACATGTGTAAATTACACCAGGATGATTATGTATGACAGGCGAGCTCGTTTTGCGCTAGCCGGGATTGGAAGCTGCTACGTCCGGAAGTACTGACCGGGGTGGCGACCTTGCATGAATGTGCGCGCGATAGCAGGCATAGGGCTGATAATAACTTCCTACCATTGTAATAGGGCTTCGGTGCTTGGATACAATTCTTTTATGTGTATTGTACGTGGTAAAAGCTTAATGGTGGTGCTATAGCCAAGGGACATTATTTCGCCACAAAAGAAGCCTCTGAGCGAATCAGTCGAGAAGGCGGCGATGCGCACGTAATTTTTAAATTAAAGGGGTCCTAGATGTTTAGAAATAGCTACAACATATAATTCATATAGGGATGGAACAGTTATTAACGTGTGCACGGAAATTGAATTGTTTGAAGTTGAAGTACCCCTCAGATTTCTCGGTGTGGAGTGTTTCTCGACCAGCAGTGATGGACGTTATTCCCACCACTACTTCCGCCATGACTCTTTGAATGGCTTGACGATCTGCTCGGCATGCCATATTCTCTATTATGCAACAAGCACCCCCGCATGATCTAGGAAGTCCAAGCCAAAGCCAGCAATGAGTCTAGTCAAGACCTTGTAAGCCAAACTAGTATCCCTGTATTAACTAGCATAATACCGAGGCTCTAATGTTAACCATATGAAATTATTCGAATCTGCGAAAACTTCCTCGCTACGCCTGCCTTATTATCACAGTCTAAGTAGAGCATTCCACCAACACCCAACTTCTAATCCGTCTCCTTAGCGGAATTTTTCACGCCGCCCAACCAACCCATTCACCGGCTTGTTGTCGTCTCGATGGTCATCGGCGTCCCTATCCTCCTTCCAGCAATTCATCCAATAATTCAGCCTTTGCGGAGGCCCGGGTCGGGCTGGATTAGCTTCATGGAAGTCGTAGAGCTTGTGTGGGCTATTCTTGAAGTTGGCTGCATCATACCACTTCGGATTATCACCATACCCAACCCATGTCACGCTACCTCTAGAATTCTATATAGCATGACCGTGCGTAGCACGGTTCTGGCCATTAATACTATCTACGGAGTAGGTTCTGCTTGTCGATAGGTGGTTCGACAGCTTCGCAAGCGAGACGGTTTCATTTAACTGCTATTCAGCAAGCAATAATAATTTTTTTGGATTAAATATTTTTATATAAAAATAAAAATAATTCTATTAAATTAAATTTTTTATTTTTATTTTTATTTTTATTTTTTAATATATATTTATTTAATTTTTTATTTTTTATTTAATATAATTATTTAAAATAATTAATTTTTTTTAAATTGTTTTTTTTTATAATTAAATAATTTAAATTTTATTATATTGCTATTATTTTAATTGCGATTTATATATAATTTATCTTATAATTAATATATTTTTATTTTTATTTTTTGTCGTGACAGTAGGATCATGCGCCGTTGTGCACGTGCCTAACTGCACGTGAGGTGGACGCTAAACCCGATTAGGAAGCGAGCAGCTATTAGAGCCTCCTTTCAATCCTTAGTATTAACTTATCATTTACAATTACATTTTTTATCTAAATATTAATACTATATTTTTTTCCATTTTTATAATTTTAATATTAATCAATAATTAATTTTACAATCGATTACAAAATAATTAAATTATTACAAAAAAAATAAACTTGATTGATCAGGTTTTAAATTTATTAAATCAAATTCATATTATAAAAAAAAAATATATATTAGAATTTAAATTTTCAAATCTTGATATAATCACAGGCAATTTTTTAAAAAAATAAATTATAAACCTTCGAGAGATATTTATTATATCGAATAATAAAAAATCCATTTTATATTAAGAAATTTTCCAAAAATAAAACAACTTGATTCGAGAAAGACCTAGATCTTCCCAAACACAATAACAATTACAATTTATATTTCCATAATCCCCGAAGTACAAAAACCTATAATTAGATACTCTCTTTACACGTCGACAATTACAAAAACTCGACGAATTCAATAAAATCAATAACCCCAATTCAATATCAACAGGGTTAGGGTCTTAATAGGTTAGGCTCAGGGGACCCGCGGGTTAGGGAAGGGACAGGCCCAGGCTTAGGGAAGGGTAGAGTTAGGCCTGCGGCCGGCTATTTGGTAACCCCTGCGGATGTTTAATAATATATTAATAATATAATAATAATAATAAAATAATAATAAAATAAATTACAGGGTAAACTTAAGGTATTACAGGGTAACCTCTTAATATTGGACGTAGCCCATAAAATAATTATAAAATTACAGAGTAACCTCCTAGTATTACAAGGTAGGTTCTAAGTATTACAGGGTAAGTTGCTAGTATTACAAAATAATCTCCTAGTATTGGGCGTAGCTTTTAAATAATAATAAAATTTATATAATATTATAATTATATAATTATACGATTTAAATATATATACATATATATATATTAAAAATAAAAAAAATCAGATAATATATTGATTATATAATTAAATTATTAGGTAATAAAAATTATATTTATATAATATTAAAATAAAATATTTAAAAAAAATCAAGTGATCAAATAATTTTGAAAAATTATATAATTACATAAGCGAAGCCTGTAAAAAAAATATTAAAATTGATATTGAATATAAAAATTAAAAAAATCATATAATTTCCTAATTATATAATTATATGATTTGAAAATAAGAATATATATATATTAAGAATAAAAAAAAATCAAATAATTTTTTGATTATATAATCATATGATTTGGAAATAAAAAATTGTATATATATTAAAAAATTAAAAAAAAATTAGATAATTCTTTGATTATATAATCATATGATTTGGAAATAAAAAATTGTATATATATTAAAAAATAAAAAAAAATAAAATGATTTTTTGATTATATAATCATGTAATTTGGAAATAAAAAATAAAAAAAAATCAAAAAATTTTTTGATTATGTAATTATGCGATTTAAAAATTAATATATATAATATTGAACAATAATACAAAATAAAAATTATATAATCACGTGGACAAAGCCTATAAAAAATTATTAAAATTTATATTGAATATGAAAATAAAAATAAATCATATAATTTGAAAAAAAATATATATCAATATTAAAAAACGAAAAGAATTATATAATTTTTTGATCATATAATTAAAGTATTAAGTGATATCAAAAATTATATATATATATTTAAAAAAATAAAAATAATTATTCGATTATGTGATCATATGATTTGAAGAATATAAAATGAAATAACTTTTTGATTATATAATTATATAATTTGAAAATTAAAAAAATATATAAATATTAAAAAATTTAAAAAATTATATTATATTTAAAATATATAATTAAATTATTTTATAATATTCAAAAATAATATATATATAATATAAAAAAGAAAAGAATCACGTGGAATTTATATTATTTTACGGGCTTCGCCCAGGGATAGGGTATAAAATATATGAATAAAAAAACAAATATATGAAAATAAAAAAATTAAAATTAAAATAATAATAATAAAAAAAATTAAATAATATATAAAATAATAAAGATTGATGGGGGGTTATAAAAACATTTTACGGGCTTCGCCCAGGTCGATAGGTGGTTCGACAGCTTCGCAAGCGAGACGGCTTCACTTAACCGCCATTCAGCGGGCGATAATAACTCTTTTAGGTTAAATATTTTTATATAAAAACAATAATAATTTTATTGAATTAGATTCTATTTCTTTTCTTTTCATCTATTTTTCGATATATATTTATTTAATAATAATATATATAATTTTTTTAATTTTTTTTTTTTTTTTTTTTTTTATTTTTTTTTTTTTTTTTTAATTTAATTATTTAAAATAATTAATTTTTTTTAAATTTTTTTTTTTTTTTATAATCAAATAATTTAAATTTTATATTATAAATTAATTTTGTTATATTATTATTATTTCGATTATAATTTATATATAATTTATATTGCGATTAATATATTTTTATTTTTATTTTTATATTTTTTAATAATTTTATTTTAAATAAATATTAATATTATTTTTAGCAAATTTTTAATTATTTATTTAATTATATTTTTTTAATTTTTAATATTTTATATTTAATATTTAAATTTTTATTTTATAATTTATTAATTTTTTATAATTATAAATTTTTATATTTGAATAAAATTTCCTTTTATTCCTAAAATAATTATTATTATTTCTTTTATATTTTTTTTATATTTTAATATCAAATTTTATTTATTTATAAATTTTTTATTTCTAATTATTTATATTATATTATTTTATATTTTAATTTAAATTATATAATATTAATATTAATTTTTATAATAAATTTATTTTTTATATTAGTCCAAATTTCGTTCAAATATTAATTTATAATATTTAATTTATTTTTTTATTAATATTTATTTATTAAATTATTATTCTATTTTTATTTAATTATTATTTTATATCTTTTTATTAACAAAATAGATTGTTTTATTAAATTAATTGAAAAAAAATAAAAAACCAATTAATAAATTTTTAAATATTATTCAAAAATTAAAAAAAAAATTAAATTAAAATTAAAAAATAATTTTAAATTTAATAATTTAATAAATTTTATATATTTTATTTTTATTTTTATTTATTATATATTAATTAATTTAATTTTAATTTTTTTCTTTTTTATTTTTATTTTATTTATAAATATTTTTCTTTCTCCTTTATTTTTTTTTATAATAATTATTTTAT
>Ga0247778_1000963_pt1 | contig 18072 bp, 16 predicted proteins | sample UWRJL049202B5_FD_179939 | JGI IMG/M metagenome (GOLD analysis project Ga0247778, IMG submission 179939) | Plant litter microbial communities from Arlington Agricultural Research Station in Wisconsin, United States - UWRJ-L049-202B-5 | ecosystem: Environmental > Terrestrial > Plant litter >... | reverse complement strand
TCTTACGCCACGATGGCACTAATACTGAACCTAAAAACTGCCCAGTCAACGCCGGGGGAAAGAACTTCGGTCATTTGGCCAGCCGCACTTGTTCAATCAGGGTTTCCACCCGGGAGTGTATTACACTTTCATTCTTCCTCAGCGACCGGCCCTCTTTTTTTGCCAAAACCGCCTTGATCTCCGCTAGGATCGACAACGCGATCTCCTCGGGCGTTTCCGCACCAATTTCCAGCCCGGAGGGGCCATAAATATGCTCCAATTGCTCCCCCGTTACCGTAATCCCCGCCTCTCTGATCTCCTCCAGCATACGGTCCAGTTTCTGTCTGGGTCCGAGCGAGCCGATATAGGCGACATTTTCCCGGATCAGCACTTTTAACATCGCCAGATCATAATTGTAGTTATGTGTCATCAGCAAAAACACTGTGTCTTCATCAACGGCGACCCTTTCCAACACCCTCTCCGGTTTGGATACCAGCACCTGGCAGGAGGGCACGAAGCGTTCAGGCCTGGCAAGGCTGGGACGCCCATCCACGACGGTCGTTTTCCAGCCCAGCACATCCGCCATCTTAACAAGCGGCACCACGTCGTTGCCCGCACCAATGATCACCACCGAGACAGCAGGTCTGACAAACTCGATAAAAGCCGTAAGTTCGTGTGTAGCCGATACATAATTCCTGAAGGCCGAAGCCTTTTCTGTCATTACTCTTTTGACGTCCAGCAGCAAAACATCCTTCCATTCCCCGTCCTCTTTCCCACTCGAAATCAACTTTCCACTCTTCCACAGCAGACAGGTCCCCGGTTGAGGTAAACGTTTGTTATTCAACGAGAACAGTGTCACTAAAACCGCACGCTGGCTTTCCGCGACTATTAATTTTAATAATTCGATCGGGTTTTTAGGATCATCCGGATCGATAGGTTCAAACAATACCCGGATGACCCCGTTGCAGCCGATGCCCACACCCAGCCTGGCGTCGTCCTCGTCCATCGTGTCATAGGTGACCAGCATCGACTTGCGCCGACTCAACGCAAACAGGGCCTTTTGGAGCGCATCTCCTTCCAGGCAGCCACCGCTAATGGCTCCCGTCAGTCTTCCCTCATCTGTCACCAGCATCCGTGCCCCCGGCCTGCGGTAGGACGAACCGTCCACATGCACGACCGTAGCCAGCGCCGTTTGCCTGCCTTCCTTCCGGGCCGCCTCAAAAGCGCTGATGATATCGTTGATCTCTTTTATTGCCATCGTGCTATAAAATTATCGATTTTATCCCAATAGGCCGGACAGGCGTTGTTCTACAGTAATATGCCGTGAACTGGCGCCAATAGTTAAATTAACCGGGCGGTAATACGTGAGTCGTTATGAAATTAAATAGATGGGGTGGTTGAAGTGGCTTCCTCATAAACCAATCGGCGCCATATTCTTTATAAGTTTTCAAAGCCTCATCATTGGCTGACATAAGAATCACAGGTATATGCCTATGTTCAGCCATTGATTTTATTTTTTTACACATTTCCCGTCCATCATCAGATCCTACGTTAATATCGAGGAAAATCAGATCAGGTTTAAAAGAAGCTAATATATCCAGGCCCTCCTGACATGATGTAGTTACGGAAACATCATACCCTCCTTTCTTAAGAAACCCCTTCATTGCTACTAACAGGTCCTTGTCGTCATCGACAACCATTATTTTCTTCATAATTGGTTTGCATTAATACAGGCCAAAAATTAATTACTTACTTAAAAGTTTAATAGTGCTCACGATTATTGCGACCAAAAAAAAGAGCTAGACGATCCCTAGCTCAAAGTAACAACGAATGATAATATTAATTTTTATCTTTAATCAAGTATTGGACCAGCTTTTTGCTCCCTGCCAGTTTCACCGGCTACATGATTTTCACCGGATATCTTAAACAATGCTGATTCTTATTTTCCCCTGTGAAAAAAATTCCCCAAAAATCCCTGTATTACGATCCCGGAAGGCCGGGGTACTATTTTATAATATATTTCTTTATGAATACGATCGCGATAACCACCAAGACCAGCTTCCAGAGGTGCTGGTCGATAAGATAAAAAGTCCGGGTTAAGAAAAGGTCCATCGTAGCGGGCCGCCGTCGCTGCTCCTGCAAGGCCTCCCGGAGAAAGGGTGTGTTGGACCCGCTTATATTTTTCTTTCCATCACCGTAAAAAGAGGCGTAAAAGGCCGGATAGTCTGAATAATGCCGGATCGCATGTTTCATACGCGAAAAGTACCGCCGCCGGTCGGTAAGGGTGGTGGCCATGGACGGGCCTTCCAGCAGGATCTGCACAAGTGTGAAAAGAGCAACCGCGCCGCCGGCTATGATCCCTATGATCACAAGATACCCCGGCCAGCCAAAGCGTCCGGGAACGAAATCAAAGAATACTTTGTCCACCAGGATCGCACACACACCAACCGTCCCTCCAATAAGAAACCAGCGCATGTTCTTTTTATACTGGCTGGTGAACGTGGCCTTGAAATCGCCATCGATCTCAAAGTCGGCACTCGTGGCAATTTTCTGCCTCAGGTACAAGAACTGATCGAGGGTGATCGGTCCGGGCTCAACAAATGAATGTCTTCGATATGTAATAACGGACATGGTGAAAGTGACTTTAGTTCATTTTCACAATATTGACCATTTAATTGGAATTGGCGCGGACCAATGAGTGGTTTGCAGGATCCGATGATCCATTGGCGGAAGAACAGCAGACCATGATCAATTATTCGCTCATTTTACCCCCCTCATGAGGCTGTCCAAACGCGTGAAATCCTATCTTTGTTATAGACTGTCAAGCTGTATAATTCAGGCATTAAGCCCTATTCAACTATAGGAACAGCTTATGAAAAAAGAGATATTAATTGTGGAGGATTTCGTCCTGGCCAATGACCTGCGGCTGGTCTTGAAAAAGGCGGGTTATCATGTTTGCGGCATTGCAAATTCTGTCAATGAGGCAAGGGTGATCATCAAAAAGGATAGGCCATCTCTGGCCTTACTCGATATTCATCTTAAAGGAAAGCTGGATGGGATCATCCTTGCAAAGGAACTGAAGGAAAATAATATAGGCTTTGTATACCTGTCTGCCAATTCCGATCTGCAAACCCTTGAAGCGGCAAAAGCCACTGAACCTTATGGCTTTGTCGTAAAACCCTATCGCGAAACAGACCTGCTGGTGACGCTGGACATTGCCCGTTATAGGCAGAAGCATGGCCTTGAGTCCAGGATCAGGCGTGAGCATCTCCTGCACAACCTCCTGTCTGAGATCTTAGATATGCATATCGATTGGGAGACCAAATTTATGCATATTGCCAGGGCTTTTCAATCATTTTTACCCTTTGATCATATTGCCGTCACTAAGAGAACTGATGACCTGCTGTATCACGCAGTCAGTTACCTGCGCATTGGCTTTGATGAATACCAGCTGATAAAAACCAACGAATTGCTGACCATAACCGGTCTGAAAGCCAGCAAACTGCATCAGATCCAAGAGGCTTGTCCTTCGAATATCAGGGCCGGTTGGTACAATGGCCCCGATTTTGAAAGCGCCTGTATGATCAACCCGATGATGAAACTCCTGGCCGATACCTTTGCGCTGACGTCCAACCTTTTAATACCGGTGCTATCTGCCAACGGAGGGATTTTTATTTTTTCCTTTTTCAGTCGTCGCAATGATGTATATAACCAGGATCATCTTGCTTTACTTTTCAGGCTGCAACAGATGCTTACCATCATCGTGGACAGCATATCCTCTTTCATCTACCCTGATGACACAAACCCAAAAAGTAAAAGGAATCGCGGGGTCGCTTCTCTACCATCTGCCCGCCGCCCCGTATTTGATGGTATCATCGGCAACAGCATTGCCTTGCTGAATGTATTGGATGCCGTATCCCGGGTGGCCCCCGTGGATACTTCGGTTCTGCTATTAGGGGAAAGCGGGACCGGTAAGGAGAGAATTGCCGATTCCATTCATCAGAACTCCTATTGTAAGAACAAACCTTTTGTCAAGGTGAATTGCGCTGCATTGCCGGGCAGTTTGATGGAATCCGAATTATTTGGTCATGAAAAGGGAGCCTATACGGGTGCGCTGGACAAACGTATTGGAAAATTCGAACTGGCTGAAGGTGGAACCACATTCCTGGATGAGATTGGTGACATGCCCCCCGAGATGCAGGTGAAATTGCTGCGGGTATTGCAGGAAAAGGAAATTGAGCGGATAGGCGGCAGTCATCCCATTAAAGTAAATGTACGGATCATCGCCGCAACCAACAGGAACCTTGAAAAAGAAGTGGCTGAGGGAAGGTTTCGTCTCGATCTGTACTACAGGTTGAATGTGTTTCCAATCATGCTGCCGGCATTACGCGATCGCAAAGAAGATCTGCCGGAATTAGCCGATTTCATTGCTGCCCGATGCTGTAAAAGGTTTAATAAATCTTATCATGGCGTTGGCTACCCGAAACTTATCAGAGGTTCCTGGGCAAGCAGTAAATAAAAATCATCAAAATGGGAACAAAAAAACTCTAAAAATATGAACCATTACGACATGGACGCTGCCGCCATTGCCGGCATGCTCAACAATTCCTATTTCAAAGGCATTTATGAAGGAAACATCGACCTATTGAAGACCGTATACTATGAAAATACTTTGTTATTGGGAGATGTCAAGGGTCAGCCCTACTTCAAGACGCTGGCCCAATACCTGGATGGCGTCAGGAATCGTCAAAGTCCGAAGGAGTCGGCCAAGCCTTTCAGCGGTCTTATTCTTGGTATCGATATTATCAATTCCATCGCGGTCGCCAGGGTGCAGGTGAAGATGTACGATTTCAACTACTACGAGCTGCTCTCCTTTCATAAATTCGATGATAAATGGCTTATCGTTAATAAAATGATATCGGATGTTCAGGTGTAGCAAACTTATAACCGGTAAATCATGCCGGTGGTAAAATGAAGACCGCCAATCGATAGATAGAACCCTTTACGACGCAACGACGGACCCGGATTTCTGATCAAGTCCATTACTAAATGGGCTATCATGAAATATAAAAATATTATCCTATGCGTCATAATCTTCGCGACCGTCTTTACTGCCTGCAGAAAGGGTAATTCCGGGGACAACCAGGCTCCGCCTCCGCCTGAAAAAAAAGTGACTGTCAGTACCTTTGCCGGTGATGGAACGGATGCCTACCTGGATGGTCCTTTATTATCCGCCAAATTTCATACTCCCGTCGATGTCGCTATTTCCGCCGGCGGAATCCTGTATGTTGCGGATTACAATGGCCGCCGGATCCGGGCAATTGCCGGCGGACAGGTGTCTGTACTGGCGGGTGATGGGAATTTTGGTACCCGGAATGGCTCCCCTGACTCGGCTGAATTTGTCGATCCTTATCGTATTGAGGTTGATCCTGGTGGTAATGTATATGTTATGGATCAGGCTGATGCCCGTGTCCGGCGGATCACGCCCGACGGGGTAGTATCCACTTATGCCGGCACCGGGGTGGCCGGGTTTAAGGACGGTGATATATCTGTCGCCCTGTTCGGGCAGGGTATGGGCGGTATTGCCTTGGGCGCTGAAGGTGCTGTGTATATCGATGACACCAATAATGGCCGTATCCGAAAGATCAGTGCTGCCGGGCAGGTTAGTACTTTTGCCGGCAAGGCGGCGAAGGGCTTTGTGGACGGGGATACTTCCGTGGCAGAATTCCTAAATCCAAACGCAATCCTTTTTGACAGGCAAGGTAATATGTATGTAGCGGACAATGGAAATTATTGTATCCGTAAAATAACCCCCGCAGGGATGGTGTCCCGGTTTAGCGGTATGGGGACGCATGGAATGGCCGATGGTCCGGCCGCCACAGCTCAGTTCCATTATATTTACGATATGGTGATCGATAAGGACGGGAACCTCCTTCTATGCGATGGGGACCGCATCCGTAAAGTAAACCCGGCGGGTATGGTGTCGACCCTTGCCGGCAGCACCATAGGCTATGCCGATGGGGACGGTCCCACGGCTCAATTCAATTACCCCGCCGGGCTCGCGATAGATTCCGAAGGGAATCTCTATGTAGCGGATGCGATGAATAACAGGGTGAGGAAGATAATCTTCAAGTGATCAGGCCAAACCAAACAGGTCAAGGTTCATCACCTTTGTCCATGTCGCCACGAAGTCCTGCACGAATTTTTCTCCTGCATCTTCACATGCATAGACTTCGGCGATGGCCCGAAGCTCGGAGTTCGAACCGATGATCAGATCGACCCGGGTGCCGGTCCATTTTATCTCCCCTGTGATGCGGTCGGAGCCCGCAAATATCTTCTGGGCATCCGATGTAGCCTTCCAGGTGGTGGACAGATCCAGTAGGTTCACGAAAAAATCGTTGGTAAGCGTCTCCGGTCGTTTGGTGAAGACACCGTGCTGCGACTGGTCGAAGTTTGTGTTCAGGACCCGCATGCCTCCTATCAGGACCGTCAGCTCAGGAGCCGTCAGCGTCAGGAGCTGCGCCCTGTCAACCAGTATTTCTTCGGCCGAGCTGATGTGATGTGTTTTCAGATAATTGCGAAATCCATCTGCTGCCGGTTCGAGCACTTCAAATGATTCGACATCCGTTTGCTCTTGCAAGGCGTCGGCGCGTCCGGGTGTAAATGGGACGGTAAGATTATGACCGGCATTCCTGGCGGCCTTCTCTATGGCTGCAGAGCCGCCTAAAACGATCAGGTCGGCCAGAGAAACGGCCCGGCCATCGGTTCGGCCATTGTTAAATTCGTGCTGAATTCCTTCCAGGGCCGATAATACTTTAGCCAGTTGGGCAGGGTTGTTCACTTCCCAATCCTTCTGAGGGGCGAGACGAATGCGGGCGCCATTGGCGCCTCCGCGTTTATCAGAACCGCGAAAGGTCGATGCCGATGCCCAGGCGGTCGATACCAATTGAGCAATTGTCAGCCCGGTATTCAGTATTTTACCTTTCAGTGCATCTATGTCCTTTTGCTCAATCGATTGATGTGTAACGGTTGGAATGGGGTCCTGCCAGATCAGTTCTTCTGTCGGCACTTCGGGACCCAGGTAGCGGGCCCGCGGCCCCATATCCCGGTGTGTCAACTTGAACCAGGCCCGGGCGAAGGCATCGGCGAATTCGTCGGGATGTTCATGGAAATGTCTTGAAACTTTCTCATAAGCCGGATCAACCCTTAATGCGATATCTGAGGTCAGCATAAATGGGGCGTGGCGTTTTGCCGGGTCGTGTGCATCGGGTATTGTACCGGCGCCTGCGTCTCCCTTTGGTTTCCACTGGTGTGCGCCGCCTGGTCCTTTTGTCAGTTCCCATTCGTAGCTGAACAGGTTTTCAAAAAAGCTGTTGCTCCATTTTGTTGGCGTTGCGGTCCATGCTCCTTCAATGCCGCTGGTTATCGTGTCACCTGCGTTGCCGCTGCCGTATGTATTTTTCCAGCCGAGTCCCTGTTCCTCGATGCCTGCCCCAGCCGGTTCGCGGCCTACGTATTGGCCGGGATCCGCTGCTCCATGGGTTTTGCCGAAGGTGTGACCGCCTGCGATCAGCGCAACGGTCTCATAGTCATTCATCGCCATGCGACCAAAGGTTTCGCGGATATCGCGGGCTGAGGCGAGAGGGTCGGGGTTCCCGTTCGGCCCTTCCGGATTCACATAGATGAGGCCCATCTGGACGGCGCCGAGCGGATTCTCCAGTTCCCTGTCGGTCGTATATCGCTCGTCTCCGAGCCATGTCTTTTCTGAGCCCCAATAGACATCTTCCGCGGGTTCCCAGACATCCTGCCTTCCGCCACCGAATCCGAAGGTTTTCAGGCCCATCGATTCGAGGGCACAGTTGCCTGTCAGGATCATCAGGTCTGCCCAGGAAAGTTTGCTGCCATATTTCTTTTTAACCGGCCAGAGTAACAGGCGCGCCTTGTCTAAGTTCGCATTGTCAGGCCAGCTGTTGAGCGGTGCGAAGCGCTGGGTGCCGAATCCTGCTCCGCCGCGGCCGTCTGAAACACGATAGGTACCGGCGCTATGCCAGGCCATGCGTATGAAGAGCGGTCCGTAATGACCATAGTCGGCCGGCCACCATTCCTGTGAGGTGGTCATCAGTTGGAAGATGTCTTTCTTTACGGCATCCAGGTCCAGACTCTTAAACGCTGAAGCATAGTTGAATGCCTCGCCCATCGGATCCGATAAGGTAGAATTTTGACGGAGGATATTCAATTTCAATTGGTTGGGCCACCAATCCCGGTTTCTTGTGCCGCTACCTGCGCTTTGCTTCAACGATCCGTTTAAAAAAGGGCATTTGGCTGCATCGCTTGTTTTGTTGACTTCAGATAATTTGCTCTGATCTGTATTATTTTCCATGATGTATAGATTTCCTTTGTTTATAGCTTAAATTTAAGGAAATCTTTTTTGTAAATTTATTTATGAAACTCCTGGTTACCTTATCGCTCTTTCTATTCTATCAAAATGTCGCCAATTTCGTCACCCGGCTTGACTTCGCCAAAGCCACCAAGGACGGGATTTATCTAAATGGGTATGTGGTTAATATCCCCTATGAAAAAGCCAGGAGCCTGAATGGTAAAAAAATAAGGGTAAACGGGAAAGTGACGATCGTTAAAGGTTTGAAAAAACGGCCGAAGCAAACATTGCAGCAGGGACGGGAAGAAGATACCCGCTATATCGAATCTCCAAGGATCGAGATCCTCAAAATCTGAGCTATTTTTTGACCAGGTCACTGGGGGAATACCCATAGTGCTTTTTAAATGCGCTGGAGAAATGCGATAAGTTCTCGAAGCCCACTTCATAATATATCTCCGAGGGTTTGCCGTGTTTTTCCGACAATTCATAGTGCGCCAGTTCCAATCGTTTTTGAGTCAACCATTCCTGTGGGTTTTTCTTGTAGATTTTTTGGAAATCCCTTCTGAAAGTGGATAGGCTTCTCCCCGTCATATAGCAGAATTTCTCCATCGTCATGTTGAACTTAAAGTTGCGCTCCATGAATTCGGTGAGATCTATTTTACCGGGTTCTTCGAAATTGGCCAGCAGGCTATCCATATCCTTATCGATCGTCCTGAGTATGCTGATAGCCTCCTCAATTTTTATGTTGGCGATATTCTCCGGCAGGTCTCCCGAGAGGTCGAAGTATGGAATCAGTGAGGCCAGGCAGCTTTCCAACAGGGGATGCCTGGTAAAAGTGCGCAGTTTCTTTATCGGCGATGGCTCACCAGTTGCTTCATAGCGGGTATAATATCGCTTCAATCGCTCTTTTGTCAGTACCATTGCAACGGCCTTATGCGGCCTCCCATCTTTTGGGTAATTGATGATGGTTGCCAACTGGTTTCGTGGTATCAGAAAGATGTCTCCGGCCCCAAAAATATGGACGGCATCATTCAGCACGATCCTGGTCTCTCCTGAAATCAACCAAACCAGCATATGTTGTTCAAAGATCACTTCCGTCTTAAAGAGTTTTCCTTCGTAGAGTGACAGCTTGATATCCGGGGTAATATATTTTGTCTGGAATTCCATCTGCGTTTCACAAATATAGGATCAATCGGCAGGAAACAAAACTCCGGTCATTTTCTCACTCAATGTCCATAATTTTTCTGCGCTGGTCCTGTCGAGTGAATAAGGTTGGACCCCGTGCATTGATGAGGGTTCGTCATATTTGTGTTCGATGCTGCCTTCATCCAATTCGGCGATGTCTGCATTTTCGCAATAGACCCCTCCCCTATCGTTCAGCTGCGGGCTGGTTGCACACCACAATGTCGTGGCTGCGCCCTGGGCTATTGTTTTCAGTTTTGCGGCCAGTTCAGGAAATATTTCTCCGTTGGCATCGTGCATGCCCATTTGCTGAAACAAACCCGGCGGCACATCGCGGGCCAGATCTGTGCCGTTGACGGAGCCGGGGTGGAGACTAAATGCATGTACTCCATGCCTGGCGCCACGGGCATCCAGTTCGACGGCAAAAAGGTTATTGGCTGTTTTGGACTGACCATATCCCTGTAAGGTCTCATAATCCCGCTTTTCAAAATTGGGATCCTCAAAATTAAAAGGCGCGATCTGGTGGCCATATGATGAGACGTTCACGACCCTTGCGCCGTTAGCCTTTTTCAAGGCGGGCCAGAGCCTGGCGGTGAGCTGGAAATGACCCAAATGATTGGTAGCCAATTGCGATTCATAGCCTCGCCCATCCCGGCGCAAAGGGACCCACATGATCCCTGCATTATTGATCAACATGTGCAGGGGGCGGCCTGTGGCCAGGAATTTTTCTGCCAGCCGATCGACCGATGCAGGATCCATCAGTTCCAATTGTTCGATGGATACATTCTCCCATCCTGCCAGGTTTTTGCCGGCTTTGTCAATATCCCGTGCGCCTACGATGACCCTGGCCCCTGCCATCAGCAGGGCTTTTACGGTTTCCAACCCGATTCCCGCATTGCCGCCGGTGACGATGGCTGTTTTCCCGGAGAGATCGATGCCTTTTATTACATCGCCGGCTGTGGACCGATAGCCAAAGCCCGATCCAAGGGGTCTTTGCTGCTGCCCGTTGTAGTTGTTCTGTGTTGTTTCGTTTGTCATATACTTTGTTTTAATACCTCAAAATTAGCAGTCCCTATCGGGACCTGGTTTGTTCAAAACGTCAATTTGCTTTGTTTATAACGTCAGCAGCGCTTATCTTTATTCGGACCAACAACATTCTCTTGTTATTTTCCTTTAAAGACCGGTTCCCTGATCTGGATCCCTATTGGGATAAATATCTCGCCCTGCAGAAGCGGGTGGAATTCCCTGCCAGGACCCTTCTGCTGCAAGAGGGCAAGACCGCGCAAAATTATTTCTTTGTTGAAAAGGGTTGTCTGCGGCTCTGGTTTGATAACAAGGGAAAGGATACGACGGTACAGTTCTTTTTTGAGAACGAGGGGGTCGCCTCGCTGGAAAGCTTTCAGAAGAATATCCCCAGTATTTTTGCCATCGAAACGATCGAGCCGAGCATTGTACAGGTGTTGCCCAAAAGCGCCCTGGTGGCAATGCTGAAGGAACTGGATCAACATCCCGTATTCCTTCGGGCGCTCATGGAGATCTCTTTCGAGCGGCAGCGTCATTATGTCAACGAATTTCTCTCCCGTATCAGGGACACGCCCCTGGAACGCTATCTCCATCTTATCGAAGAAAGGCCGCATATCGTCCAACGGGTACCGCAACACTATATTGCCTCCTATCTGGGTATCAGTTCTGTACACCTGAGCCGGATCAAAAATACGCGGGCCCGCAAAAAATAAGAGCGGCCGGCATTAAGACCTGCGTTGAGACCTGCCGGCATTGAGACCGGCGGCACTCGGACCGACCGGCATTTGATAACAAATGTTATCGTCCGGGGACGACAGTCCTTCTACCTTTGGGAGAAATAAATTAATATGAAAGCAGCCGTTTTGTATCATAGTGGAGCAATGCCGCAGTATGTGGATGTTCCGGAGCCCGTTGTGGAAAGCGACGATGAAGTCCTGGTATCGGTGAAGGCCGTTGCCTTAAAACATTTTGACAAGGGACGCGCCAGGGGTACACACTACTCTACAGCGCCGGATCCGCAGGTGGCCAGGGTCATCGGTGGCGACGGGGTTTGCCTGCTGCCCGATGGGACCAGGGTCTACGCGATGGGGGTCAGCGGGATGATGGCCGAAAAGGCTACCGTGGAGAATGACCGGATGGTGCCCATACCGGCGGGTCTGGATGACGCTACTGCCGCGGCTCTACCCAACGCCGTCATTGGCGCTGCCATGGCCCTGCGTTTCCGGGCGGGTATCGAGCCGGGAGATACCGTGCTGATCAATGGGGCTACCGGCTTTACCGGCAGGGTTGCCGTGCAGATCGCCCGGCATTATGGAGCGGGAAGGATACTCGCTACGGGAAGAAATTCTGCCTCCTTAGATGAATTGATCCAGCTGGGTGCCGACGAGGTTATTTCACTCAGGCAAAGCGATGAAGACCTGACAGTCCGGTTGAAAACCCTCCATCAGCAGAAGCCTGTCAACGTGGTTATCGACTATCTATGGGGACATACCGCAGAAATGATCCTGGCCGCCTTAAAAGGCAGCGGGTCCTTCACCCCCAGAACGCGGTTCGTGTCAGTAGGAAGTATAACGGGGGACTTACTGCAATTGTCTGCTGCCAACTTACGGAGCGTTGATCTGCAGCTGTCGGGCTCGGGCCTGGGAAGCTGGACGAAGAGCCAGGTGCGGGCCCTGTTTGCGGAGATCCTGCCCGGGATGTTCCAGCTGGCCGCCGATGGAAAGCTGCGGGTCGGGACCGTCCCTGTCGCGATACGGGATATTGAAAGCCTCTGGGACCTGGAGGTTGCGGATGGGAAAAGACTGGTCGTTCAGATTTAGGCGTAGTTGTGATGGGGGATGACCGATGGTTCAGGTCCAGGAATTCTTGTGATGAAAAAAGACTGGTGGTCCAAATGTAGGAAGTCCTTATATTGGGGCAATGAAGATGATCCATTGGTACCTGCCGATCTTTTTTCTTTGCATCGGTCAAACGGGGTCCACCCAGACAATTCTCCCTTCCAGCCCAAACATGCAAATGGCCTATGCGAAGGGTACAAGAGACCGCAGCGGCGCCCCCTCTATTTCATATTGGCAAAACAGGGCGGATTATGCCCTGAAGGTCTCCTACGATCCCGGGAGCCGGGCGTTGAAAGGATGGGTGGATATCGACTATATCAATAATAGCCCGGATACCCTGGATCGACTGGTCTTTAAGCTGTACCCTAACCTGTATAAGGGCGATGCGATGCGGAATACGGTCGTCTCCCCTGCCGATCTGGGTGAAGGGATGCGGATCGATACGATAAGGATTGATGGTGATCCGATCGACGCCGGTCGACGAAAGGTCAGGGGAACCAATATGTTCCTGAAAATAAAACCACTCCTTCCCCGGCAGCACCGGCATATTACGATCGGTTATAGTTATACGCTAAATCAAGGTTCCTTTATCAGGACGGGCCTGATCGACAGCGGTGCCGCTGTCATTGCCTATTTTTTTCCCCGGGTAGCCGTCTATGACGATATCGACGGCTGGAATGAATACCCGTATATGGGAAAAGAAGAGTTCTATCATGATTATGGCAATTTCGACGTCGATATCGAAGTCCCGGGGAATTACCAGGTCTGGGCGACGGGCTCATTGACCAATACCGATGCCGTGTATTCTGCAAAATATGTCCAGCGGATCAGAACGGCGGAGACCCAGGATACGGTGACCGATGTCATTGGTCCGAAAGACCTGGAAGCCGGCGGTATTACTGTGAATCAGGCCATGAATCATTGGAAATTTTCCGCCAGGGAGGTCACGGACTTTGCGTTTGCGATCAGCAATCATTATATCTGGAAGGCGTCCAGTCTGGTGGTCGATTCCCTGACAAAAAGACGGACTCGTGTCGATGCGGTCTTTAATCCTTTACATACGAGTTTTCTGCCCGTCGCCGGCTATGCCCGGCAAACCGTCGATCTGATCAGCCGGTATCTTCCGGGGATCCCCTTCCCTTATCCGCACCAGACAATATTTGAAGGGCTGGATGCAATGGAATATCCGATGATGGTCAATGAACTGCCATTCGCAGACAAAAAGGAAATGATCCAGTTCACGGCACATGAGGTCTTTCATGCCATCTTTCCTTTTTACGTGGGTACGAATGAGACCAAGTTCTCCTTTATGGATGAGGGTTGGGCCACCCTGTCAGAATTCCTGTTATACCCGATGATCGAGCCGGGCTCTGCCGCGGATTACGATTGTAGTTCGGTGAATCTTTCGGCGGGTTCCGATGAGGACGTTCCTATCATGACGCCAACACCCCAACTCTATGGCAAGGCCAGATTTGCCGATAAAGACCTTAAGCCCGCCCTCGGCTTCTTTTATATCAGGGAAATGCTGGGCGACTCCCTGTTCCTGAAGGGCCTGCAAGCCTATATCCACCAGTGGCAGGGCAGGCATCCCTCGCCCTACGATCTCTTCTATTCCATGAATACCGCCACAGGCATCAACCTGGACTGGTTCTGGATGAACTGGTTCTTTGAAAAGAATGTTCCCGACCTGGCTATTGGCCGGGTGAGCCGAAAGCAAAAAGATTATTCCGTTGTCATCTCCAATCCCGGGACAGCGGCTGTTCCTGTCCATCTAACTATCGTTTATCAGGATGGATCTACACAGGTCATCCATAAGAGCATCGGCGCCTGGTCGGACCGTCGCAAGGAAGTTATCCTGAGCTTTAGGGCGAGATCGGCCGTGAAGGAACTGGTGCTGGGCGACGGCCTTACCGTGGACGTCAACCTGGCGAATAACCATTGGCGATCTACGCCGGTCGCGCCCGCGTCTTCAAAATAATTATATTTGCGCAACCTAAGTCGTTAGTTATGATAAAAACAAATCATCTCCTGGGCATATTGGCTGCAGGATTCTTTTTTTTGACCGGATGTGTTCCCATGAAGAAATTCAATGCCGCACAACAGGCCTTGTCGTCGGCGAGATATGACAGCGCGAAGCTCGATAGGAAGGTGAAGGACCTGGAGACGTCATTGGCGCAGGCCAACCAACTGGCGAGCGACCGGAAAGGGCAGTTCGATTCCCTGGCGCTGGTGATGGAGGCGCAGCGTGTGGCGCTGAGCAGGCAGATCGCCGATCTGCAGGATAAGAATAATCAATTGTCGGCGGAATCTTCGAACCGCCAATCCCAACTTAGCAAGAGCAAACAGGAATTGCTGAACCAGCAGGCTAAGCTGGAGCATCTCCAGGCCCTGATGGATAAACAGAAAAAGGCGATCGAACAGATCCGAAAGAAGATGACCGATGCCCTGGTCGGGTTCAAATCCAATGAATTGACCGTCGCCATCAAGAACGGGAAAGTGTATGTCAGCCTGCAGGAGAATTTACTCTTCCCTTCCGGCAGTGCCGTTGTCAATCCCAAGGGGAAGGAGGCGCTGGGGAAATTGGCGGAGGTGCTGAACCAAAACCCGGATATCACCGTGGATATCGAGGGGCATACGGATTCCATTCCTATCCGGGGGAAATACCAGGATAACTGGGACCTCAGTCTGGCGCGTTCTGCCTCGATCGTGCGGATCCTCACGTTTGATTATAAAGTCGATCCCATGCGGGTGATCGCATCGGGACATAGTCAATATGACCCGGTTCAGACCAACAGCAATCCTGAAGGGAGGGCACTGAACAGGAGAACGGATATCATTCTTTCGCCCAAGCTGGATGAACTGTATAAATTATTACAGACGCCGGATATGTAGGGTGCCTGCCATCAGACAGGTTCCGTCAACTTGCTGTCGGAATCATCCACATTGACTTCGCAATGACTGCCGCTGCCTTTCGGGGTATAGTACTGTGAATAGATAAAATGGTCGCGGCTGTGCCGGATATATTTCGTCTTGAATTTTTCAAAGATGGCAGAGGGTTGTTTCTTCCCGTTGACGAGCAGCTTGCGCGCATCGAGGATGAATGAAAAAGTTTCGGGATGTTGGATCAACCCAAGGGATACCAGGTCGGCCGAGATCATTATGACATAGATGTTGGGCTGTTTTGTGTAGATCAGCGGACTGGCCAGGGTGGGCGCAGTCTCGGGCTGAGCCGGCTGTGTGGGCTCCATGGGCTCCGTGGATTGGGTTGGTTGACCAGGCTGAGTTGGTTGGGTAGGCTGACCAGGCTGTGAAGGCTGAGTTGATTGCGTGGATTGGGTAGGCTGCCCGGGTTGCGCAGGTGTCGCCGGGAAAGGAGCGGGCAATGGACTGCCGGGGGCAGATGCCGGTGAAGGAGCGATGGGAACCGGCGCCGGAGGATGAGTGTCGGGGACGGGTGCTGACAGAGGAGCGTCGGAGGCTGGTTCGGGCGGAGGAGGAAAAGGTCTTTCCTGTTCCGCAGCAAAGGCGACAAAGACATACAGGTATCGTTCATATTGTTCTGTCGGCACCAGGATCCCGTTGACTTTGAACCCGGTCACCTTGTCGTTCAGCTTCCTGATCTCGTAGTGATTGCCCTTGTCATCGGTTGCCGAGGCGTGGTATTTTTTCTGGCCTTTTGCTGTTTCGTTATGACTGGTTACGGATATAAGATCTATTTTTTGCGGTGCAGTATCCACGATCACAGCGTTGCGCCCGGGGCCTGCATCCATGACCTGTACGGGCCTGCTGTGGTTTGGCGACGGATCTTTCTTTTCTTTCATACTGATCAGGCTGACCGATGCCAGGACCAGGAGCCCGAATGATAGAATTGCCTTTTCCATATTTTGTAATTTTCTGTTTTCCTTGTCCAGCATTCTTTTGATGCGCCAGAACAGGTCGGTTTTTCCGCCATCGAGCTGCAGGGCTACAGGGGTTAAGACTGGCCGGCTCCTTGCGGCTATTTGTGTAAAGGCCAGCAGGGCCTCGAAATAGCTGTTCGGGTCGGGCGTAGCGGCCAGGACCTTGTCGTCGCAGCAGGTCTCTCTTTCCTGTCGTATGAGGGTGGCTATCCAGCGAACAGCGGGGTTGAAAAAGAAGAGGGTCTCTGTAAAATATAAAAAGAGGTTTGCTGCATAATCACTCCTCCGGATATGCGCCAGCTCGTGCAAAAGGATAGTCTCTACCTGGTCGGGCGGAAGCTGGGCCAGGACGCCCAGGGGTACCAGAATGAGCGGCCTGAATAGTCCGAGGGCGGCCGGCGCCATGACACGTCCCGATTGCAGCAATGTCACTTTTCTTTTGATCCCCAGCTGCCGGGCCAGGATCGAAACCCGGGCATCCCAGTATTCCCCGGGCGGCGCCACCCCTTCGCGGCGAAGGCGGCGGGCCTGGTACCACCCACCTGTTATACGCAGCCATTGCAGAGATAGACAGGCCAGCCAGATGAGGGTGATCGTTCCGGCCTGTGCATCCAGAAAATCAATCCCCTGTTGCACCAGCCTTTCCTGTCCCTGCCTGCTGGTTATGCTGCCCTGCTGCAGACCGGAGCGTTTGGTTCCTTCGTTTCCGTTTCCAGCATTTCCCTTTCCCGGAGCCTCCGCTACCCGTACCATAGGTAGCGTTGTCAATCCTCGCTGCCTGATCTCGTAGCCAAAGGTGGCCGCGGTTACCAGGAGGAAGAGCAGGAGATCGGCCGCCAGGAGGTTGTAGCGAAGGGTTGCCGGCCATCTGCGGGTTGAGCCGATGACGAGGACCGCAAGCGCCGCTGCCAGAATCCCTTCCCAGCAGGAGTGGACCAGGGTCCAGCAGATGGCTCTTGCCGCTGCACCGGAGAGAAAGGTATCCAAAAAGAGAGATTGCATGGATCAGGGTTTATTTTTTTTTGAATTGTCGAGGAGCGTGCGGATCTCGTCCAGCTCTTTCTGTGAGGCCTTTTTGTTGTTGAGCAAATGCAGCATGAGGCTGCTGACCGAGCCGTTGAACAGGTTGTCTACGAAGCGGTCGAGCAAAAGACTCTTGGTTTTACTTTCTTCCGGCGCCGGGCTGTAGATATGTTTCACCTGACGCTCATCTCTGACGAGGAGTCCTTTTTCCGCCATCAGTTGCATCAGTTTCAATGTGGAGGCATACTGGACCTCGCGTCTGTCCTCATTCAGCCGTTCATTGACGAAACGGACAGTATTGGGTCCATGCTGCCAGAGTACCTGGAGGATCTCCAATTCCGATCGGGTGGGTTCGATACTGCCTTTTTTCCTAGCTTTTTCTCCTTTCATTCCTCCAAGGTAGGAAACTTTTCCTATATACAAAATAAATCTAGGAAATATTTCCTAGTTCTCGTTTTTGTATTTGACGCTGATATAAAAATTGTCGGTATCCACCTTGAAATCCGCGGGAGGGATGTCGGTAAGCCGATCGGGTTTCGATCCTGCGGTGGAGTGTCGGTAGTCCATGGGGTTTCGATCCGGCGGTCGAACTGTCCGTAAGCCGAACGACCTTCGATTCGCCGGTCTGGAATTCCGGCAGTGAAAGGCTCTTCCATTCCCCCGTCGGCTCAATGAATTCCCAGCGGTTCTTTGCCGTCGTTATTTTTACGGGCATGTTGAAACTCCAAATGTGCCGTTTTTTGGAGATATT
>Ga0247778_1000962_pt1 | contig 18083 bp, 16 predicted proteins | sample UWRJL049202B5_FD_179939 | JGI IMG/M metagenome (GOLD analysis project Ga0247778, IMG submission 179939) | Plant litter microbial communities from Arlington Agricultural Research Station in Wisconsin, United States - UWRJ-L049-202B-5 | ecosystem: Environmental > Terrestrial > Plant litter >... | reverse complement strand
AATATAATTTAAAAAAAAATTAATTTTTAATTTTTTTTTTTAATTTTTTTTTTTAAATATAAAAAATTAAAAAATTTTTTTTTTTTTTTTTTAATAATTATTTCTTAAATATTTTTTAATTTTTTAAAATTCCGAATATTATTATTTGTTTTATTTTTTTTTTAAATATAATTTATATTATATTATAATAAATTATTTTATAATAAATTCTGAATTTAGATTTTTTTGTTTTTTATAATAAAAGTTTTATAAATATAAATATATTTTTTATTTTAAGTTTTTATTTATTTTTTTGATTATTAATTATGATTTATTTTTATTAATATCTAAAAATAATAAATATTTATTATTATTTTCAAATATTATTTCATTATTTTCAGTTAATTTTTTTAATTAATATAAGATAATAATTATTGTCGTGACATATTAGTCATAGGGCTTCCACGCTAGTTTAGGTGGCTTGTTTAGCAATTATAAGAGTTTTCTAAAACCTATAATATAATTACAATCTTTTATTATAATTTCTCTTTTGATATATATTATATAAATCCTCTATAATATTAATATTGATCAATGATTAATGTTATAAATTTAATTATAGATTAATAAAATTATATCTAATAAAAATAATCGATATTATTGATAATAAATATATTAATATTTAATAATATAACCATTTCTATTATAGCTCCCAATTATATATATTTATTATTATCGATCTTTTTATTAAGATTTTGAATTTAAGTTATTTTAATTTTATAATATCCAGCTAGATGTTCCTAATTTAAATCTTTTAATTAAATCTTTTTAAAAAATTAATATTCCAATTTTAATTGATTTATAATAAAATAATTATATAATAATCAATATTTAATTATTTTAATAAATCTAGATTTTTTATTTTTTATTTTTTATAATATTTTATTATCTAATAATAATTTAATATTTAAATAAAAACATCTACCAACAATTAATAATTCTATATTGTATTCCAATCTTTTAATAAAAATATTCAATATTTAAGAATCTAATTATTTATAATCTTAATTTATTCAATAATTATATCAAAAGTTTTATATTAAATATCCTATAACTATTATTTTTTTATTTTGAATTAATTTTTCATAGAACAATATTTTAATCTTATTTATAGAATTATATCTCCAACCTTATGTTTTATATATTTATAATTTTATATAATATTTACCTATCTTAAGAAACTATACCATTTCTTTCTATTAGTAAACTATTCCTCCCCTTTTTATTAACCAATCATTATAAACGAAAAAATAATAATAAAGAAATTCAAAAAATTTAATAAATTAATAATTTTTAAGAAACAAAAATAATTAAAATATATAAAACAAATTTAAAAATAAAAATAAATTAAAAAGATTAAAGACTTATATAAAAAAATTATAAACTTAAAATAGCAAAATAAAAAATAAAATAAAATAATTAAAAATATATAAAATATAATTAATAAATTTTTTGTTAAAGTTTAATAATTATAATTCAGGAAATTTTTAATCTTTTTAATCTCTTCCATAATTCTTAAAAAGCCACTCCCAAAAAAGTCTCCTGAATAATCTAATTTTTACAAATTTTTATAATCTCGAATTTATAAAAAATATAAAAATATTTTTTTTTTAAATCAAGTTTTTTTTAAATATTTCCCCAATTATAAATTTTATAAATATATCAAATATAAATCTATTTTTTTATCAAATATTATATTATATAATATATTTATAACTATTGATATTTAAAATTTATAATTAATAAAAAATTTTTAAATTTGATATTTTTAAATTTTAATTTTTTATATTAATAATATATTAAATTTTTTTTGATATTTTATATTAAAAAAATAGATATTTATTAATTAATCAAAAAAAACTTGGAAAATTATTAAAAAATTATATAATATCGATTTATATTTCTAGATTATATTATGTTAAATTTTTTTAAAAATTATAATTTATAAAAATCTTTTTAAATTAATTTAAAAAAAAATTTTTATTCAATTTTTTATATTTTTATTAATTTATAATTTAAATTTATTTAAATTATAATAAGAATTATATTATTTTATTATATTATATTTTTATATTATAAAATATAAATGAGATTAATTTTATTATAAAAATAATAATAAAATAGAAATTATTATATAATTAAAAATAGATATAAAAAAATAAATAGATAAAAATAAATAATATCAATTATATAACAAAATTTAAGAATTATTAATATTGTAATATATTAATTATATAATTTCTATATTAGTTTAGGTGGTTTATTTAGCAATTATAAAAATTTCTTAGAACCTATAATACAACTACAATCTTCCACTACAACCCTTCTTTTAACACGTACTACGTAAACCCCCTATGATACCAACAATTATTGATGTAGTAAATGCTGTGTGTCTATATGTATTAAGAGATGATAGTTTTATAGGAGCAGGAAGTTAGGTTATTTACATAAGTGGTGCCTCAGGCACCAAGGCAGCTAGCACGTAGTGCAATACATGCAATAATTATATATTATATTTTTATTTTTTTTGAATTTATTCAAATAATTATTTTAAAAATTTATATTATTATTTTATTTTTATTTTTTAATAGTTTTTTTTTATATAAAATTATTAAATATTTAAATACATTATATTTATAGTATAATATTTTATTTTTTTTATTTTTTATTTAATTTTAAAAAATATAAATTTTCAAGATATTATATCGAATTATATTAAATTTTTATGATTTCTTTTTCTTAAAAATTATTAAATATAATAATAAATTTTTTTTTGAGTATTTTTTCATAAAAACAATTATTGAATTTTTTGTAATATTAATTAATTAAAAATCGATTATTTTAATTTATTCAATTTAAATTTTCGATTTTCGTTTTATTATTTATTATTTATTAATATTATCGAAGAGTTTTTTTATTTCGTTTTTGAAATAATTATAATTAATAATTATAATTAATAAATATATTAACTATTATTCTCTTAATTTTATTTGTGGGTCGTTTTTTTACAATTTTGTTTTTTATATAATTAATTAAATATTATTCTTTTGAAATAATTAATAATATATATTATTTTAATTGATTCGAATCCAAATAAATATTAATTAAATAAAATATATATATTTATAAATATGAAAAATAAATCGAATTTGTTTTAATCTTTATAATAAAAATCGAGTATTTTGATAATAATAATTTTTTTTAAAATTATAACAATCGAGGATTCTTGGAGAAATTTCGATTTATCGGATTTCGATATAGATTTTTTGATTAATATAATAATAATTATTTAAAAAATAATAAAATACTTAAAGTATAACGATTATTACAATATTAATTCAATATATTTATTGGGTTTATATCCAAGGTTTTTCGTAAAGAATAATTATAATATTAATATAATTATTACAAATATACAATATATTAAAATATTATTTGAATTAAATATAAACCGTCATTTAATAAAAAATTTTTTATATTTTATAAATCTTTAAGAATTTAAAATCTAAGAGCCTTAGATCTTAAAACTCCAACAAACTCTAAATTATTACGTGATCCGCGGATCTTAGTATCTTGGCTTCTCTGTGCGGACTAGTCCGCCGAGCCCCAGGGCCAAGATACTCGTGACTTCCTATGTTCGTAACATTTTGTAGGGATGAGCCCGCGATGGAATATCTAGGATCAACCGTTTTTCCTAAAAGGAAGGGTTTTGTCGGAAAAAGAATGAACAGGATGAAGTCAATGAATGCTTCGGTACGACGAATCTTGGCGAAGTGGTATCGAGGAGATGTTGGAGGTCGCAGAGAGGAGGGCAAGGAGGCGGATCGTAGGAAGGGAGGAGAAGTCGACGGCTATTGAGGAACGTTAGCAACGGTGCTATGGACGAAAACTTGTGCAGGTGGTTTTCAAATCCGCCAGCCATGGAGTTTGCATACCCCAAAATCGCATCGCCTCTTTCGCAGACGGTTCGCAGACGGGGGATGGACGGATTGGTAATGGGGAAATACGTACAGCGCAATGGGTGGTTGAAAGCAGGTCCAACAAGATTGCGAAAGGTTGTCGATGTGTGGAAGATAAACGGAGAGAACATTCTTTTGCAAATTCGGAATTACTGCACGCGATATGGGAGACCGCCACGTGTAGAAGTTTCTGTAACAAATTCACCGCTTGGGGTCGCTGGATTTTAGATAAAGCCTTGATATGGAGTGTGGAGATTGGTCGAAAGTGACATCGGAAATTTTCTATGGCATTGGAAGAGCCTATGATAAGAACACAGTACTGGTTACACAAGCCCCCTGCTTCAAAAAGGGGGCCAAGGTCTGTCAGCCACAGGCAAATTTCGCAAGATTGACACCTGGAGGACTTTGGAATTGAATATATGGGAGAATTGAATCCCACCGGCTCATCCAGCCCCGACCTCCCGAACATTCATTAGGGAAGTCAATATCTCTGGTTTTGCTCTTCTCCTAAGGTTTGTTTTTATTATGAATCACGTGCACCTCGTTTCTCACTCAACACCAACGACGCGCCAAATTGCTTCATCCTCGACATTTCTCCATGAGGCCAAGATGACAAGTGCTGCCTTTCCTGCTGTCCAAGGCCAACTTGTGAAGCTTGACACCAAGATCGAAGGTGAGTTGGATCGGCTTGCTACTTCCAATTTGTCGTTGATTGCAGAGAATGACCAACTCAAAGGCCTTGTCGGTGAGGCTACTGCTGCTAGAGGAATTGAAGGAAAGCTGGAAAAGTTCTACAAGAATCTCCTACAATCTCAGGATAGTTCAGCGGTTATTGAGTAAAAGGATCGTTAGATTGAATTGAAAGACCACGAAATTACCAATCTGAGTAACTAGATCGCCAACAAGAATCGCTCGATTACATTATTTGAAACCTCCTACAGCATGCAAATAGAGCTGCTGAACAGGAAAATTGATGCTAAGACCGCTGAACGAGACCAGGCCAAGGCTAGTGCTGCCTCTGGAAGATTTTCCCAAGAGGTGCGAGAAACTCAAAGCGCAGATTAAGAATGCCAAGTTGGCGACTGCGAATACGCAGCAGTAGTTCACAAATGTTGAGCAGAATTTAAGGGAAGAGAAGGAACTGAAGATTCAGGGGAGCAGCCATGCCAAGGATGTCGACCGAGAGTTGGTCCTCGCTCAAAAGGAGGTTCGAGTCAAGGATGCTAGGATCATCGGCTTGAACCAGCACATCCAGTCTTTTAACACCCAGGTACAGTCGCAATCCCGAGACGCGGACAGTGCGGACAGAACCCGACTCTCTGCCTTGGAAGAGGCGCTGTTTCGACAGCTCAATGAGGAGCAGGCAAGCAAGCTTCAAAGCCCCGAGGTCGCCAACTCGGCTCCGCAGGACGATGCGGAATTCCCAAAGAGGAAGGGGGGGGAGGCATTTTAATTGAGCAGAGTCGGATTTCGGAAGATGAAAGTATGAAAGTATGACTCGAGAAATTCGAATGTTAAAGAGGTCATCGGAAGAGACAGAGTCACAGAAGGAAACCGACGACACAGACTACAATCAGCTTACGACAGAGTTCATATTCAAGTATATAGCTCGTCGAGCTCGCCGTCCCACCGTGTTCTCTCGCCGGCGGTACATTCCTAAAAAAAACACGCGAGATGGATTTGTTGCTGATGGAGGATCGCCAAAAACTGCTGAAATCTTGGGAAAGAGCCGCTCGTTGATCTTCCCAATAGATAAGACGATTGGAGAGTCTCCAATCGAGTAAAAGCCGTAATAGTCATCCGGGGAAGGGGTGGAAGGATATGATTTGAGGGGCCCGACGGCAGTGTACAAATACATGAGGTTTTGTACGTGGCCGAGCCTGGTGATGGGAGAAGGGGGTTCGCCGAATATCCAAACAACATGTGTCGCTGGAGGTGAGGAGGTAAGGTCCATTTCACTGTAAAGGCGGAGAGGGGGTCGAATGCTTCTGCTGGGGGGAGAAGAATCGTGGAGAGGCCGAAGCCCATCATGCTGCCCATGTCGGTGCGCAGGTCGATTCGGCCTTCGGTTTTGAAGTGGACGTCTACTTTTTTAGTCATGGCAGAGTATTCCACGCTGATTGGGCTATTTGTAGAGCGAGAGATGATCTAGTCGCGGTTGTTGCCTTCGGTTTTGATAATGAATGGTAGGTTCTCATCTAAGTCTGAGGCGGTCATATCGCCTTCGTCGTATTGTTGTGTGGGGCAACAACCCATTTCCAGTAGCATTGTGAGCAAGGTATCATCGTTTTGAAATATGAATATAGGGTTCGGGGCCGTGGAAAATGAGAAGCAGGAATCGTCTTAGAGATTTTTGGCCGTATACCGGGGTAACAGCGAGGTTAATTGAGGGATAAGTGGACGTAACCACGGTCTTGTGAAGAAATTAAAAGTCACAAGAGGAAATGTTTGAAATTGCGAGCACTCGTTCGCTGTAACGTCTAATAATTCACTGTTCTTTTAAGCTTTATCATTGTACAGCAGATCTGCATACTGCACATCTGAATTATCAGTGACATTATCAATTCAGGCAGCAGAAAGTCCTTATTGAGGTTGCACCTGTGATTGAAGAAAGTGCGGAGATGGTAATGAACGAAGGTAAATAATGTCTTGTAAAGTGTATACTTGGGGAAGTTTAACAAATAACTCCAAGGAAGATACCAGGGTTTATATACGTCAGAAATAACCTCGCACGACCTTTCTATCAGCCAAATGATTCGCTGCATATGCGTCCAGCTTGTCTCCTGAAATACCTTCCGCATTGCCCGCTCTTGCTGGGTTCATTTCCACCATATGTCCACTGTTACGAATATAGCCGGAAGGATAAGAAGAGTGGGAAATACATGCCTTAGCCCTGAGGCTCAGCAGTCACGGCTGCAAGAGAAGCTAAGACTGTATAGGATCATATGACAAAGAGTCACGTGATGGATAACCTGGATCCCTCAGGGGCTCCAGGTGATCCAACGGAGCGTGAAGGTTCTATATAAGACAGGGCATTTATCCATTATATAGGAGCTTCGTGCTCAACTCAAATAGTATTCCAATACATTATTATTCTTATACTTGTAAAGGCTACGCCTAGTGAGATACCCTACCCAGAACTACAGAACCAAACCCACAGCGAACACGGACTCAGCGGAGCACGTGAGCAATCGTTACATCCACGTGCCATTAAGGGTCGGCAGTTAAGTCAACGTAAGAAACCAGCTTCTGCTTCTTCATCATCTCTGAATATGTGCCCTCGTGCTTCTCCAAATGGGACTGCCATACAAAACGTTTTCCGCGCCTGGAACAGCCGAATCCCTTGTCAAGAAAATGTTGTTTCTGGTGTTTTTGATCTGGAGCGGGTGTTGTATTTGAGGACGACGATGAGGACGACGAGGCATCATCCAAAGGGGGAGGACGTGGAGCAATTGGAATAGTGAATTTGATACTTTGATTGTATCCAGAATATCCAGTGCAATACTTGAAAGACTTTACGCATCTGAGACATTGTGGTCGAGTCTCGTCGCATTTAACCCTCCGTACCCTGTCATTGTTTTAAGTTTAGTCAATATGTGTTGAAATAATAGGTTGAATAGGACACTGGTACTTGTTTACTTACTTGCAATTACCACAACCTGTTTTGACTTTCGGCCTTTTTGCCCTTTGCACTCTCACTGCATGCGAGCTCTCGTCAGGTCTTTCAGTGTCGACTGGTGCTGTAATTGTGGCTATCGCATTCTTGTCTTGGATCTGTGACAACGTCAATGCTTCTTTGCTCTGTTCCGGAGGTACAATGACTGGTATAGGATCTTGTGCCAGCGAGTTCATACGCTCGGATGTTATCTGATCCTCATTTCCATGACGGCTTTCCGGCCTCGGTGGAGTGGAGAAAGCCCCTACTGTTTGAGGTGATAAGGCTGTTTGGCCATATTCACTCTGTGAAATAGGTGTTCTTCCCGTCAGATTGGAGTACTGAAATACAAGCCCAGAACCAGAAAGCGTGGAAACAGATGGTGTGAACCCAGAAGGCGTAGGGCGAGCAGGTGTTGGTGAACGAAAATCTGCTAATTCGTGGGTGTTGAGGTAGGCTGGCGAAGGATCTCCTGGAGACGTGCCTCCAAACGCTGGAGTTTGGTGATCATCACCGGCGACTGTTGCGCATGCACTGGCTTGTTCTTGATTTAAGTCCTGAATAATCGATATGTAACCAACATCAAGAGGGATGTTGAATTCCCTACATGCTTCGACTACCAGCTCCAGGGATGGCACTTTTTGGGGCCAGGATTTCATTCGATCGATGAATTTTTGAAGGACAAATGTACCCACGTACTCCTTCAGACAAGATGGTAAATTAATGTTCTCTTGAATGCGAGCAAGGCGACTTTGGAAGAAGCCCCACTCAGGGGCGGCGTCGTCAGAACCACATGCCATGATGACATCAAAGACCCATTCAATAATAGGAGGATAATGTGCGACTTCTGATCCCAGAATCTTGACGGCTATGGAGACGAGGCGTTCGAGGGTAGGCTTTGCTTTTGGGAAAGTTACTTCGCGAGCAATGAGGGCTTTAATTGTGCAAATAGATTCATGCTCGTCTAAACCGTAATGAAGTAAGACTTCGGCACAGTCCAGAATGTCGAGAGAATGGTAGGTGTCTTGAGGTTGATCGAATAAATCCTTGAAAGTAAAATGAGAGCGATCCACACTATCTTTGGTCATTTGCGTCAAATATACCGCAAGCGAAAGTCCAAATCTGGTTTGAGCTGCTTCCCAACTAAATGCCTTGAGAACCCGAGCGTGATGAGATTCTTTGTGTTTGGCATAATCCTCAGCCGTCGGGAAAGGGGCACTGGGGCACTCTGGGCTATAAGGGCATTCATCTGCAAAATGAATGGCTGCATTTGACGAGCTTGGAGCCCTGGCCACTTCAGATTCTTCGGATTGGAGGGTCCTACGACGAGACTCGTGTTTGCAACAATTCCATTCGGTAAATTTCATCCTATACCAACGGTGGCTAGAAAAGTCAACACATATCAATAATTCCTGAGTTCAGCAAGATTGAGTCTGCTAACATTGTGAAGAAAAGTTGGGTAACATAAGAGAACTATGTCAGTCCGCTAATGTGTGGGTAAAGAAGGAGAGTAGTTATATGACGATGGATGGCAGCGACGGAAGGTGCAAAAATTCAACTCACGAGGCAGTGAACCCGTGCCTCTGTTCCATTATTCGGGCAACATCTTCGACAGCATTGTTCTGGTATAGGTGAATTATCAGGTTTTTTTCGAACGGTCCATATTCCTTCGGAGGGCGTCCCATCGCAATTACAAACTTGCTGTAAAGCCTTCGATGTTTGATATGAAGTTCTCGAATGATTTTCTTGCGAGAATGTGTAGCACTTTGCCAGACCCTCTCGTGGATGAGACGAAGACGAGGGCGATTCAAGTTGCGGACGAAGGACAACAGATGCAAGAAAAATGCACAAACTATACCTACCAGTGATATCTCGCAATTTCAGGAGAGAAGGAGGCGGTCAAGGGTGTGCAGCTTTCGGAGGCCGTGCGCATCCCACTCCCCCCACAGTCGGGCGTACAAAATGCAAAAATCAAATTTGCAGCTCATGCGTGTGACATGATTGGAGAGATCCACTGGCTTTTGACTGCTATCAGGGCTGTAGGGGCAGGTCTTGCCGTTAGCCAGGATCGCAAAGCTCAAAGCAATACAAAAGATGCATGTTCTGCCTACCATATTAGCCAATACCTGCCATTAATGGTGAAGGAAGACAGCCAATATCTGCCATCTTTGCAGCTCAGTACTTGGAACGACACTTTGGTAGAGCCTTTAATGCACATCGCGAAAAAACACGATTTCAGCCTCATGCCGCCAAAAATACACAGAGAATACAAGACGATTCAAAAACGTCAACTAGCTTAGCATTAACAGGCTTCATTTCCTGGAGCCATCAAGTGACAGGTTGAAACCGAGTCTCGGTGACTGTTCATTCTTAGCTACCTAGGTAATTGTTCCTCAAGCTCAGATGGTTGAAAGTTCCGAGCCCGTGAGAAATGTAAGCGACAGGGGTACCATGTATTTGTTACACTTTAATTTGCACTTCGAAGCGGTACAGTGCAATAAACCTTCAGCACGCGAGCAGATTCATGGCCCTGTGCTGCTGCCCCCAAACAATCTCCACCGGTTAGTGACGATGCGTCCACGCCACCTCGATCAACACCGCGAGTCCTTCCCTCCTCCCACCCTCAACACACTTCACTAGCAGAAGGTGGAGGATGTAATGAAGGAGAGCACGAGGGATCTTGTGGGTCTTGATGAGTATATGGCGCCGTTCTCGGACTTGTTTGCACTGTATCGAGATGTAGATATGCAATGGACTTTTTTTTTCAATATTCAGTGGGCCGTGACACTGCCTCTTTTGACGCTATCTATTTCTCAGAAGACCTCGGCCCGTTTCCGTCATTATTCCTTGCTCGTATTTCCTGCAACACGCTGTTACTGGAGGAATTTTGCTTTGGTCTGCAAGGTGTATCGACGTTCATTCGAACACGTCGATTTAGACGCCTCCTCTGTTATCCATCATCAAGTTTTTTGGTCGATTTAGTCGCCAAGAAATCAGCTTCCGTCAGTATCGACTTTGAGTCCCACCAACACCTCCGCAAAACATCACAAAATCAAGGCCGGCACGGAATATGAACATACCACAGGCATTAATAGGAAAATCAAACAATGCGCAACAAGTTTCAACTTTCAATTGGCGTCCATTCCGCGGAAATTGTCAAATCCCGAAGTTACGTTGAACCTCCATTTCACTTCGTCAAAACACCACAACCCTGTTGTCGCAATGTCAAAAACGCATCGTATTATCTTTCATGTCTAAATCCAAAACTTCGTTCGAAGTTTCAACATCTGGGAACCGGGTTTCGTTGAGGAATCAAGAATGCGCCCCGTCATCTTTGCCGCAACACAACGCTGTCGTACAACAACGAATACATTGAGCACACAATAGAGCGAGAGATGCAGTCATTTCCTGGGTCATTTGAAATACCTTGGTGCGTTTCGAGCTTTGCAACCCTCTTCGTCGTAGAGTAATCAACCCCCCTCCAAACCCGCATCTCGGCCCCCATATCGACCCGCATTCAACAACCTCTGACTCGTCCCAAGCTTCTTCAGACTATGCGCAACTTGCATCACAGAGCCGCCAATTGCTCTACAATGTTTCAAATCCATTGGCGAAGAATCTGGACTACAGCTTTGCAGGAGACATCGACCGAAGTTCCTATGTTTGATCTCAATCCCAGCTCCCCAGTTACCCAGGACACAATCCGGTGAAAGAGACATGCTAAGATGCCTTCTACGATCGAAATTCTTTTCTCTGATGGTGTATCCAGTCCTTGAATCGCTCCGTTTGCCGGTAAATCCACGGCGACAATCTGCGCTCTCTCAGCAACATTGCCATTCTCCCACACCCTCAGAGGACAGACGAGACAGGGGAACGCGCAATTAGAGTTGTCTCATATGCAATCTAAGAGCCAGAAGATGGAGCGGGGGAAATCATGCGTGTACTGGAACTCGTTGGGAATTCGCTGGTAGAAAGAGCCTCCGAACTCCCAACTTGTCACCCTGAACTCTGGACGAGATCAAGGCTTTGCAAGTCTATCGCTACACCTGACCGTTCTGCGACCACTGAATTCCACTTTGGAGGAAGTTTCATGTCGTGCGCTCAATTTCTCGTCGCGCTGTCGCCTCCGCCAAACCTCGTCTCTGAGACCAACCTCGAATGGTCACAACACAGACAATTTCAACACACAGTCAAGCTATCGCACATTTGGATTGATCTGCGGTAGCATTTGGATATTTTAAGCTACCTTCGATGGTCAGGATGTCCCCAGCCATGCGGTGGCCGGCGCCCGTCGAAGTCCAATCTCGGAACCCACTTCAAGGACTTTCAGCACAACGACAGGAGTGCTTGCAGACACCGCAATGCCCGGAAACTCACATTCAAGCAAAATTCGACGTTTCTCCGCCGTTCTCATCTTTCTACGTCCGCAGGCCCCTCCAAAATATCCCCTCAAAGATCCTCCGTCCTCCTCACCACCAAACATCCAAACGACCAAACGACCTCAGGGCAGGACAAACTCGCGGAACAGATCCATTTCCTCAATCTCAGATAGTGGAATAATACTGTGGCTCAAGTTACAAGCTCGCTCGGATGCTTTGTGGTTCCAGGAAGGCGGGTAGAGATACTGTTGTCAACTTCAAAGTCCACCAACTCAACGCCGGCGATTGCAATTCGAATGTTCTATCCTCAGCTCACTTCTTAAAGGCATACTTCGCAATCCTAATCACTCCCTCGGTTACGGACGTCAAGATGTTGGTGTTGGTGGACTTGCGACTCTGGATGCGATCAGCTTTTCAGCCAACTTCACACACCCACAAGTCTTGTTTGCCAGTCTGCGGATGTTGTGTTCCCTCGAGATTGCAGTTTTCCGAAAATTCCAGACCTCCCGTCGAAATCCCCCTCTCCCACATGATTTTCGAATCCTCGATTTACCATACTTTCGATCAAATCGAATCCATTTTAATATCACGAAATTGGGATCTGAAAGTTTCAGAAAGCCCGGACTATTTGTGGTCGAGTTATTGTATTTCGATATCTGCTGTCGATTCCTGTTTTTTTTTTCACGATTGTCGAATTCTCGGTCTACACACAATTCGAGCATACCAAAGGCATTCGCAGCATCTCAAATTTACTCTCTGCAAACTTGACATGATTTGAACATCGCCCGGTTGAGCTACCTTCATCCAAAGTCTGCGATCAAAGCCCCGAGTATCTGGACACCTCCCCATCCTCTCCGTCACAGCCACAGAGCTCAAAATGCTTCAATCCACGAGATGTGCTATTCCATATTCGAGGTCTCACGTTGTTTACGTATCCCTGAAAGGGACGGCTTGGTGCTCAGGGGACCATGGGGTGGACAATGGCCCGGCGTTTCCTCGTGCGACATCGAATGGTTTGAAGATTGTTTGAAGACGTCTGAGTCCAACGCTGACTGAAAAATCTAGAAACTGCGATCGTCTTCCCATCCCCGAATCCTCCGAGCTCCCTACCGAATACCAACGACCACGAGCCACGAAGCCAATATTAGAGTGGTGCAATAATGTGATGATGGGCATGGGTCAACGGCGAATTCAGGGAATGTGGCAGGAGATCGTGGGTTTGTTGCATTTCTTGATTTCCACGGTTTAATCCCCAATCTCTGCTCGGCCGATTTAGAACGCAAGGGCCTGGACACCAGATGATCAGACATTGGATTCACGGAATTCTACGCGGACTGGCTCTTCATCGCGGTTCTTGACTTGTCAGGGCTTCGAAGAAGAAGCACAGTACTGTCTCCGCACTCCGATCCATGACTGATATTCAAACCACAATCACAATGTCAAAATCCTATACTCGCATCCGAAGGCCATCCAGTAATCTCCTGGTTTTGTTTATATCATAATCTATATTTCTATATAATTCAATCAATGGTATTATATATTCTCCAAGCTTCTTAATATTTTCTTTTATTATATTTATTAATTTATATTTCGTTTGCCATTAATACAACTTGTTGGATAATGGTCTTTTTGAGGAGAAGCCAGGAGAAAAAGAACCACCTAAAGCAAGGTTTAAAATATTAAAAATTTTAAAAATTTGGTTTATTTCTTGATATAAATATTTTAAATAAATTAATCTCATTAGCCGAACCCTTATTGTTATCTTAAAAATTATTTCGATTTAATTTTTAAAAAAAAATTTTTATATATTTATATTTATAAACATTTTAAAAATATTATAAAAATTTTTTTTATAATTATATAAATTTATTTATAAAAATTATATTTTGGATAAATTGAAATATTAATTTGTTTTTACAATATTATTAATTTTTAATTAAAATCAAAAATAAAATAATTCAAAATTTTATTTATTTTATTTAATTTATATTTCGATTTTTTGAAAAAAAATATTTATATATAAATATATTTATATTTAAATTTTATTTTTATTATTATTTTTAGTTCCAATTTTTTATTTTTTTTCTATTTTATAAATTTTTTATTTTTTAATAAACGATTAAATAATAATTTTAATAACAATTTTATAATAATTTTTTTTTATTTAAGATTAATATATTAAATTTAAAATATCTTTTTTTATATTTTTTATTTTATTAAAAATTTTCAATTAATATTTTAATTTTTTTTATTTTTTATTTTTTTTTACAAAATTTATATTAATTATTTTTTATAAATTTTATTTTTTAATATTTAATGAATATAAATTTTTAATATTTTTGTTTATTAATTTAATAATAAAAAATTTATAATAAATAAATATTTTTGGAATATTTTTAATATTTTCAAAATAAAAATTATATTAAATATTTTTATTAATATAATAATAATTATAATAAGTTTTTTTTAAAATAATCGTCGAAAATAATATATATTTTAAATAATTTTTTGCCGGTTTTATAAATAAAATATAAAATTTTAAATTCTTTTTTATATTTGAATATAAATATTATTTTTAAATTCTATCCTTTATTCCGGCGAAAGTTGGGTGTATATGGAGGTTCCATACAAACAAGCGCACGGACCAGTTTTTGGGCCAAAAAAACTCCGCTATATATGGAGGTCTAAATTTTTTAAAAATATTAATATATATTAATATATATAAATTTAATTATAATATTTAAACCGAATTATATTTTGGTACCTATCCTTTATTCCGGCGAAAATTGGATGTGTAAGGTAGTGCCTTATACGCAAGCGTACGGACCAGTTTTTTGGCTCAAAAAATCCTATTATATAAAATTATCAAAATATATTAAAAAATATTAAAATATATTAATATATATAAAAATTTTTATTAGGATTTATTTGAATTAAATTTTAATATTTTATTTTTTATAATTAGATTAATAATAAAATAATTATATATTCGGGAATATAGAAATATTTTGAAAAAATATTTTATTTTATATAAAATTATATTTTTATATTAAAAAATATTATAATAAATTAATATATATAATTATAAACTTTATTTTTAATTTGAATTAAATTTAGAAATTTTTTTTATAATATTTGGATTAATAATTTATTAATAATAAAAAAATAAATAATAAAAATAAAAATTATTAAAAATCCCGTTATATAAAATTATTAAAATATTTTAAAAAATATTAATAAATATTAATATATATAAAATTATTTATAAAAATTTATTCGAATTAAATTTTATAATTGGATTAATAATAAAATTTAAATAATTTATTAAATATAAATTATAGATTTTTTATTATTATTTATTTTAATATTAAATTTAATAAAATTTCAAATTTTGATTTATTTTTATATAAAATATTTCTAAAAAAAGTTTAATAATATATATCTTTTATTAATATATTTTATTTATTATTATAATTAAAATTAATAACAAAAAATATTATTTTATACAAAAATATATAAATTATATATTATATTTAATAATATCCTGTTATATAAAATTATTAAATTATTTTAAAAAATTTATTAATTTATTAATTTATATAAAATAATTTATAAAATAGATTAAATATATAATTTTATATTTTTGTTTATTAGGATCCGATTAATAATCATTTTTAAATTAAATATAAAAAATAATAATAATATTTGCAATTGTATAATATAATTTTTTTATTATATATAATTATTATATATCCTTAAAAAATATTTAGATTTGTTAATTATTATAAAAATATTTATAGTCGATAGGTGGTTCGACGGCTTCGCAAGCGAGACGGCTTCGCTTAACCGCCGTTCAGCGGGCGATAATAACTCTTTTGGGTTAAGTGTCCTCACGTGAGGGCGATAATAACTCTATTGAGTTAGACTCCATTCTGCCTCCCCTCATTTATTTTTTAATACATATTCATTTATTTAATAATAATATATATTACTTTTTCAATTTTTTACTTTTTTTTTAATATAATTATTTAGAACAATTGATTTTTTCTAAATTTTTTTTTTTTTTATTATCAAATAATTTAGATTTTATATTATAAATTAATTTTGTTATATTATTGTCATTTTGGTTATAATTTATATACAATCTATATTATAATTGATACATTTCCACTTTCATTTTTATTCTTTTCAATAATTCTATTTTAAATAAATATCAATATTATTTTTGGCAAACCTCCAATTATTTATTTAATTATATTTTTTTAATTTCTAATATTTTATATCTAATATTCAAATTTTTATTTTATAATTTATTGATTTTTCATGATCGGAAACTTTTATATCTAAATAGGATTTCCTCTTATTTCCAAAAAAATTATTATTGTTTATTTTATATAAATTTTATATATTCAAATTATTATAAAAACTCAATTTTTTTATATTTTTTTTATATTTTAATATCAAATTTTATTAATTTATAAATTTTTTATTTTTGATTATTTATATTATATCATTTCATATTCTAACTTAGACTATGTGATATTAATATTAATCTTTATAATAAATCCATTTTTTGTATTAATCCAAATCTTATCCAAATATTAATCTATAATATCCAATCTATTTTTTTATTAATATTTATTAGATTATTATTCCATTTCCATTTAACCTTTATCTTATATCTTTTTATTAATAAAATGGACCGCCTTATTAGATTAATCGAAAAAAAATGGAAAACCAACCAGCAAATTTTTAAATATTATTTAAAAATTAAAAAAAAAACCGAACCGGAATTAAAAAATAATTTTAAATCTAATAATTTAATAGATTTTATATATTTTATTTTTATTTTTGTTTATTATATATTAATTAATTTAATTCTAATTTCCTCCTCCTCCGTTTTTATTTTATCTATAAATATCCTTCCTCCTCCCCTACTCCTTTTTTTATAACAATTATCTTATTTTCAAAATTCTGAAAATCTATTATTCAATTTATTAATATTTGTTTTTATTTAATATTCCAACAATATATTTTTATATTTTTTATTTAATTTTAATATAATTATTATCAATTATCCAATTTTTAATATTATTTTTCAATTTTGATTATATATTATATTAATATTTAAATTATATCAATTTTTATATTAATCAATATTTATAATATTTTTAATTTTTTATTCTATATTACCAATTCCTCCATATATTATTCCTTTTTTAACTTTAATTATTCTATATATTTCTATTAATATTTCAATATCTTTTTTTTTATATAATTCTTCTAATATAAATTTATCAATTAATTTTAAATCTTTAAATAATGATCTATATTCAATTTCCTTTTTTCAATTATTGAGATCTTGTTATTTTTCTATTTTTTTTCTAAATTGCAATCAATTTAATAATAATCGATTTTTTAATTTTATTTTAGATAATATTTCCCCTAACAATAATTTCTTATTATTTCTATCTAATATTTTTATTTATTTATTTTTTAACAATTATTGATTTAAAAATTTATCAAATTCTAATAATTGTTAATTATTTTTTAATCTATTATTTAAATCTATATTATCGAGATTTATAATATTATCCTACTATTTATTTTTATATAATTATCTTTTGTTTTATAATCTTTTATTTTAATTATTATAATTTTTAAATCTTTTTTTAATATATTTTTTTATATCTCCGACTTTTTTTCCACCTGATCATTTTCCTACTTCTATTTATAATCTTTTTTCAGTTCAATCAAAATCCAAAAATAATTTTAATATATTTGAAATAGATATTAATAAATTTAATAATAATGATTTTTTGTCTAAAGAAAAAGAGGAAAATATTAATATTATTGATTCTAATAATAAAATTAAATTGGAATAAATTGCTAAAAAAAAACAATATTTTACTCGAGTTTTTATTTATCAATTAATATGGTTTTATGAATATATAAATCAAAATCATCAAAATATAATTAATCCATGATCTTATTCTATTAATAATTTATATTAAAATATAATTTAGTTTTTTAAATATTTAGGGTTAGGGT
>Ga0247778_1000961_pt1 | contig 18151 bp, 18 predicted proteins | sample UWRJL049202B5_FD_179939 | JGI IMG/M metagenome (GOLD analysis project Ga0247778, IMG submission 179939) | Plant litter microbial communities from Arlington Agricultural Research Station in Wisconsin, United States - UWRJ-L049-202B-5 | ecosystem: Environmental > Terrestrial > Plant litter >... | reverse complement strand
TGGAAGAGGGGAGAGCTGGTCGAACCGAAGAACCCTATTGTCATCTATATCGACCCGGCTGCACCCCGGCAATGGCGTCCCTGGCTGATAAAGGGGATCAATGACTGGCAAAAGGCTTTCGAACAGGCAGGATTTAAGAATGCCATTCTGGGTAAAGAATGGCCGGAGAACGATACTACGATGCACCTGGATGACGCCCGTTATTCCATGCTGAATTATTTTCCTTCAGACAACGCCAATGCCTATGGCCCCCAGGTTCATGATCCCCGCAGCGGTGAGATCATTCAGACGCATATCGGCTGGTACCACAATGTCATGTCTCTCCTTCATGACTGGTATATGATCCAGGCGGCTGCTGTTGATCCGAGGGCACGCAAGGCCAAATTCGATGAGGAGCTGATGGGTGAGCTGATCCGTTTTGTCTCCAGCCATGAGGTGGGACATACCCTGGGATTACGGCATAATTTCGGCAGCAGCAGTCAGACCCCGGTAGATAGCCTGCGCAGTAAGACCTGGCTCCGTATACATGGACATACTGCCAGTATTATGGACTATGCCCGCTTCAATTACGTGGCGCAACCGGAAGATCATTTAACGGAGGAAGAACTGTTCCCCCGTGTCGGGGAGTATGACCGATGGGCCATTGAGTGGGGATATAAGAACAGCTTTGCACCGAATGCGGACGAAGATAAAAAGATCGTCAGTAAGTGGATCGTGGAGCGAACCAGCCATAACCGGCGCCTATGGTTCGGAGATGGTGAGATCAAACATTTTGATCCTCGCTGCCAGACGGAAGATCTGGGGGATGATCCTGTCAGGGCCAGTACCTATGGTATTAAAAATCTACAGCGCATCCTGCCCAACCTGCCGGCGTGGACGCGTGTGGAAGGGGGCATCCATGAGAATCTGAGCAGCGCTTATAAAGCGCTCACGGACCAGTATTACCGCTATATCAATCATGTGCTAAAAAATATCGGAGGCGTGTATGCAACGATCCACGCCGATGAAGACGGAGAGCCTGTGTTTGCGCCAGCGCCCAGGAGCCTGCAACTGGGAGCGCTGTCCTTCTTCGATGCACAATTGTTCACTACGCCGGTCTGGCTGATGAACCCGGCAGTGGTGAACCTCGTTAACCTGCCGACGGAACCCAACTTTATTTCGGACATCCAGGTGAGGGTGCTGAACAGCCTGATGGATATACAGCGGATCAACAAGGTACTGGCTGGTCAACGGCAGTTTGGTGACAAGGCATTGTCGGCAATGAATTATCTGACGACCCTTCACAAGGATATCTGGCGTGAACTTGGTTCCGGCGGACCCGTAGTTGTCGAATCTTACCGGCGCGGTCTTCAGAAGGCATATTTCGGGAACCTTTTTGCCATCGCCACTGCCCGGGATGCAGATAGCCAGGAGACAGATGCGGCGTCCCTGATCAAGGCGGAAATTTATCTTCTCCGGCAGGAGGTCAACAGGGCGATACCTCATACGACCGATCCCCTGACACTGATACATCTGAAGGATCTTAACAGCCGTATCAATGACCTGTTGAATCATAAAAATGGGTAAAATATCAATCTCTAAAAATCATCATGATGAAATATTATATGCAGAGCCTTGCAATTGCCGTCTTTTTGGCCGGCCTTTGCGCCGGGTGTAAAAAAGATAGTTCGACGGCACCGTTGTCCACTTCGCTCACCCTTGTGAATATCATCCCCGGTGCAGATACGCTGGTGACCAATTTCAATGGGGTGACGAAGCAACCGTCATTCCAGTATTACCTGGCACAGCAAATAATTCCAAATTCCTACCAGGAGTTCTCCGGCTATCTCAATACAGTACCATTGGCAATCTCAACGAACCGGGATACAACGCATGCGCTGTTTAACCTGGATCTGAATATTGTGCCGGGCAGCATTCATACCCTTTTTTTTGCGGGAACCGGAACTGCGCCGGATACCCTGCTGACTACGGACCAGGTGCCTGTTATCCCTGTCAATGACAGTGCGATCGGCGTCCGGTTCGCTAATCTGTCATTCGGGAGCAATCCCGTCAACATAACCGTGAATACCGGCGCCGGGGATAGTGTAATAGCCAGCGGCCTGGCGTATAAGGGGATCTCTTTATTCCTGCGGCTGCCTGCTTCGGCCAGCCTGCCTGCCGGCGGATCCTACACGTTTTCGTTTATAGATGCGGCCAGCTCTGCTTTATTGACCTCCTATACGCTGGGAGGATTGTCCTCCATGTATTTCAGGAGTAGTACAATTGTCCTTAAAGGCCTGCCGGGAGGCTCGGGAACAAGTGCGACAGGGGTGCTGGCGGTTAATAACTATTAAAGGAGTCTCAGAGGTCGCCTTCTTTAGTTTTGAGGCGGCCTCTTCATTTTTCGATGCGATAGCGGAGCGAGACCAGCCCGGTCTCATATGTTTTACTTTCCAGGACCCTGAGGCTGAGCCTATCTTGTTTCTGGAACAGGGGCTTACCGCTGCCAAGCAATATGGGGTGCACTGACATCCATAATTCATCCACCAGCCCCTCCATCATCAGAGCATAATATAGCGCTATATAAAAGAAATTCGTCGGATGATTTGAAATATATTTTTCAATTCATCATTGGAGAGATTTAATTTGGAAAGCCGTCTGCTTATATTTTTTAATTGAACTGATTTTCTTTTTTGATTTTTTCATTTTGGAAAGATTGCCCAGAACGATTTATAAAATGTCTAAATATGGCTTTTGATGAGTGAACCTCAGAGACTACTTCTGTTTGTACTGTAAAGTCACCGCTTGGGTTAAAACAAAGGGCATTTTGGTTAAATTTAACGACATTCGGTTTCCGACCTTTGTATAAAAATAGAGAAACTATGAAAGCAATCAGAATTGAGGAATTCGGCGAACCGGAAGTCATGAAAATTATTGAAGTGGAACGCCCTGTTCCAGCAGCAGATGAAATCTTAGTAAAAGTTTACGCCGCCAGTGTTAACCCTGCGGATTACATAATACGTCGGGGAGGAAATAAGGGTTTGAAACCATTATTGAAATTACCGATGGGACTAGGCATTGACGGCGCAGGAATTGTAGAAGAGCTAGGTAGCAAAGTAACGGAATTCAAAATAGGAGACCGCGTATATGGTGTACCCAATTATTTAGATGGCAGCTACACGGAATATCTGGCAGCAAAATCCGATCAATTTGCCTTAATGCCCTATACGCTCAACTTTAGCGAAGCCGGTTCATTACCGGCCTGCGCACGCATGGCCTGGAGCGGTATGATCGAAAAGGCGAAAGTTAAACCAGGTCAGCGCGTATTGGTCCATGGCGCGGCGGGCGGTATCGGCAGCCTGGCCTTACAGTTTGCCAAGGCCTATGGTGCTTATGTGATTGGAACCGCATCGGCAAGCAATGCCGACTTTTTAAAAGAGCTGGGCGCTGACGAAGTGATCGACTATAACGCGAAAAAATTTGAGGCTGTGGTGAGCAATATGGATATAATATTCAATGCGACGCCTACCACAACGGTAGATGAAGAATTGCGCCTGCGGTCTGTTCCGGTTTTAAAAGAAGGCGGTATTTTTGTATGTACGCATGGGGTGTGGCCCAGCAAAGAATTCAAGGCGTTACTGGCCGAAAGAAATGCCACAGTTGCCATGGCTGGTGTTGATATTAATCATCAGCATTGCCTTACTGAAGTAGCCAAATTGATTGATGCAGGCAAAGTTAAACCAATTATTAGTAAGGTTTATCCATGGGAGCAGGCAGCGGAGGCACATCGCAATAGTGAAACAAAACATGTCCGCGGAAAAATTGTGCTTGAAATTCGTAAAGAAGATTAAAACGTATGGTACACTATAAAACAATCAGCGAATGGTTTCATGCCTGGCAACTGCCAAAGCCGGAACATCCGCTCATCAGTGTAATTAAGGTGGATGTTGCCAGAATGATGCGCAGTGGCGATGCATTTACATCTTTTTGTGACTTTTATTGTATAGCTTTAAAGCGGGTGACGGGTGCCCAGGATCTCAAATTGAAATATGGGCAGCAACCCTATGATTTTAATGAAGGTATCCTGTCCTTTGTATCACCCGGCCAGGTAACCAGCCTCACTGTCGAAAAGGACGTCGAAGTGAGGCAATCGGGTTGGTATCTGATCGTTCATGCCGATTTTCTGTGGAATACACCTTTAGCCAATACCATTAAAAGATATGAGTTTTGGGATTATGCTGTGAACGAATCCTTATTTCTTTCTGAAAAGGAAGAAGAGATCATTATCAGTATCGTTCAAAATATTCATCGAGAAACGCATGCTAATCTCGATAAATTCAGCAAGCAGATCATTATATCACAGCTGGAAGGCTTGTTAAGCTATGCCGAGCGGTTCTATAAACGCCAGTTCATTACGCGCGAAAAGGCTAATCACCAGATACTTGATCGCTTAACTAAAGCACTGGACGATTATTTTGACAGTGGATTGCCTTCAACTAAAGGGTTGCCTACCGTAAACGACATTGCCGGGCTTCTCCATATCTCCCAAAAATACTTAAGCAGCCTTTTACGGATGCATACGGGGCAAAACACTCAGCACTATATCCACGAAAAGCTGATTGAAAGGGCCAAAGAAAGAATATCCACCAGTTCCCTTTCCATGAGCGAGATCGCATACGAATTAGGATTTGAACATTTGCAATCTTTTAGCCGATTGTTTAAAGCGAAAACTCAGCTTTCACCCCTGGAGTTCAGGCAGTCATTCAAAAATTAGTAATTGGAAACACCGCATCCGAAGTTTATTATTTCGGCTGGTGATGAATTTGTCTTTTAGGATTGATCTTAATTATGGAAGTAATCTGCGCCTCAAATCAAATTTAAAACGTTTTTGCGCCTTTTTTGTAAATTGCATTGTATGAAGAAGATAGAGAAAAAAGCAACCACGTCATGGTTACCTCATGTGGTCGTGGTTATTAATACAGATATACCTGCTGAACAGACGCTCTTTCCTGAAAAGTTGAAAAAGGCCCAAGAAATTTTGAGCAAGACTAAATTTCTCGATCGCTAGTTCCTGCGCTCCCTAAAGAATAATATTTTTTCCAGTTGTCATAATTCACATTGGAAAGTAAAAATAAATTATCCGAATATTTCCAATAATCGATGGCAGGAAGTATGCTGCTGGAACAGATTCACAGATCTGGCTATTCTGAACGAGTCGATCACTTATTAGAAAAATTTCTTGTTATCCTGTCAAATAGCATTGTTTCACATTGGCAGCTTTCTGCGCTCCGTAGATTGATCGGTAACAATGCCCGGTACTACGAAAAAGTTTTAGAATTGAGAAATTTGGCCGACAATCAATTTATGAATTATATTCTTATATTGAAACTTACATTAACATTCTAGCGTCAACAGATAACCCAAAAGCCTTCTAAATATGGACTTCTTATCCTTTAACCTAAACCATTTTAAGAACATTTTCTATACCGTGCTATGCATCAACACTGCGTTAACCTTGGCTACGCCTGAGGCCTTTGTGACGAAAATTTTCTTCGAACTAAATCTTACAATTGACTCAAATTGCTAGAAGATTGAAAAACAATATATCTAAGTGAGGTCAGCCATTGAAAAAGTGTAACTAAAAAATAGTCTTCCTAAACCCTGTTAAACTTATACCTTTATGCTTTTTAAAAAATTTATTTAAATGGCTTTCATCCGAGAAAGAAAATTCATTCACGATTTCATTGACTCTCATGCTACTGAACCTCAATCTATGCTCAATTAATCTAATCCGATAATTAGAAATAAAATGTTGCATGGTTTCACCACATTGTTTTTTAAAATAGCTTCCAAGGTATGTTTCGGATATTGAAAACAATTCGCCTATAACCGCCGCTTTAATCTTATCAGGGAAATAAATATTGGTTTGAATATAATCAACAATATCTTGAAGTTTCTTGTCGGTGCTTAGCGTCACATTTTTGGGTTTGATCGAAATAATGTTCCTTGCTGCGATAACAATCAGTGCGTTAATGAAATTTGATAGTAAATCCTCATCATAACCACTACTTGATGAAAGTTCTAAAAGAATAGAATTTATTATTGAATTAACAATTATACCATCAGAATCGTTATTAATAACACAGCCTGACAAATGCGTTGAATAATATAACAAGCTCTCCAAGTGATCGGTACTTTTCCATTTATACTCACTTATATATTCTTTCATAAACCTGATAAGCAGAAATTCGGTAGGCGAAGAAACCTCAAAGCTGTGACTGTCTTTAGAGTTTAATAGCATGAAATTGGCTTGACGGTAAGGCAATTTATTACCATTGATTAAGAGGAAACCATCCCCCGAAATGATATAAACCATCTGGAAAAATGAAAAATGCAATTTCTTGAGAGGACAACTATTTTCTTTCCTATAAATAACTTCAAATGACTTGTAAGTATTCCCTTGTAACATGCGATAAAGTTACCTATTTATCATTGAATCGTACCGAATTTACTTACAATATCAGTTTAATTTTGGTGAAAAAACACCATCTAAATGACTTTAAAGAAAATAATCGGAAATGATATTGTGGCGTTAATCGCTGTATGCCTTTCAGCACTAATGTTTGGACTTGAAATATCCAGCGTTCCTGTGATACTGCCAACACTTGAGAAAATATTGCACGGAAACATTAAAAATATGCAGTGGATAATGAACGCCTATACTTTAGCGTGTACTACCGTTCTCATGGCTTCAGGAACACTTGCAGATAAATTTGGCAGAAAATTTATTTTTATCATCACACTGATATTATTTGGCATAACCTCATTGCTTTGCGGGTTAGCAAAAACCCCCGATACGTTGATTATTGCGAGGTTTTTGCAAGGATTAAGTGGAGGTGCTATGCTAATTTGTCAAATGGCTATTCTTTCATCCCAGTTTCAAAAAGATAAAGAACGAAGTAAAGCTTTCGCGGCTTGGGGAATCATTTTTGGTGTGGGGTTAGGTTTCGGGCCGATCATCGGTGGAGCAATCGTCACTCTGATCAATTGGCAATGGGTATTTTTGGTGCATCTTCCGTTGTCATTAATAGCTTTGGTACTAGTCGTTTACGGCGTTCGAGAATCGCGAGATGCAAATGCAAAAAAATTAGATCTACTTGGCATTTTAACGCTATCGCTTTCTGTTTTTGGTTTTATATATTTCATAATGCAAGGCGGCGAGATGGGGTTCACAAGCATGGACGCCTTGATTATTTTGTTTATTTCGGCTTTGAGTTTCGTTCTATTTTTGGTCGTTGAAAAACGTATTAAAGATCCAATGTTTGACTTTGCTGTTTTAAAAATTTCGAATTTTTCAGGAGCGATACTAGGATCAATGGGTATGAATTTTAGTTTTTGGCCAGTCATGATTTATATACCCATCTATTTTCAGATCTGTTTGGGCTATAATATTATAAATGCGAGTTTTTCTTTATTAGCATACACGATTCCTACTTTGCTTATTCCCCCTGTTGCTGAACGTCTTTCTTTGAAATACCAGCCACGTGTGATTATTCCCATAGGCCTATTTGTAATCGGCCTTGGCTTCATTTCAATGAAACTTGGGAGTGATATTCAACATCCAGATTGGTTATCAATGCTTCCAGGCTCACTCTTAGCAGGAATCGGCCTCGGTTTAACTAATACACCTGTTACTAATACCACCACGGGGTCAGTACCAAGTAATCGTGCGGGGATGGCTTCAGGAATTGATATGAGCGCTCGTCTTATCTCGCTGGCAATTAATATCGCGGTTATGGGTTTTTTATTGCAGCTAGGAACAATTTCTTTTTTAAAGAAGGCTCTTTTTGATATAAAAGGCAATATCCCAATCAATTTATTAGCAGAAAAAATTACTTCGGGAAACATTAGTAACCTCGGACAGAATTTTCCTGGAATAAATCTCTCCAAGGTTGTTATAAATGAGGCGTTACACAGTGGTTTTAATTATGTAATGTTATACGGAACGATAAGCGTTTGGACACTTTCGTTCTTAAGCTATTCGATTTTTAATGCGGGCAAAATTACATCTAAGTAAATTTATTTCTTTGGAAATAAAAAAATGTTTTATAGTAGGGCTGCTTTTATTTACCTTATCTTCAGCCGGCTGCGCATTTTCGATAGGCGGATATACGCATATAGTTACAAGAATAATTCAAGGCGTTTCAGCAGCAATCCTTGGACCTCAAGTAATCGCACTAATTAAAATCTTATACCCGTCTGAACGTCAAGGCTTCGATAATAAATCTGTTCACCTTTTTGTTCGCATAAAGCAAGGAATAGTATGTACTGAAAAGGATTTGAATAAAACAAAAAACCCTATATATCAGAAATATACAGGGTTTTGATATTTGAGGGTATCGCTTTTTTGTCGTCCTGCCTGTACAATTTTCGAACTTATTTATAATGGATCTCAAGCGGCTAGCGAACTTAATTATTTAAGTATGAGATCCATATATAAGTTTACCATTTTATTAGCTTCCAACTACCCACTTTATCCAATTTTTCAATATATCTATGTAGAGCACAAAACTCTGCGCCCTTCAACAATGAAACGATCAATATTAATCTCCTTTTTAGTGATGCTTTTGTCAATAGATGGTCATTCTCAGTCTTCCGCATTGAGATTCCCTGAATCCGCCGCACTACCCGACAATTTCCAAAAGGCAATTGTCAATCAAGTTTCGGAATTTAAGCGACTATTTAAAAATGATAGCACAGATAGAAGCTATTCAAGCGTCTTCATGCTTGAAAAAATAGACAACGATAGTAATTACAATTATTTGTTCTTGGCGGAATACTGGATAGCGTTTCATTACAAGGAGATCATTCCTGAGCTAATTAAACGATTGACGAACAAAACAGAGATCGGCCTAATAAACTCTGCAGACTTAATAATTTGGGAAAGAATTCAAAATAAGCAAATGGAATTTTATGGTCATGGACTTAATTGCGCAGACGATCTATTTACCATTGCGGGCCGTGCAAATCGACTATTAACTGTGATAACGGGGGAGAATTTCGGTAATGTATCCATGCATTCCACAGAAAAACAACTGGCGGAATTACAGACTAGATGGATAAAGTGGCTAAAAGCGTTGCCTCAAAATTGATAGTGTCATATTCATTTCACCTAGAAAGTTGACAGGCTCGAACTTGATAAAGGCTGTATATTAATAACTTAGGGAAAACAATCGAGGGTATAAAAAATGAAAACCGCTACCAGAGCGGTTTTCAAAAGTTGGTCGGGATGACAGGATTACTTGCGGCACTCCCGTGCCTCCAATGATCCTTTGACCCTCCTTCTTACTCAAGAAGCCTCGTCCCGACTTCGTCGGAACAGTTTTGTTTGTTCGTCCGCTTAGGAAAGTAAACTTTCCCCGCTGCCGAAAAAACAAAACCCGCAGCTTTGGCTGCGGGCTTCTTGTTCGTCGGGAAAGCTGGACAAAAGTCTAACCCTTTTGTTGAAGATTTAATAGAAGTGAAAATATTTAAATAACCGCCTCTTCAATATAGAATCCGTTTCTATTGATTTTCAATGACCTATGAACTGATCAAAAATTGTTACCAAAACGGTAACAATTTGCTATATTTGCTCATGCGAGTCATTGCAGTAAAAACCCTAAAAGAAAATTGGGATGAGTTTCCTGAGGCTAAGCAAGCGTTACTGGCCTGGTATGAAGAAACCGAAGCAGCTCAGTGGAATAACCCCAACGAATTAAAGCATCAATACCGCAGTGCATCCATAATAACAGACAAAAGAGTAATTTTTAATATACATGGGAATAGCTATCGCCTTATTGTTGATATTGAATACAGATTAAAAATAGTTTTCATAGTATGGTTCGGCACGCATAAGCAATATGATAAAATTGACGCCAAAAAAGTAAGTTATGTTAAAACCAATAAAAAATAAAAAACAATACGAAGATGCGCTGGTTCGGGTATACGACTTAATGCAAAAAAGCATCAAGGCAGAATCGAAAGATTCCGACGAATTGGAAATTTTATCTATCCTCGTTAAAGAATACGAGTTGCAGCACTATCCTGTACCTAACCCATCCCCTTTGGAAGCCATCAAGTTTCGGTTGGAACAAATGGGCATGTCAGAAGTAGAGCTATCTCATATTTTGGGATACCGATCCCGTAAATCTGAAATTCTATCGGGCAAAAGGAAGCTAAGTCTTGCTATGATCCGGAAATTAAATGAAGTTTTGCATATTCCGGCAGAAGTGCTCATACAGGCATATTAGCCTGAATCGTATTTTATGCTCATAAAAATAAGCTATCAAGATTGCCTAAACAACCATCCATTATTTCCAAGGGTTGATAATGCCAACGAACAGTTGTTTTATCCAAAGGTGCGCGCAAGCTATATATTGCGTCTGCATTCCAGGTCGGCAAAGGGTCATGCAAGAACTCTTTCGCTGGAGTTGCCCAGGTTAATTGGCCACATGAACATAGGCAGTCTCATTTTTTTAGGCGATTCAAAACGAGCCTGGCGCTATCAGGAAAGCAATTACCCCCCTGTTCATGAAGCTCATTTATACCTTGAAAGAAACAAAGTAGGGAAAAGATTTGATGGGGCGTTGGAGGTTACACTTGAGGAATTGCCCGCGTTCGTTAAACATTTATATTGGCTTGTCAGGTGTAACGCTGCCCTGCCTGTCTTTCATTTTATGAATGATCAGCAAGATTTTGTAGGCTCCATATGTCAATATGGAAACGTGCACATTAGCACATTATCGACCTCGGCAGACAACCTTTTTCCAGTTGCGCTGGAAAAATCAAATTTTATTAATGCTGACAGCGCGCACTGTTACGATACTTTTTCCAATAAATCTCAAATCTCGAATAGGAAGACTATAGCTTAGCTAATACGTCAGAGCAAATTTCAGCCTTCAAATCGTTTAAAATTTAAACAGCGCGACTTTAGTATAGTGGAAGATTAATCAAAAAAAAATGCCTCAGAGTGAACTTGTCGGGAAGACAGGATTACTTGCGGTGTCCTCCGGACATCCTCAGTGATCCTTTGACCCCCCTTCTTACCCAAGAAGCCTCGTCCCGACTTCGTCGGAACAGTTTTGTTTGTTCGTCCGCTTAGGAAAGTAAACTTTCCCCGCTGCCGAAAAAACAAAACCCGCAGCTTTGGCTGCGGGCTTCTTGTTCGTCGGGATGACAGGATTCGAACCTCTTAATTTATCCGAATCAATCTTATCTGATCTTAATTTATATAATATTGATAATTAATCATTAACGTCTTTTCATGCACATCCTTAATCGAGCTTATTCTACCTGAATTAAGCAAATCTGTCCGAAATGTGTCCGATATTTTCGGACAGAATTTCCTAATTTTGGGAAATGGCATTCATAAATTTTTACCTGGATAAACCTTTCAATCCTTCCTTACCAAAGGAAAAGATAAAGCATACTGTTGCTGAATGTCAGCAGCAAAACAAACACTATCCCAAGAGCATACTCAGCGACAAGCAAACTACCATTTACCTATTCTTCACCTATGAAAAAGGGAAAAGGATCAAAATCAAAACGAATAGCAAGGCGCTGCCGGCACAATGGAATTTTGAAACCGGCAGGTACAAGAGCACCGCCAGCGGCAGCCTGGAATTGAACAATGAACTGGATACCCTGGCCAATACGCTGCTGAAAGGGTACGTCAAGCTGAAGGATGACAAAGAATACCTGGACGAGGCTGAGATCCGTCAGTTATTGCAAAAACAGATACAGGGTGGGGGCGCTATAAAACGGAACTCCGTCGATAAGGCCCGGGCGGACTTCCTGGTTGGCAAAGAGCGGATTCTTACTGAAGGGACGCTGAAAGAATATAGAACCATATTCAAGAGCCTGGATGATCTGCAGGAAAAGGAAAAGCGACGACTGGGCTTCAGTGATTTTAACCAGGCCTTTTTCGACCGATACGAAAAATTTCTTCTGGCCAAGTCCAACGCTAATGGTTCGAAAGAAGACCCGAAAAAGGGCCTGCTCAACGACACCATTGCCAAATACTGCGCCACCCTGAAATCCTTCCTTCAGTGGAGCTTTGAGAATGGCTACCATCAAAATCCGGCCGCATTTACCAAGATCAAGACCCAAATCAAAAGGAAGAGCAAAAACGAGATCGTGGCGCTGACTGAAAAAGAAGTGTTCCAGTTATTAGAGAAAGACCTTTCGGCCAATCCCCGGCTCGAAAAGGTCCGGGATCTCTTCTGCTTTGGATGCTTCACCGGGCAGCGGTTCTCTGATATTATGCGTTTCAGCCAGGACGACTTTGACGGCAAGAAATGGGATTTCATGTCCATCAAAGTAAAGAAAAGGGTAGTGGTACCTTTTACGGGCTTTATATCCCAGGCGCTACCGATCTTGGAAAAATATAACTATACGTTGCCGGTAATCTCCAACCAAAAATTTAATGAATATCTGAAGGAAATTGGCGAAATTGCATCACTCAATAATTCCGTTCGTATCATCCGGTTCAGTGGAGTAAAGGAAGTCCAGATCCGCCAACCAAAATTTACGTTCATGTCATCCCACATGGCTCGCAGGACCTTTGTTACTATCATGCTGGAAAAAGGTGTTCCTATTACCGTAGTACAGAGGATCACCCAACATGCCGATATCCGAACGTTATTAAAGTACGAGGGGCATAGCGAAAATGCCCTGTTTGAAAGTCTTAAGAAAACTTGAATACTATGTTGAGAAATTTCATTATGAATAGGATGTTCTTTCGGAACGTTGGATTGATCTTTGGCGAGATTGATAACTATTCCAATGAACGGGGTCATTTTACACCCTACTTTCAGTATGAGGTGGGGCCTTATGAAGATGGGTTTATCCTGTATTTCCCAAAGCTACCAAATGCTACCTTGTATTATAATAGCATCTTTTTGAAACTTTGGGCCTATAATCCGCAAGATGCTATCAAGTACATCGAGGCCCATTATACTTCCTATCCAGACAAAAAAGAGTTCCTGCTGTTCCTGAAACGCCAATTGCAACACCGGATCAGGGGCTTTAAAAAAGGCAGCAATTCCAACAGCATGTCTATTGCTGCCATTAGCCTGGATTGGGTGGAGGAAGAATTGGCAGACTTAAAGGACAAACAAAAGGTCCAGGCTTACAATCAATTCATTCGTCAGGATCTGACTGTCATCGTCAAGAATGAACTGCAGAATTCAATGACTTCTTCCGGGAATCCGGTCTCTGTCGATCAACTGACCAATGAAATCTGCGATGACCTGCAGGGAAAATTGGATTCTCTCCTCGATAATACCGAGACGAGGCTGATGGATCTGGCCGATAAGTATGAGACTGGCGATATACAGCTGGCGAACCTGAATCTAAAGGATAAGCTGATCACATTATTCCTATGCCTTAGAAATCTGTCCGGAAAGCCTGCCCGGAAAAATAGGGTAGGGGAGACCCTGTTTACCAAGATGGACCTGAATGATATTGCCCAGATCTTACGCCTGCATTTCGCGTCGTATAAAGGGTTAAAGATCGACTCGATTGAAAGGCGGATTTATGAGGTCAATAATAATCTGAAGCCAGATGATTCTGCATACCAGGATCTGAACAAAGCTCTTCAAAAATTCTTTTTTATTAATTGACTTTATGATTTATGGCAAAAATGACAATTGAAAAAGATATCACAAGACAACTATTTGATGATATAACCAATCTGATTGAACAAAGCAGAAAGCAAGTAGCCACTGTTGTTAATAGTGAGATTACCATTCTTTATTGGCGGGTTGGGAAGGCAATCCGGGAACAGATATTGAAAGATCAGCGAGCTGAATATGGCAATCGAATTGTCATCAATCTATCCCAGAAATTAACTGAAAGATACGGGAGAGGCTGGTCAAAAGAACAGCTTTGGAATTGTTTACGCACTGCGGAAAGAATTCGGGCACAGAAAACAATTTACGCACTGAGTAAAGAATTGAGCTGGACGCATATAAGAACTCTCGTTTCCATAAAGGATGATCTTAAAATGGAATTCTATACTGCGCTATGCAGGAATGAAAAATGGGACACCCGTACCTTGGATGAAAGAATAGATAGCTTGCTGTTCGAACGCACAGCCTTATCCAAGAAGCCGGAGAAACTACTGAAAAAAGAAATACAGATACTCAAATCCAAAGGAACAGTCACACCTGACCTGGTATTTCGAGATCCCTATTTCCTGAGTTTCCTTGGATTGAAAGCCAGTTACAGTGAAAAAGACATAGAATCTGCAATTTTAAATCAATTGCAGGAGTTTATTGTGGAAATGGGAAATGACTTTGCCTTTCTGGCCAGGCAAAAAAAGAATATTAATAGATGGCGAAGATTTCAAGATCGACCTGCTTTTCTATCATCGGGGATTGAGGAGGCTTGTAGTAATAGATTTAAAATTGGAAAGATTCAAAGCAGCTCACAAGGGGCAAATGGAATTATACCTAAAATGGTTAGATAAGCATGAACGGAAAGAAGGAGAAGAAAGTCCCATTGGCTTAATACTTTGCGCCGAAAAGAAACAAGAACAAATTGAGCTTCTGGAACTAAACAAAGGGCATATTCGAGTAGCTGAATATTTGACACAATTACCATCGAAGAGGCTACTGTTTCAAAAACTTCATAAGGCGATTGAATTGGCAAGAAAGAGCCCTGAAAATATAGAATAAGGGCCAGTATTTAAGAACAAAAATTAATCGTAAAGTTCGGCATACTAACCATTCAAAAAATATTTTTAAGGAAAATTCTGCTATAGATGATTTTACAATTTATTCACTTGTTTATTAAAACATTAAAGGTGGATACAAATCAATTATTAATCCATGAATCAAAATAATTTAGCTCAACAGTTTGAAAATTTAATTTTTAAAATCTTAAATTATTTATCTTATACGGTCGAAATGAATGAACGTCCACGCTATAAGGAAGTATATAGCCCAGATTTAATCCTTCGCAAGGAAAAACTAATAGCATATGCGGAGGTAAAATTTTATAAAAGCAGACGGGTTCCTTCTAGAATTATTCTATCAGCTGCAGCATTAATTTCCCAATACCCGGCCGATACCGTTAGGCATCGAATTTTAATAGTTTCTTCTATAGTATCCAAATCTCTTAAAGAAGAAATTAGAAACAATCTCGGTGTCATTGTTTGGGACAGAAGCAACATAGCTAATTTTCTTGCTCCAAATGATAAAGAAGGATACCTAGAAGATTTAGGGCAATTCCTAATAGAGGCTCAGCAAGGTCTTGATATAGCAGACCCATATACTGGCATTGACGATTCAACTGTTTCTGATCCAGAAGAATACTTTTCTTTTCCCTCACTTTCAAAACAACAACTACAGCAGGAGGAGAATATTGGGCAGAAGTTAATCCTTGAACTTAATGAAATCCCCATTGGACAGCCTGGATGGGCGGATTTTGAAGATAAATGTAATGAAATATTGAAATATCTATTTCCCGAAGATCTTTCCGTTTGGAACACTCAGCAAATAAGTGATGATGATCTCTCTAGATTCGATTTAATCTGCCGAATAAGCTCAAAGGATGATTTTTGGAAAACATTGATCCACTCGTTCAATTCTAGATATATTTTATTTGAATTTAAAAACTACAAGGACCCTCTACCGCAAGGGCAAATATATACAACGGAACGATATCTATTCCCAAAAGCTCTTAGAGGCACATGTATATTAATCGCCAGAAATGGTGCTACGGAACAGGCACTAAATGCCGCAAAAGGAGCGCTACGAGAAAGTGGGAAATTGATCCTATTGCTAGACAAAGAAGACCTGGAAAAAATGCTTCTCAAGCGTGACGGTGGTGATTCTCCCAGTGATTATCTTTCAGATAAAATAGATGAATTTCTCATGTCATTATCCAGATAAAATAGCAATTTATCAATAGTAATTTGTAATTAATAAATCCCATATGATTATGACCATAACAGAACCTTTTGCGAACCTATTTAACATCTACAAGCTCCGAGCGAGCCGATTGAATTGTAACCAGGCTGGCACCCCCACCAGATTCACCACTAGAAGTCTTTCCAAATTTTATTATATCATTAACCAAATCAATCAATATACTCGAACGAACTCCGTCATTCCAAGCAAGCTCAAGAGTTTTGGCAATGGCCAGAGGATTTTTCTCTAAGTCGCCAGCATTATCATAAATGGCAGAAGATCTATCTCTATATTTTTGCCAATCTGGCCCTATCTCATTTTTAATTGTATCAGTCAAATTAGTGTGCCAGCAGCTAAGATTAGGTTTCGCAATATTTCGATCTGGCCACTCACTTTCATCTGGATACCCTTGGATAGTCAGTATTGACTTATTATCCTTTTTGTGTTTTGTGATTTCCTCCTGCCTTGTTTTATTGGTATCCGCATCAAATATCACATAAGCAGGAATACTCAACAGTTTGGCCATCGCTAAAGGTTTAATAAGTCGATTCTTCCCATCGACCGGCACTATATGACAGCCAGATTTTCTAAATTCTAAGATTTTTTCTGTAAGAATCAGATATGATGTTATGTAGGCGATATCTTCATGCCCTTCGACTAAAATAAGAGCCTTGCAAAAGAACATTTCATTAATAATCGGATTAAGAGATGGGTATAATTTTGCAACCATTCCTGATTCTTTCAAATGCCTTTCGCCGACCTTTGATAACTCACCAGAAAGGTCATTATAAGTTACTGACGTTATTCTTGTATGGCTGGGATTCCCAAATTCACGAACAATTCTGATTTTATCGAAATTATCTCCTGGAATAAAAAGCGGATTGTGAGTACAAAGTAATAATTGAGAACCTTTTTCAGATAATTCTATTAAAGTTTCAGCCAAGTACCTTGCTTGTGGTGGATGTTGGTATAACTCAGGCTCTTCAATACCCATAATTAATGTTGGCGCATTTTCGTTTTCAAGCAATGCAAGTTCCTGGAGCAAGGCCAACATATAAGAACGTTGTAATCCATGTCCGAATCTTGATAAGTCTCCCTCAAATCCCCGTTCGCCAATTTTTATATAAGCAAACGGTTCTTCAATTCTTATTGATTTTTCCGGATCCTGCCTCCACAAAACTTGAGCACTTAAATTGGGGTGAGCCCACGAAGACAAACGATTTTGCAATGATTTGGAAATATCATCAAGAACAGATTGTTCAGCATCAAGCAAAGCTTGATATTCCACTTTGGCATTATTTCTGAGAGTATTTACTTTTTCATCGAAACTCACTTTTGATCGAACGGTTCTAGCTAGCAATTGACCTAATGCAGAATTCTTTGATTCCTCACCTTCTTCCGTAGCATCTTTAGAGGCTGATACAAACACCCATTGTAGATGGGGAGCAAGTCTATTAACACCTCTTGTCGCTCCATAAAATTGGTCTTCACTCGGAATCAGATAACATTGGCTTGGGTGAGCAGATTCATACTCCTGTAAAGACTCTGCCATAGCTGCCTTTGTCGTTGCAACGCCCAAATCTGAATATTTCTTTTGAAATTTAGAGTATATTTCTTTTAATTCCCCAGCTTTTGCCCCGTTTTTATCAGCCTCAAAAAACTCTCTAAAATCAGGCATTCCCAACCGATTACCGAACTGCTTTACCTCTGCTCTTTCTGTCGCCTTATCAAATTTGGCAACCGCAGTCACTATAAGTTTCCCCTGACGGACATAATCCGATAAATCAGATTGGGCCTGTGTTGATAAATCTTTAAATGTTACAGTTATTTTTATGTCCTTGGCAACATTCTTATGATGGAAATCATTTTCCGTTAGTTTGCTTAAATCCGTTTTACTATCCTTATATAAGCGGAAAAAAATATTTAATGCGTAGAATACTGTTGACTTACCTGCGCCGTTTGGACCAACAAAGCAAGAGTATTCATCTAATAAAACCGTCTCATCTTTATAAGATCGAAAGTTTTCTATACGTACAGATTCGATTTTCATTGGCTGTTTTTATTTATAGTAAAAGACCAAAGTAATGTATGCATACTTATGCCACAACCGTGAAAAGACTAATGTCGTTGACTTAAGGGTTTTACACGTCTTTGTAATTCATATGGTACAGCCTGGGCGGTCGTCGCTTTCGCTTTACATGTCTGCCAGGCCTTAC
>Ga0247778_1000960_pt1 | contig 18154 bp, 16 predicted proteins | sample UWRJL049202B5_FD_179939 | JGI IMG/M metagenome (GOLD analysis project Ga0247778, IMG submission 179939) | Plant litter microbial communities from Arlington Agricultural Research Station in Wisconsin, United States - UWRJ-L049-202B-5 | ecosystem: Environmental > Terrestrial > Plant litter >... | reverse complement strand
CGCTCCTACGCCGCTCTCACCGCCACCTAATATGACCATTCTTTCACTCATTGTATTCAATTCGTTTCGGGTCTCGGATTGCTGGTTTCTTGTTGACATGAATAAGTCCTAACCAGAAACGAGAAACCAGAAACCAGTAACAAGAAACTGTTAGGGGACGGATTTTAGAGGGTTCTTCAAAAGCATGAACTTACCTGCACCACAATTTCTTTGGATCTGTGGTTTTTCATAACTAAGTTATCTGATCTTCAACGTTGCAATCGCGAATGCCACACAAAGGATCGTCACGATCCAGAACCTTGTTACAATCTTGCTCTCATGATAGCCCAGCTTCTGATAATGATGATGCAGGGGGCTCATAAGAAAAACCCTTCGACCCTCTCCGTATTTCTTTTTTGTATACTTGAAATATGTCACCTGGATACTGACGCTGAGTACTTCTACTAGGAATACGCCGCAGAAGATCGGGATCAGTAATTCCTTACGGACGATGATCGCGAGGGCTGCGATAACGCCGCCAAGGGTCAGGCTACCCGTATCGCCCATGAATACCTGCGCCGGATATGCATTGTACCAGAGAAATCCCACACAGGCTCCGACCAGGGCGCCGATGTAAATGGACAGTTCTCCCAGGTTGGGGATATACATGACATTCAGGTATTCCGCAAACCGTATATTACCGCTGGCATAGGCAAAGATCCCCAGACAGGCGCCGATGACGGCGCTGGTACCCGTTGCCAGCCCATCGAGCCCGTCCGTGAGGTTGGCTCCGTTGGATACGGCGGTGATGATAAAGATCACGATAAGGATATAGAGGATCCAGGTAGCGCCCCGCAGGGACTCCGGCAGAAGCTTGGAATAATTGAATTCATGGTTCTTCACGAAAGGAATGGTGGTGATCGGTTCTTTTGCTTCCACAAAGAATTTTTTTTCCTTTCCCAGAGTCACGGTCTTGATCCCGGTTGTATCCGAAGGCAATGTCTGCCCGACATACTCACGCCATACCTTTGTATTGCTGTTGAAATAGAGGGTGGAGCCTACCACAATCCCCAGCACCACCTGGCCCAGGATCTTGAACCAGCCTGCCAGTCCGTCCTTATCTCCTTTCTTATAGGCGACACCTTGCTGCCTGGCGATCTTTTTGGCCCGAAGTTTCAGGTAATCGTCGATAAAGCCGATGATGCCCAACCAGATCGTGCTGAAGATCATCAGACGGATATAGGCCTTGTGCAGGTCGGCCAGTAAGAGGGTGGGTATCAGGATGGCCATGATGATAATGAATCCGCCCATGGTCGGAGTACCCTTTTTCTGCTGTTCGCCGGCCAGACCCAGGTCCCGCACTGTCTCACCCACCTGTTTTTTCAGAAGATAATTGATGAGTCTTTTACCGAATAGCATGGTAATGACCAACGAAAAAAGAACGGCCAGCAGCACCCGGAAGGTGATGAATTGGAAGAGGGCGCCGCCCGGCACTTTTACTCCCGTCTGTTTTAACCATTCAAATAAAGAATACAGCATGTCGGTCTTTTTTGTCTATCATCTGTTTTACTAACTCACCACTCACTACTCACCACTCACTTTTCCAGCAGTACGAACAACTCCATTAAAATTTGCTTGTCATCAAAAGGGTTCTTTACACCCTTTATTTCCTGATATTTTTCATGCCCTTTTCCGGCAATGAGGAGGATATCATCGGGGCCGGCCAGATTGATAGCCGTCCTGATCGCCTCTTTCCTGTCGGTGATCTTGGTATATTTTCTCTTCGCTGCCGTATTCAGCCCTACTTCCATGTCCAGCAGGATCTGTTCGGGATCCTCGCTCCGGGGGTTATCCGATGTGAAAATGACCCTATCGCTGTATTCACAGGCTGCGGCGCCCATGACCGGCCTTTTTGTCTTATCCCTGTCGCCTCCGCAGCCTACAACCGTAATGATCTGTTCGTGACCTTTTCGGAGTTTCTGTATGGTCACCAGCACATTGATCAGGGCGTCGGGGGTATGGGCATAGTCTACGATCCCGATGATTTTTTCCTGCGGGGATACGATATAATCGAATCTGCCCTCTGCCCCGCTGAGGGTACTGAGACAGCGAAGGACCTCGGCCTTTTCTTCTCCCAGGCAAAGGGCCGCGCCATAGACCGCCAGTAAATTATAGGCGTTGAATTCTCCGATCAGCCGGAAATGCACCTCCTGATCGTTGATGGTCATGACCAGTCCCGTCAGGTTATTCTCCAGGATCTTTCCCTTGAATTCTGCAAGGGTCTTCAGGCTATAGAAATATTTTTTCGCGTTGGTATTCTGCAACATCACAGCGCCTCTTTTATCATCCGCATTGGAAATGGCAAAGGCATCGGAAGGCAGACTGTCGAAGAATGACTTCTTTACACGGATATATTCGTCGAAGGTCTTATGGTAGTCCAGGTGATCGTGTGTGATATTGCTGAACAGGCCTCCGGCGTAACGCAGTCCCGCGATCCTGTGCTGGTGGATGGCATGGCTGCTGGTTTCCATAAATACATAGGTACATCCTTCATCTACCATTTCGCGCAGCAGCGCGTTGAGGTGGATTGCGTCGGGGGTGGTATGTGTGGCCGGTACGATCCGATCGCCGACATGGTTTTGTACGGTGCTGAGCAATCCGCATTTATGCCCCAATCCCGTGAACAGCTTGTAAAGCAGGGTGGCGATCGTGGTTTTTCCGTTGGTGCCGGTAACCCCCACCAGTTTCAGCTGCTCGGATGGCTGTCCGTAGAAATTATGAGCGATCATCCCGGTAGCGGCAGCACTGTTCTCTACCTGGATATAGGTTACGCCTTCTTTCAGCGTGGCGGGGAATTCTTCGCTAATTACGATAGTGACACCGGCGGCTGTGACTTGTGGGATAAACTGGTGACCGTCTACATGGGTTCCCCTCAGGGCAAGGAACAATGAGCCCGGTCCGACCTTTCTCGAATCGGTCTGGAGATCCGACACTTCTTTGTCCAGTTCGCCATGAACCGATCGGATGCTTACCTTATATAATATGTCCTGCAGATGCGCCATGTCCTTACCTATAAAAGGAATTAATTTAGTTGTATCGTGATCATTTCATTTTTTCTCAGTATCGATCCCGGCTCCGGGCTCTGTGTTCTTACTTTCCCCATTCCCCTGACGGCTACCCGCAAGTCCATACTTTCCAAAAGATACAGGGCGTCCTTCAGTCCCATTCCTTTTACATCGGGAATGGTTTGCCGCGATACCGTCTCTTTATTCAGGACCCGGATGTCGTTGGAAGCATAGAGGCGGCCCCATTCATTTTTTCCCGCAGAGTCTGTATAGTCCAGTCCCACGGTTCGCACCACTTCTTTCATATCCCGGGTCGAGCCGGCGTAGTAGAATTGGCTGCTGTCTTTTTTCAAGACCGGCGCTGTCAGCGGGTCGGCGTTTGCGCTCATCAATTTATCCGCCAGCTCTTTGAAAATGGGCCCTGCTACTGCTGCACCATAATATTTTTTGGCAAAAGGCTTGTTCTTGATGACGACGATGCAGGAATATTTTGGGTGATCCGCCGGGAAATAGCCGGCGAAAGAGGATTGGTAAATATGATCGGCATAGCCACGGTTGCCGTTTGCCACCAGGGCGGTCCCGGTTTTGCCGGCCACCTTGTAGAAAGAGCCTTTGAACAGGTCTTTTCCAGTGCCTTCGCTGCAGACACCTTCTAAGCATTCTTTCAACTGGCGGAGGGTCGTTTCGCTGCAGATGCTTTCCAGCATGGTCTGTGGTTGGTTCTGCTGTACCGTAATACCGGATTCCTGTATGGCGCTCACGAGGTAGGGTCTCATCATCTTCCCCTCATTGGCTACGGCATTGTAGAGGGCCAGTGTCTGAAGGGGGCTTACCAGTACTTCATATCCGAATGCCATCCAGGGCAGGGTCGTTGCGCTCCAGGTCCGGGATTTCGGGTTTTTCACGATCGGATTCGTCTCCCCCACCAGGTCGATCCCGGTAAGTTGATTGAATTTCAATTTTTTCAGGTGGTCGATGAATCCGTTGGGGTTGCCTGCATAATGGGTCCAGGCCAGTTTGGCCATGCCGACATTCGAGCTGATCTCGAATGCTTCCTTGACTGTGAAGGTCTTATCGTTGGCATGGGGCTCGGAGTCATATACTGTCCGTCCCGCTACTTTCCAGGTGCCGCCCTGGAGATCTACGTTGTCATGGAGGCTCACCTTTTTATCTTCCAGCAGGGTTAGAAGGGTTGCCAGTTTAAAGGTAGAGCCGGGTTCAGAGGCACGAATGGCATAATTAAGGTCTTCCCAGTAGGTGCCATCGGATTGGCGGCCTAAATTTGCGATGGCCCGGATCTTTCCGGTCGCCACTTCCATAACGATGCAGGTGCCGTGTTCGGCCTCATTGACCGTCAAACCTTTCAGGAGTGCATTCTCCGCGATGTCCTGAATATTGACGTCCAGGGTCGTTACGATATCTTTCCCGTTCTCCGACTCGATCTCATACCCTTCGACAGGGATGTAGGTGCCGCCGGCAATATAACGGACCAGACGCTTGCCGCTCTCTCCTTTTAATAAAGTATCATAGGTTCTTTCCAGTCCGACGTTCTGGGCATTCGCTCTTGCCAGGCCAATGGTACGATTGGCCAGCAAGCCGAACGGATTCAATCTCTTATTATTTACTTCTGCAATAAAGCCACTCTTGTTCCTTCCCTGGCGTACGAGGGGGAAGTTCCTCAATTTCCTGTATTGATCGAAAGTGATATCCGACTGCAGCAGGTAGTAGCGGTCTTCGGTGCGATAGCCTTTCAGGAGATCCTTTTTATAGGTTGCCGTGTTCTGGTCGCCGAAAAGGCCTGCGAGACAGAAGGCAAGTGAGTCGAGGTTTTCGGTGAAACGCTTGCCGTTCTTTTCCCGGAGTCCATCTGCGCCGAAGTCAATATAGACATTGAAAAAGGGAATGGAGGTGCTGAGCATGCTGCTATCTTCGCTGTAGATGGTCCCTCTTTCCGCATCGAGTTCGATAAATTTCTGGTGAAGGCTATCGCTGAGTCCTCTCCAGTAGGAGCCTTGAACGCGCTGAATATAGAATGCTTTCCCCAACACCACCAGGCATAGGACGGTGATGCCGATAAAGCATAAATATACTCTCCATAATATGTCGCGTTTCACTTCCATATCCTACTTGTCGCGTTCTATTCTTTATACTACCCTCTTCACTGACTACTCAGCACTCACCGTTTAGCGGTTAGGGAGTCGATCAGTACGACCGGCGGTTGTGTCAATTCTTTCAGTCCGAAAGGTTCGACCGCACGGGCCAGTTCGCTCTGTTTGCTTCTGAACATCACTTCGCTTTTCAAAGTCTTGTATTCGTATTGCAATTCTTTCAATTCTTTATTAGTCCGGTTGATATCCCGGACGATCTTGTCCGCATAGTGGCCGTTATAGATATAGATCACCGCGAGTGCTGCCAGGAAAAGGAAATAGCTGATGTTCCTCATGATCCAGTGATAGCTGAGACGGGGCTGCCATCGGCGTTTTTCCGAAGCCTTGGCGGTGGCCTTGGCGGCTTCCTTTATGGCCGGATCCTGTACATCCTCCCCAACGGGTTCATCCTCTGTATGCTGATCTTTAACCTTATTCATGATACTGCTTTCTGCAATGAGTATTCTGTGATGCTATACTATACGCGCTCTGCAACACGCAGTTTTGCGCTACGGGCTCTCGGATTTTTTCGCAACTCTTCTTCACCGGCTGTGACCGGTTTTTTGGTGATGGCTTTTAAGAGGGGGGCAACCTTGGTTTGTCCAAAGGGGTCCGAGGGGTCTTCTTCGTCTTCAAAAGAGCCTTTCTTAAAGAAATTCTTGACAATTCTGTCTTCCAGAGAATGGAAGGTGATCAGGGCTACGCGACCGCCGGACAGGAGGAAGGCCGGCACTTGTTGTAACATTTCTTTTAAAGCCCCCAATTCATCATTCACTTCGATACGTAAAGCCTGGAAAACCTGGGCAAAGTACTTGTTGGGATTTCCTTTCACCACACTGTGCAGGGCCGTTTTAAAATTCGGAATGGTCTTCAGGGATACGGACCTGCGGATATCCACGATGGTCCTGGCGAGTGTTTTTGCATTTGTTACTTCGCCGTATTGTTCGAAGAGTTTATGCAGTTGTTGTTCGGTATAGGTATTGATCACCTCAAAAGCCGTCAATGCCTGTCGCTGGTCCATGCGCATGTCCAGGCCGCCATCATAGCGGATGGAGAAGCCTCTTTCCCCTTCATCGAACTGGTGACTGCTGACGCCCAGATCGGCCAGTATGCCGTGGACCTTGCTGGCATTATGCAGTCGGAGGAAGCGACCAAGGTGACGAAAGTTATGAGGGAGAAAGGTAACCCGGGCGTCATCCGGCAGATTCCGCCGGGCGTCGCTGTCCTGGTCAAAGGCGAATAATTTACCTTTGGGTCCCAGTCTCTCCAAGATCCCTTTGGAATGACCTCCGCCACCAAAAGTGCAGTCGACATAGATGCCGTCCGGCTTTATGGCCAATCCGTCCAGTGTCTCCTGCAAGAGGACGGGCACATGATAGGCGGCGTCCGTCACAGAGACAGCCCTCCCGGGTTCATTACCTGCTTAGCCAGGCTGCTGAATGCCTCCGGTGAAAAAGATTCAAAGAACTGATGGTACTTAGTTTTATCCCAGATTTCAATTTTGTCTACAGCGGCAACCAGCACTATATCCTTTTCGAGACCGGCATGTTCTTTCAGGTTTTGCGGAACCAACAACCTCCCGGCACTATCCAATTCAGCCATCGTAGCTCCGTTCAGGAAATATCTTCTGAATTGCCGAACTTCGGGGTCAAAATCATTCAATTGGCTAATTCTGGCAAAAATGGGTTCCCAGCTTTTCATTGGATAAAGACTCAGGCATTTTTCAAACCCTCTGTTCACTACAAACTGAGTGCTACCCTCTTCCGGCAGCTGTTTTTTAAAGCCTACCGGGAGAAGGAAGCGACCTTTGGAGTCCAATGTAGCTTCGTATTCACCCAGAAAACCAATCATTTATGAGGAGTTGATTCAGATATTACTAATAACTAACACAAAATAACACTTTTTCCCACTTTGAACAGGGAAATTGAAAAATTTAATTTTTCCACAATAGTGTATTACCCTGACCCAGAGTGAGTGATGAGGGTTTTCTGAAGTTTTTGACCCGAAAGGATGTGAATTGACTGTGAATTGCGGTGGATAAACTGTTAATATCTTAATGTTTAGTGTATGACAACTGCCGGCTACTCCGGAACTCCGCTTATTAAAAAACTCGGTCTCAACCCCGGGCATCGCATCTGGCTTTTCAATTCCCCGGCCGGATATTCATCCCTTTTAGGTTCCGACCCTTCGGGTCAGATCTGTAGTCCCCGCGAGACCCCTGACTGGGCCCATCTTTTCGCCGTATCACAAAAAGCTTTTGAAAAAGGCATGCAGCCCCTTAACCGGGCCAGAAAAAAAAATCCCAGACTCATCGTCTGGGTATCCTGGTATAAGAAGAGTTCGGGGATTTCTACGGATCTTACCGAAAATATCATTCGTGATTATGCTCTTGCAAATGGCTGGGTAGATGTCAAGGTTTGTGCGGTAAATGAGGAATGGAGCGGTCTCAAACTCGTTGTCCCGCTATCAATGCGATAATTTCTTCGCGCTGAAAATATTGCGCCCAACCCAAGGGTGTATTCCTGTAGAATTTGTCCTTTATCCCAAGGTCCGGGTTCGCCGATAAAGCATATTGCTTAATTTCGTCCCTGCAAAACCAGCGGCAGTTAGCCGCCATCCCAACATGCGCTCAAAAAATATCTCCATCTCCGATTATACCTATGAGCTTCCCCCCGCTGCCGTTGCGGACCATCCCCTGCCCGAAAGAGACGCCAGCAAACTGCTCGTCTACCGGGAGGGAAAGATCGAAGAAGAAACCTACCGCAATATCTCCGCACATCTTCCGGAGGGTTCCCTGCTGATCTTCAACGATACGAAGGTGGTTGAGGCCCGGATCATTTTCCACAAGCCCACCGGCGGTCAGATCGAGATCTTCTGTCTCGAGCCCCCACCCGGCCATGGCGGCGTTGGCCAGGCCATGATGCAGACCGGTACAGTGCGTTGGAAATGTCTTATCGGCGGCGCGTCCAAATGGAAGTCAGGTCAGGTCCTTACCAAGTCCATTGGCCCCCTTACACTCACGGCGTATTATATCGAAAAGATCGACGGCGCCTTTCTCCTCGAGTTCAGCTGGACACCGGCGTCCCTCAGCTTTGCCGCGCTCCTTCATGAGGCCGGTCTCATACCCCTGCCCCCCTATATCCGACGGGCACCCACAGCGGCGGACAGCGAAAGATACCAGACCGTCTATGCCCGGTACGACGGATCTGTCGCAGCGCCAACCGCCGGCCTGCATTTCACCGACGCCATCTTCGACTCGCTGCATGCCCGGAATATCCGGCGCAGCTTTCTAACCCTGCATGTAGGAGCCGGCACCTTCCTCCCGGTCAAGTCGGCTACTATGGAAGGACATTCCATGCATACCGAGTTTATCTCCGTACCCAGAAAGACGATCCAGGAAATTCTGGATGCGCCCTTCGTCATCCCCGTGGGAACCACATCGGCACGAACGATCGAAAGCCTCTACTGGCTGGGACTGAAAACCGTCCTGGATCCCCAGGTCAGCCCCGATGACCTGGCAGTATATCAATGGGATGCCTATGCCGATACGCCCCTCGTCTCCACGCAAACCGCCCTGGAATCCCTGTTAACATGGATGGATCGGCAAGAGATGCCGCAGTTGCTCAGCAATACCCAATTGCTGATCGCACCGGGCTACCAGTGGAAGATCGTAAAAGCCCTGATTACGAATTTCCATCAACCAGGATCGACCCTGCTTTTGCTGGTCGCATCACTGATCGGGGAAGATTGGAGGAAAATATATGATTATGCCTTGAGCAACGGCTTCCGCTTCCTTAGCTATGGAGATGGTAGCCTGCTCTTTCCCCGGGCTGCGGAGCATTAAATGGCTGTGTGATCAATTTTTTTTTAAGGGAAACTCCAGGGTGAAGGTCGTGCCTCTGCCGACTACGCTATCTACTTTGATCTTGCCCTGGTGCGCATCCACGATGGTCTTTACATAGCTGAGCCCCAATCCGAACCCTTTGACATTGTGCAGGTTCCCCGTATGAGCGCGGTAGAACTTTTCAAAGATCCGCCGTTGGGTCTCTTTTGTCATCCCGATGCCATTGTCTTCAATGCGGATGACAATCGCTTTGGATGTGCTATGGGTAGTTATCCTGATGAACAGATTGTCCTTCGAATATTTGATCGCATTATCGATCAGGTTGGAAACCAGGTTGGTGAAATGCACTTCGTCCGCGTTGAGCAGATCGTATTTTGCATTCAGCTGTAATTCAGAGCGGCCCCCCTTTCCTTCCAGCTGCAGTTGAAAATTTTCCATTGCCTCCTGGATGACGGCATTGGCGTGGATGGGACTGAGATTCAGCTGCTGTTCCTGCCGGTCCAGCAGGGAAGCCTGCAGGATGGTCTCAACCTGCTTGTTCATGCGCCGGTTCTCTTCCTTGATAATGCCCGTGAAATACTCTGATTTCTGCCGGTCCTGGATAACTTTCTCGTTCTTTAACGCATCCACCGCCAGTGAGATCGTAGCGAGAGGGGTCTTGAACTCATGCGTCATGTTATTGATGAAATCATTTTTTATTTCGCTGAGCTTTTTCTGTCGTAAGAGCGCATTTACGGTGACATAGAAGGCTGCAATAATGACCAGCGTAAAAAATATGGCGCCTGCGATCATAACCCTCATTTGCCCCAGTACGATCTTTTTATAGTCCGGAAGAACGACCACCAGTACTTCGTCGGGCAGGATCCCTCCTACGCCGGTTTCTGAAGGAGCCTGCAAGGGGTAAAAGACGGAAAGGTTATGCGTGGTATCCTGGATCTCTTTCAGGAAAGCCTTAGACCGGATCTCCGGTGGCCGGAACGATAGGCTGGTGGCGCCGAGCTCGGCGGAAACGCAGAATTCAAATTTTGTATCTTTTACCCCCACGATATTGAAGGCCTTCTTCAGCTTTTCATTGATATCTTCGGCGGAGAACTTCTCGGCGATGGTCGGCGGCCGCATCAGTTCCATCATGAACTGGTCCGAAGGCCGCCAGGTAAACCCCGGCTTGAGACGGAGGGTCTTAAGGTTCGGGGAAGCTCCGCGCTGCTCGACCAGCTGCTGGCCGGTGATGCTCATGGCGTCGACCACCTTATGCCTCAACAATTCCTGCTTGTTCTCGATCATGGTCAATATCCAGTTCACCTGGATGTAGATGATCCCGATGAGCGACAAGGTGATCAGAAAAATAATGATAGGGAAAATTTTTTTCAATCCGGTTCTTTTTGGTCCACTTACAAATGTAGAAAAAGGATAAAGGGCCGCCCCTGTCCGGCCCTGGCAAAGAGCCTATTTAACGAAGGTTTCACAAAGAAAGGGGATTTCGGTCGAAAATACGGTTTTTTGATCGTCCAGATGGGCTTTATGGCAATAGGATCGGAGCCTGGCAGGATTTTTTCAACACCATTTTGTTATCTCGCAGTTTTACTTAATTTAGATAATATGGAGAGCCCGGCACCCGGTATATTGTTGATCGCTGATCCCTTTTTGAAAGACCCCAATTTCATGCGGACCGTGGTGTTCCTATGCGAGCATCAGGATCAAGGCAGTTTTGGCTTCGTATTAAATAAAAATTACGACTATACCCTCAATGAACTGGTCAGTGGATTGGATGACCTGAAACTCCCGGTTTATCACGGGGGGCCTGTGCAAATGGATACCATCCATTTTCTTCATCAGTATCCCGATAAGATCGTCGGTGGGTATGAGATCATCGACGGTGTTTACTGGGGTGGCAATTTTGAGACGGCCATCGAGCTGATCCGCTCCGGAGAGGTGGATCTGACCAGGATTCGGTTCTATATTGGTTATTCCGGATGGGGCAGCGGACAGCTGGCGGATGAGTTAAAGGAGAAGTCCTGGCTCACCGTACAGGCCAGCCGGCGGCTGATCTTTCATAAGCGGCCGGACGATATCTGGAAGGACGCCCTTCGCCACCTGGGTGGGGAATATGAGATCATGATCAATTTCCCGATCGATCCTCAGCTCAATTAGTACCTGGTTTCGTATTAGACGCTATAAGATCAACCAGTAACAAGAGACGAGCAACAAGAAACCGGATACTAATGGATCGGGAACCGGATCCCGGCCTCTATACCCCAGCTGTCCAGGTTCTTCACCCCATAGCTGTTAAAGGGCGCGTAATTATAGCTGGCGCCGATCTTTAACGCAGTGGACGAATAGCTGCTCAGCGGGACAAAGATGCCCGTCTCTCCCTTCAGGACCCATTTTGTCACGGAATGCGGATCGTCGAATTCTCCCAGGTATTGATCAAAATTCACAAAATTCACCCCGGCTCCCGCACCGATATAGGGGCGGATCCATCCTTTTTTCACCAGGCTGTAATTGGCCGTCAACAGGACGGGTATCTGTTGAACGGAATTGCTCACTACGGCCGATACATCCGATCCGTCACCCGTATGATAGACCTGGCGGGGATATTTCTGGTAGTAATCATTATAGCCGATACCCAGACCTATACTCAGCTGCCCATTTACCGGGTAGGCAAGTCCTGCGGTAAATCCTTTGTAGGCAGGACGGTTGATATAATCCCGGAATGAGCCGGATGGGATATTGACATTGTACCCGATATTCAATTGCAATTCTTGCTGGGCATTCGCGGCGGTGCTCACCAGAACGATGGCGGCCAATCCCAGATATTTTATCAGTGATCGCATGGTTTCATTTTTTGTCGATGATCAATTTTTAAGATAAGTGGATTGACTGAACAGCGCATCCACCTCTGCCGCCGAATTGGCTGTACGGAAAACCTGTTCGCCCCTTGCCAGACCGGTCCATACGGCCAGGATCTTATTGCCGTTGACAGCCGCATTTTTCAAGTCCAGCAGGTCGATCTCCAGGCCTCCGGTCTGGATCGTATAGATCCCCACTGCATAGGGAGCATAATAGCCGTAACCGGGATAGCCCCAATAGTAAGGATCCCAGTAGCTGCCATAGGTACCCCAGTAATCGTCATAGCTGAATACGCCGGTACTGGTATTGTAAACGCGGGAAACATTCACGGCCAGGTCGGGTGAGGTCTCCCTGGCTACCAACTGGTAGCCCCTTTGCTGCAGGTTCCGGGAGACTGCGATCGTGACGGCGCTGTCGAAGGCCGCCAATTCCCGGCCGACCAATTGATTGTTCTCTATCACATCCACAGAATCTGCAATGCTGAATGTTTTGTAGGCAGAAAACCTGGCCGTCGTGTCGTAATTAGTGATGTAGATGCGTGATTCGTCGTTGGTGAGATTATTCAGTGGGTCCTTTTTACAGCTGGCGAAGGCCAGGATCATACACAGCGTGCCCCCTGATACCCATCGGATCTTTTTCATACTGGCATTATTTAGGATTTAATAAACATTTTTTTGACCTATGATCAGATACAAAAAAAATGCCCTGGTTTAATGAGGATCAGGGGTTTAACAATGACCTAACAATCCTTAAAAAGGAATTAAATTTCTAATGAATTTGAACAAAGTGGAGGCCATTAAAAAACCCTCCGGAAATCCGGAGGGTTTTAAACTAACATTTTTTCGTAGGTCGTGACTGGGTTGAATTACTTCGTTTCGACAGGCACTGCGCCTTCCACCAACACGGTCACCTTGTTGTGAATGACTTCTACAAATCCGCTCTGTATATTAAAGAAAGCAAGGTGGTTGTTCTTATCCTTCAGTACTTTTACCCTGCCCGTTTTCAGGGCGCTTACCAGGGGTGCATGTCTGTCCAGAACTTCAAAAAGGCCTTCTACACCCGGCAACTGTACTCCATATACATCACCGCTGAACAGCTTTTTCTCGGGTGTTAATATTTCTAAATTCATGTTTCGGGTTTTGGGTTCCTGGTTTCTTGTTTCTCGTCCCTGGTCGATTTGATAATGTCTAACCCGAAACCAGTAACGATAAACCAGTAACTGTGTTTTAGCCTTGAGCCTGCGCCATCAATTTCTTTCCTTTTTCGATTGCGTCGTCGATGCTGCCCACGAGGTTGAAGGCTGCTTCAGGATAATCGTCCACTTCTCCGTTCATGATCATATTGAAACCACGGATGGTCTCGTCAATTGGAACCAGAACTCCCTTCAGACCCGTGAACTGTTCGGCCACGTGGAAAGGCTGGGAGAGGAAACGTTGTACCTTACGGGCCCGGGCAACGGTCATTTTATCTTCGTCGCTCAGCTCATCCAGACCCAGGATCGCGATGATATCCTGTAGTTCCTTATAACGCTGAAGGATCAGTTTTACGTTGTTAGCGCAATTGTAGTGAGCGTCTCCCACGATCTTCGGGGTAAGGATCCTGGAGGTCGAATCCAAAGGATCGACCGCGGGATAGATACCTAAGTCGGCGATCTTACGGCTCAATACCGTGGTGGCATCCAGGTGGGCGAAGGTCGTGGCGGGAGCAGGGTCAGTCAAATCATCCGCGGGCACGTATACCGCCTGTACGGAGGTAATGGAACCGTTTTTTGTCGAAGTGATCCTTTCCTGCATCAGACCCATTTCCGTGGCCAGGGTCGGCTGGTATCCCACAGCCGAAGGCATACGACCCAAAAGAGCCGAAACTTCAGAACCTGCCTGTGTAAAACGGAAGATATTGTCTACAAAGAAGAGGATATCACGTCCCTGACCTTTTCCATCTCCATCGCGGTAATATTCAGCGATCGTGAGACCGCTGAGGGCCACACGGGCACGGGCTCCGGGGGGTTCATTCATCTGGCCGAATACGAACGTGGCTTTGGATTCAGCCAATTCATTCATATTCACCTTGTTAAGGTCCCATCCTCCCTGTTCCATGCTGTGTTTGAAGTCGTCCCCGTATTTCATGATACCGGCTTCGATCATTTCACGCATCAGGTCATTTCCTTCACGGGTACGTTCTCCTACACCGGCAAATACGGAAAGACCGGAATATGCTTTGGCGATATTATTGATCAATTCCTGGATCAGTACGGTCTTACCAACGCCCGCGCCACCGAACAGGCCGATCTTACCACCCTTTGCGTAAGGTTCGATCAGATCGATGACCTTGATCCCCGTGAATAATATTTCTGCGCTGGTGCTGAGGTTCTCAAATGCGGGGGGCTTGCTGTGGATGGGGCGGCCGTTGACCTTGGAAACGGGAGGCAGACCGTCGATGGGGTCTCCTGTCACGTTAAACAAACGTCCTTTGATCCCTTCACCGATAGGCATTGCGATCGCTGCTCCGGTATCGGAAACGGCCAGCCCGCGGACCAGACCTTCGGTGCCGTCCATGGCGATACACCTTACGCTGTCCTCTCCGAGATGCTGCTGAACTTCCAACACTAACTTCTCTCCTGTGGGCCTGTGAAGCTCCAGGGCGTTGTAGATCTCAGGGAGCTTGCCTTCAAACTGCACATCGATAACGGCGCCGATGATTTGTTTGATCTTACCGGTACTAGCCATATGGTTATAAATATTACGGGTTTAAAATTTGGCTGCAAAGGTAAGGGGAGACGGGCAAAAGTCCAAACGTAGTTTCAACAAGAAACCAGAAACAAGTAACAAAAAACCATAAACCAGAAACCAGTAAACCTGTAATTTTACCCCCCAATATGCAACTAATTTCCGTCAGTTCCCCATCCCAGGCTAAGGAATTCATCCAGGTAAATATAGATCTCAACCACCGGAACCCGGGTTATATCCGGCCTATCGACGCCGAGATCGATGAAGTATTTGACCCTGCCCGGAACAAGGCCTTCCGCCATGGAGAGTGTGTTCGCTGGATCTTAAAAGACAGGGAGGACCGCCTGATCGGCCGGATCGCGGCCTTTGTCAACAAGAAATATAAGACAAAGGGAGACGACGTCCCGGTCGGCGGGGTCGGTTTCTTCGATTGCATCAACAACCAGGAGGCGGCGGATATGCTGCTGGACGTAGCCCGGCACTGGCTGTCCGGCAAGGGAATGGAGGCGATGGACGGCCCTATCAATTTCGGAGAACGCGATCGCTGGTGGGGCCTGCTCACGGAGGGCTTCACGGAACCCCTCTACGGAATGAACTTCAACCCGCCCTATTATAAGGACCTGCTGGAGAATTACGGCTTCCGGCCCTTTTTTCATCAGCTTTGCTTTAGCATGGACCCTAAAAAGCCGTTGAATCCCAAGCTATTGCAGCGTCATGCCGCAGTGGCCGCCGATCCCGCCTTTTCGGCCCGGATGATTCAAAAAAAGCGCCTGGAGAAGTATGCAGGCGATTTTATTGCCATCTATAACGCCGCCTACGCGGGGCATGGGGGGCTGAAAGAAATGAAAAAGGACCAGGCCATGCAGCTGTTTAAGAAGATGAAACCCCTGATGGATGAAAAGATCGTATGGTTCGCCTATCACCATGAGACACCCATTGCCATGTTCCTCAATATCCCGGACCTCAATCAGTATTTTAAACATTTCGACGGTAAGTTCGGCCCCCTGCAGAAACTTTGGTTCTTATGGCTGCGTTTCCGGGGCGCCTGCCATCATTTTACCGGCCTGGTCTTTGCCATCATACCCGCCTTTCAGGCAAAAGGCGTGGATGCCTACCTGATCGCGGAAGCCGCAAAGATCGTGCAGCACCAGACCCCCTATACACATTATGAAATGCAATGGATCGGGGACTTCAACCCCAAAATGATCAATATCGCCAAAAGCCTGGGCGAGACCTTTATCAGCCGCAGGTTGACGACTTACCGCTACCTTTTCGACCGTTCGAAGGAGTTTAAAAGGCATCCGATATTGGGGTAAAGGGTTAATATGGTATCTTTTCAAAATGCAGCACCAAGAATTTGAACCTCCTGAAGAGCTACGGGATTGTATAAAGTGCTTTTGGTACGACAGAAGAGACTTCGGAGAATCACAATCGAATTTTGAGGTACTACCTGATGGGTACGCCGAAATTATTTTTTATTTCGGAAACACCTGCAGCATTTCTTACAATGGAGCCTTGCAGGAATTGCCATCACCATTTATTATGGGGCTTCTCAATCAGCCTGTTCTTTTGACTACTAAAAACCTTTTCGAGATCATTGGTATCAGATGCTTTCCCTGGACCGTATTCGACCTGCTCGGACTGCCGTCCGGTAAAGACGGAGTCCGCATATTCGAGCATCCTATCGCCCGGCTTCAATCCACGTTGAAGGCCTGGATCCATGCTAACAGGATAGATGCAGCGGTGGCTCAGGTACAAGAGTATTTCCTGCATGCACGGTCGCAGGTTGCTATGGACAGCATGCTATACAAGGCAGGAGTTGCTATGAGGGAAGGAAACGGCACCATGCCGGTAAGCCAGGTAGCGGCGGCGGCTCATGCGACGGTGCGAACATTGGAAAGAAAGTTCAAGCAATCTTCCGGATATACAGTCAAGGACGTGTCCGGTCTGATGCGCTTTGAACAGGTAAGAAACAAATTATGGCTGTATCCAAACTCCAACATTGCCGGCTTAGCTCTTGAGCTGGGCTATACGGATCAGGCCCACCTAAGCAGGGAATTCAAGCGCTACAGCGGCACTACGCCAGCGGCATTCGCGCGAAAAGCCAGGAGAGGGCAACAGGCTGTTAGCGATGATTTTGTCGCGTTTATACAAGATTAACGCAGGGGCATTCCGGAATTTTGTGTTTCAATCATTCCAAATGGCAGCTACACCTGAAACCACGAAATCCGAACAAAATAATGCTATTTACGATGTGATCATTTCCGGCGCAGGACCTGTAGGTCTATTCCTCGCCTGTGAACTGGCCCTGGCCAGATGTTCAGTCCTGATACTGGAAAAGGCAGAGGATCCGCACTCGCCATTGAAGCAACTTCCTTTCGGGATACGGGGACTCACGGCGCCTACCATTGCAGCGCTTCACAGTCGTGGGTTGCTAAAAGAGCTTGACATACATAAACGCATTAAAAACCCGCACTCAAACGCCGTAGAAGGAGCACGTCGTCAGGCAGGACACTTCGCCGGCATTCCATTCCATGACGGCGATATCGACACCTCACAGTGGAGGTATCGCCTGCCAGGTTCGACCGACACCCACTTAATTTCCGAAATGGATGAGGTGGAAACGGTGCTCGCCCGCCGCGCAGAAACTTTGGGTGTAGTAATCCGGCGCGGGCTTCCCATTACTGACCTTCAACAAACGGAGGGCGAAGTAACGGTTCGGTCAGATGACCAATATTTTCAAAGTAAATGGCTCGTAGGTTGCGATGGAAGCCGTAGTGTAGTCCGCAAGGCGGCTGGTTTTGAGTTCGCGGGTACGGAGCCCGAATTTACCGGCTACTCTACCCAGGTTGACATTGCCGACCCGGAGAAGCTCAGTCCAGGCCGAAATGTGACAGCAACTGGTATGTACCTGCAATCCCAGCCAGGTTACGTGATAATACAGGATTTTGATGGAGGGGCATTTCATAATTCAGAAAAGCCAATCACCCTGGAACATGTGCAAAAGGTATTACGCCGCGTCTCGAACACCGATGTTACTATCAGCGCCCTGCATATCGCAACCACGTGGACTGACCGGGCACGGCAGGCCACAACCTACCGGAACGGAAGGATACTCTTAGCCGGCGACGCCGCGCACATTCACGCACCGCTGGGAGGCCAGGGACTTAACCTTGGGCTGGGCGATGCCATGAACCTGGGCTGGAAACTCGCCGCAACCATTCAAAACGAGGCGCCGGAAGGCCTCCTGGACAGTTATTATACGGAACGTTATCCAATTGGTGCGCAGGTCCTGGATTGGTCACGCGCCCAGGTTGCAATCATGAAACCCGGCCCAACTGCCCGCGCGTTACATGCAATAGTCCATGATCTTATGGATACGCGCGATGGCGCCACCTACTTTGCAGGAAGAGTGTGGGGCATTTTCACACACTACAATCTCGGTGGCGACCACCCGCTGGCAGGCCACAGCGTTCCCAACTTCGAGTTCGGGGACGGTGCAACCATTGGCGAGTTAATGCACCATGGCCAGGGAATACTGCT
>Ga0247778_1000959_pt1 | contig 18309 bp, 17 predicted proteins | sample UWRJL049202B5_FD_179939 | JGI IMG/M metagenome (GOLD analysis project Ga0247778, IMG submission 179939) | Plant litter microbial communities from Arlington Agricultural Research Station in Wisconsin, United States - UWRJ-L049-202B-5 | ecosystem: Environmental > Terrestrial > Plant litter >... | reverse complement strand
ATTGTGTATAATATTATAATAAATAGTTATTTTTTCTTTTTTTTTTTATAAAAAATTAATTAATTTATTTTTTTTCGATAATAAAAAATATTATTTTTTCTATAGGAAGGACGAATATAATAAATAATCAAATGATTGGCTCGATTATATAATTTAACTAGTTTCCTAAAATTTTATATATAAATATAAGATCTTTCTTTCTGTAGAAAGAACAATCAATACAAGATTCTTTTTCCTTATTATTGAGTTCAAACCGCTATTAAAAAGGGATGCGGTATACTCTTCTTATTATTTGGCCTTTTCAATACTTCCAGAATTAGCTATAGATATTCTAGGATTTGGGCCAAATAATTTATCTATTTGAATATATTCTTTTTCCCGGTATTTTTAACAAATATAAAAAGACTTTTGTAATTATAATTTATAATTCCCCAAGTATTAATTGATTTTATATTTCTTTTATAAAATTGATATTAAATATAATCTAAATAATAATATTCTTTTATTTTCCTAATAATTTTTTATTTTATAATTTTATTTTTTATTAAAAATATAATTTTATTTAATTAAAAAATCTTCAATTATTTTTTATATCAAAATATATATATAATTATTCAAAAAAATTGGATTAAAATTTGAATTATTATAAAATAAAATTTTTGATATATAATATACCGAAAATAATTTTTTTATTTATAATAAATTATAAATATTTAAGAATTATAAATTAGATTTAATTTATTTTAAAAATATATTTAATTAAATATTCAAATATTTTAAAAATTTAATAAATATTTAATAATTTTATTAATTTTAGAATTTGGAAAAATATTTATAGATTTTTTTTTATATTAGAAATATTCGAATTTATTATATATAATAATTTTAAAAATAATCGATTTAAAGAATTTATAATATATTATAAATTTTTTTATAAATATTTTGGCAAAATTATAAAATTGATATATTATTTTTTTATATTTAATAGAGATTTCGAAGTTTGGGAGATATTTGAAATCAAATTTAAGGGTAGTAAATGCTATTTTTGAGATTATTTTGAAAGTTTTAGTGGGTGAACTCGCTAAAGAGGCCCTGAAAACACGGACCATCCATACCAGGCTCGTTAGGTGTTCAGCTCTTAACTGAAGTTGTTTCGGCCTTGCAGACTTATACCTGAAAAGCTGTGTAAATGTGAAAGGATAGCAGGCCGGGTGCATTTGAACAACGGACATCGTAAAACACAGTGTCACACAATAACACCCGGCTGGGGGTGGAAGGCGGGGTAATATTTGTCCTTTGAGCGAGCCCCTTTTTAAAGGGGGTTAGTGGCACTTCACCGATGGATCGCAAACTACGCAGGACTCCTAAGGGCCAATATAAACTTTCTTTTCGCATATCATGATTAAAGTCTCGGTTTCCTCATATTCGAGAGAGTATTGTGAGCAATTCCCAGCTTCGAGTAACAAAGTTCATAGAGTGTTTGCATCCGGCCTGCGGCGCAAGTCAATTATGCTGGACAGCTTTTCACGAGTATTCAATTTAGGGGCAGTTGGAAAACACTTGTAATTATTCACTCCAATGCAAAGGCAGAATCTATGGACAAAGAAGCCAGTTGCGTCAATCTATCTGGTCGCATCAAAAGAAGAGCGCGATTTTGATACCTTCAGCCTGCCAGAAATCGCAGCCTTTCTTCATCAACTCAATGATCGCGATGATCAGTGCTGAAATGAGCTCTGTCTCCGGCTCCACGCCAAATTCCATTCTTGCAAGACAAATGCATGCAAGGGTGAGATTCCATAACAACAGGGAGGTCCGCGGTCATAGATTGTAGAGATAAGCTGGGAGACGATGTCGAGTTCGGCACGGGCTATGTTTTTGTCGATGGCTGATCATGAGGCTATTGGAGAACGCAGTGATTAGCAGTAAGTCTACTATTGAAATCAAAATGATCAAAGTCTACGAGCAGCAACGGCCCCAGTCTGAATTGCACTCGCCTTGCAGTTACGGGTACATGACTCAGCAGAAATGAGAAAGGAAAGCAAGGAATTCACTTACAATCAGAGACTCATTCCTCCGCAGCACGTGCATCGATGTCGGGCCCACTGCATTGAGGAAAGGAGGACCAAAGCTCATTGATCATAGACATGTATGCGCACTTCTCGCTCTCAGGGCAACGTCTTACAACCGAAGCTGGATCGCTACCTGTGCCGGGGAAAGGGCATTTGTAGAGGGCGAGGCTATCGCAAGAACCTTGGAGAAAACGGGTGTCGTCGCCACAGAAGCCAGCAGGGAACTTTTCGGCCTGATTCCGGCTCAGAACAGGGCAGGTGCAATTGAATTCCGGATCCGAGGAACGGGTGGCGAGATCATGTGTGGTTCGCCAGATTGGGACGCAGTGGCTCTCGCCTAGGCCTCTAAAGATCGACGATTTGCAGACTTCATGTTGAGGGCAGTGCTCTTTAAATAAAGCTGGTTGACCAATCGTGCCGGCGCATTCGTAAACGGTGAGAGGATCGCAAGGGCCTACAACATGCAACTGATCCCATCCGCAGTGATCACCAGAGACCTTTGACGCACGGCGACAGACTTCTTCGGTTGGCTTGTCAGCACGGGTGACGACTTGAGACGCGGTAGCAATGCTCGGTCCTTTGCAATGAGTCTCAGCTACTTCGTTGCTCATAATTGAGAGTCCATCGGCTCCTACGTTGCAACCGAGCCCCAGAGCGCGGCAGTCTTCGAAGACAATTGCTTGGATGCCGACTGGTCCAGGGCAGAGATAGACAATTCCGGGGTCGCAATCATCACCATCCAAGTGCGCATAGTCGTAGCCACAGAAAAGACGCTGCAAGTTTGTGGTGCAATGGCAGCCAGCTACAGTGAGTCCATTGTCGGTAGGCAAAGCGATGGAGAGTGAAAGGAGAGAAGCCGATGCGGCAAGGAGAGAGAAGAGTTGCATCTTGGCGTCGACTATCAGATGACTCTACCTGATAAGTCATAAGTGGAAGTTCTCATGTTATTGTAATATACTTACTTGAGTCTGAAGGCAAGGTCAAATGGAAGCGTGCGTTTGGAGTGAAGAAGTTGTGGTTCGTTGAAGTTCAGGTGGAGAGTGTTGTTGGAAGAAAATTCTGAAGTGGGTGAAGAGAATCCTTCTTTTATAGCTCAGTAAAGAGACAGAGAGATTGAATAACTGACGGAGTGAAGAGCTCAAATCATTGAATTACCTCCGTCCATCGGAACTATGAAAACAAATCATAACGAAGCATTAAGTGAATCTTTAAATAAGAGCTTGAAAACAAACCTTACGGCTCTTCAGGATGTAGAATGAATGTCGCATCATCCGCCAAAACTCGAACTGCCATTCCGTGAACTAGTAATTAGTGAATGTGTCACAATCCTCATGTGCGGGTAAGCCGGAAATGGTGCAAGTCAAGAGCCATACAGGCCGGCGGATCGGGCCACCCACGGCCATGAATCAAAGACGCGACCGGGCTATGGCTAGTCTATATTGTATAGTCTATGTTGGTACCATAAATTCACGGTATTCAAAGACTCGATCGGAATTAAGAAGTCGGTCGATCCAAATACCAACACCAATCATCGCTCTTTTTGCCATGGTCAATGAATCTCATATACGCATCCTTAAGCATCTCCCCTTCCCTTGCGCCTGCCTTTACTAGAACATTTCTACTTGAAGCATTATCAGGGTGAATCTTGGCGACCAATTTGGAAATTTCCTTCCGATCTGTAGCTTTTTGTTAGCTCCTTCCGAGTCCGCCTTCCGGTACGGGGACAACTTCCCAGGTAAATTCCAGAACATTTCTAGAAACGCTTTCAGAGCTTCAGTCGCATAGCCCTTTCCCCAATAATTGATATTGACACAATATCCCACCTCCATTCCCTGCTGGCTCCACCTATTGGTCCCAATCATACCAATGACTTTATTTTCGTCTTTCAGTACGATGAAATATCTGTCCAGTGCCGCTTCCTCCATTTTCTTCCGCATATCATCTAGCATGGCTTTTGACTCTGAGAGTTCTGTTTTGGGTGGCATCGTTCTGTACAGTGTGAGCTGCGACATCGGATCAGCCGGGAGGAACATACGACCATTTTGTGGCTTCTGGAGAAGTCCAAAGCTCGTGAAACTCTGATTGGTTTTTGTTACAGGACTCTTTGGAGAAACGTTCGAGGTAGAGCCGCGGAGATTCGAAGTCGTAAGGCATTTTTTGACAAGGTAAGAAATTTCAATGTAAGAAATTTCAAGGTAAGAAAGGGGCCTCCGGGGGCTTTTGGCTATTTGAAGTGAGATGCAAATAAGGCTTGCAGATCTGAGAGGAAACACGTTTCAACGAGAGACGTGAGATGTGTGGAAGGAACAGTCATGCCTTGTGCTCTCGGCCAACAAATTAGGAAGGTGGGGGTTTGAGGGCACTCGCTTGGCGCTTTCTCTTCGAGTGAGACAGGGTCCTCCATATCCGAGCTATCAGACTGCTCTGAAAATAAAGCCCTCAACATTGCCTCGAAGACTCGAAGACGCATAAGATCTAATAGAATAGGGCTGTACATATTAGTAAATTTATCGTTATCAAAACTTTCGGTCCAACAACCAGTTTGTACTTGGCACTTCCTGTCAACCTCAGCAGTCCGAAATGATTCATACCGGAACCGCATTTCAAGTGTCACGATCGTGAGTCAGTGACCCGATGCTTACCCCGATAAGTTCTCCATCAAACAGTCCCCGTTTGTTGTCGTGACCACCATGTAATGATTGGGTCAAATCTCGATTCCTGGATAAGATATCGGGACGGATCCAAACTACTTACTGCTACTGGTATCCGGCACGATATTGATACAGTTTAACCTCAGCACTTCGCAAGCAAAACCAAAAGCAATCCTTCGATCTCATGTCCTTTCGCTGATGTTTTTAATTGCAAATCAAAAGCCGAACGTCATCTCCTTCACCATAAGTTGGGATGCAGCAGTGTGAAGATGTGTAATGTTCACCTTCTCCGCCCTCTTACCGTTCCCCCTGCCCTTTTAAAGAAAAGATACAAATATTTCCCCTGTGCTTGAAAATGTTATGTCTTCAGTATTAAGTGTTTCCGAAATTCTAAAGCCATAAAGATATGTTCCACGCTCTAACGCCCCATTCCCCAAACCATGAAAAGGTAATCTTCAGCAATTGTTATGTGAATACGGGCGTGTGTGAGCATTTATCTGACAACTCAGGTAATATGACGTTAGCTAAACAAATCAATATTTAGGAGCCCCCTTCCGTAGCAGATAGCTACAAAGACAAGACTTTACGACCCTCCAGATTAAGCGCTACTAGCGACTAATGACTCCAAACCCAGAGATACCAGAATTCGGAACGAAGGAATACATTATCAACATGCTAGCCTCAAAGCTGCTTTTGGTACTCGTTACAGTTTGGAGCACATTTTCGCATGATGTGACCAGGGGCATTTCTACGTATCTCTACGATGATCTCGTACATTTCCTGGCAGTTTCCCAGGCGACGTATGCCGGAGATAGTTGTGTCAGGCTGGGCGGACTCACCAGGCTGGCAGATATCGATATAAATGCCCCGGAAATCCATGGCTTTATACTGCGGGACGACCGACGGCGCCAGATGGTTACGGCATTTCGAGGAACGAACGGAACTACAAATCTCGTGGACAGAAATTGGAACTTATCCAGTTTTGACACTCTTCCTAGCTGGGTTGGCTGTCGGGTGCATGCGGGTTATTATGGTGCTTGGGTTACATCCCTAAGTACCGTCAAGGATCTCATGGCAGCACAGGCGAGCAAGTATCCAGATTATGGGATGGTTATCACGGGCTACAGGTAACAAATTCTTGGATAAAATGTCTACATATGTACTAAATCATCCCTCATAGCCTCGGCGCTGGTATGGCAACACTTGCTGCCGCTCAGTTTTCGGCAACCTATAAGAATCTGACCATCTATACCTATGGTGAACCTCGAATTGGTAACCCCGCCTTTGCCGCTTTCATAGATGATGCCTTCAACGCTATATCTGCAAATACAACCAGATTCTTTCGCGTCACGCATATGAATGATGGTATTGTACCAATACCTCCGGTGAGTGACGGTTACCAACATCACGGTATTGAATTTTGGAGCAAGGAACCGGCTTGCGCGGATAATATGTACGTATGTGGTGGGGAGACAACACTATGCTGTGCTGGCCGGGGTGGATCGGGCATAAATGATGCACATGTCACTTACTTCGGCATTGCTAGTGGCAACTGCGTTGACAAATAACAATGAAATAAATATTATTGGAGACCTCTTCCCCTTTCACACTTCTATCTAAAGCTACAGTCTAGCAAGTGTGCGAGTGCTCGTCCAGAAGATATTATGAAATGGAGCAAGGCTGATTGCCACAATTCAAATATACTTGCCCGAGGATCGGTCACGAAACTAGATGCTACGTGTTCACGAGAAAGCCTTTTGTCATGTCTATTCCTTCGAACTCTTTCCCCCTCTGTTTCCCCTCTTATTTCTTCTTCGAGCCTTCTTTTTCTCACTAGGACCGGCTTCAACTTGATGCTGAGCAGCTTGCAACTGATTTTTCTCTTCCCTTAATTTGGCGATCAACTCCAGAAGTTCATCGGCACCATGAGGGTCGTCCTTCGTCTCCAAGCAGTCTTTGAGCACAGCTGTCAAGGAATGACGTTCCTTGAAAGACCTTTGCTCTTTCGGTAGCTCTGGCTCTATCATGGGAGAGCTTCCCAACAAGGACTTTGAGCCTTTAGCTTTTACAGATGAAGATGGATGCAAGCGCTTGAGCTCGCCTGCTTCTTGTGAGCTCCTTCGGCCACGAGTATGCTCGTCTTTGCTATGCCTGACAAACTTTTTCCGCAAATACTCTATACCAGGATAGTCAGTTTGGGGTTTGGGATCTTCTCTAGCCGTATAAACGCAATTCCAGACTTTGGGGTCATTTATACAGCAAAAATCAAGGGGAACTCCACGCTCCAGAAAAAGCCTAACCGTTCTCTTCAGAGGTGCCAGAACTGGGGGCCAATACCGTACGGCATGAAGATAATGGACAAAATACTCCCATATTGTGTGACTTTGGAAAGCTTCATTCGGATCCGCTCCTAGCTCTAACAACAACTCGATCATCTCAAATTTCTCAGATACGTGTATATTCATCGGGTTTGTAAAGAATGCAAATGCAAGGAATGGCAATCCCGATTCGCGTGGCGGCAAAACCCTACTCGACCCGACCTCTGCTCTTATGTACGTGAAGAGCGATTCTGTAATTGCTTCGCAAAAGAAATTCGACTCCCAGCTAGCAGGGAGAAGATGGCTCGTCCAGTGCTGGCTTGGTGTGAGGTGCATCTCTTCATCCATTCCGCTTCTTTGCCTCAAAATTGTTGCAATCCGGTCAAATTCGTTCAAAAGGACACGAAAGGTCTCTTGATCAGAGATTGCTGTCCCCAGACGCCATATATGCACAGAAAAATTATCCCAGTGATTCCTTATAATCTGTAAGATAATTTTGGGCTCGAGCTCTTGCTGAAGCAGAACTCTTTTGAAAATGAGTAACAGCGACATAAGCAACTGTAAATGCGGATCGAAGCCACTTCTAGCCAAGTTGTTCGTATGGCCACATAGCCTATCCCGTATATCTTCCCGATTGAGGTAATCTGCAGCCGAACGATGGATGTAAGAAAGTTCAGAATACCAGCGAGATCTTCCAGGGTATAGATTACACTCGATGAGGCCGCCACAGTGAGTCCGTAGCCTATTTTCCATATATTCGTATAGGCTGTCCAAGTCATATATTGAGGTTATTAATGGTTCATAATGGAAAGACCCAGGGTCCATGGATGCCGGATTCGTCGAGTAAACATGGAGATTAGAATCAGAGAGACTGACTGACTCCTTCTTAGCTTTTTGGAGGTCTTCGGTGGGTGTATTCATTACTCGTTTTAGATCTACGATAGTGGCAATGTACATCACTTCGATTGAAGGAGCCCAATTTTCTGAATAATAAGCTCTAGTACCGACCGCCGTAGTTGCCTCGAAGATTTGAAACATTTTGAAACATTCTTCTACGTAGACCGGTTCGATTGAGCTCATCATATAGTCGTAAAGTGGTTCCAAATCCGACGGAAAAGCGTGGAGCCTTTTGATGAGGAGTGGAATATCATCCCTCTTGCTAAGCCCTGTCAACAAAGAATCGACGACGAGTCTGACCCAAAGGAACACTCCCTCTGCTTGGTATAACACTCTTTTAACAAGCTCTCCTGCTTCCTCGGGATTTTCTTTGACAAGGAGCTTCATCCTTCTATGGCCACTCAGCTTGTCTACGGTGTAATCATGAATGTCGTTATAAGTCAAGTCCTGTAGCCTCAGACCGGGGCAGCCGCCAAAAAAGTCTTTGAAGACAACCAGGGGCCGGCTTGAGATGCAGAATTTGACAAATGGAGATCCGGAAAGACTTGAAAAGTAATCGGATATCTCCTCATGGTTCCCCTCATATTCATCGAGCCCATCGATGAAGAAGCAAAACTTGAATTTTTCGCAAGAACATTCGACCAATTGTTTGAATGACTTTTGCAATTTTGATAGCGACCATTGTTCAGCGGTTGCCGTTACCTGATGTCTCGAAAGTTCCAGAGTCTTTGGCCATTGGTCAGAAAACACAACGGAAATAAGGTCCTTGCGTTTTTGTAAGACATTATGGAGGATCATCCTGAGTAATCCCGCTTGTGATCGCTGTTCTAGAACACCACTTTTCCAAAAGAAGAATGCTGCCATTTCCAAGGACTGACCTGGGGCCCACTTTCCAAGAAGTTCCTGCGCTTGAGGATGATCGACGATAAACCTCATCAAGGTTGACTTTCCGGATCCCGCCTTTCCATTAATCCAATAGACGCCAGTGCCAGATTCCGCCCACTGACAAAAATTACTCCACGTTTCGGTTCGCTCTTCTGGGTCTCGGAAAATCCACTCAAATGTTTGTCTATGTGCTTCTGGGATGGTATCATATCGATCTGTCATGGTGGGAAAACTAAGGCTCGCTAGAATGTGAAGCTCGGCTTTCGTCCGAGAATATTCCTCAGCTTCGTTACGAAAGGCCATTTGTGTTGTCTTTCGCATTTCTTCCAGCTGGGTTTTCACGATAGGAAGAGCTTCTATGATCTCCAAAAGGGCCTTGATGATTTGTCGGGTATCATTATCCAGAGAAGTGAAGCGCTGGTCTTGCTCGATAGGAATTGACATCACCTGACGGCTAGAGAACTATTGTCAGCGGCTGAGAATTTAGACATACCAGGTTAAATTTACTTTAAGGAAACTAGAACGTTCGTGTTCAACTCGTTTCTCAGTCCAACCAGTCTACCCAAGATCTCTTCAATCTTATCTTTCGAATAGACCGTCTTGAATGCCTGCTGGATGCTTTTCCATTTCTTGTGCGGATGACCATCGGGTACCTTTAGCTTGTCGAGTTTGTCGATAAGTTCCTTTGACACCTCTAGACAGGCTTCACAAATGGTGTGCAAGGCTTGGTCACACTCCACCAAGGGGCCGCTCTGCGGGCCTTGATAGTCACCGCGGAGGAAGGTTTGTACCGTGCTGCTCAATCCTTGCAGTCGTGTAGAAGCTTTCTCGAGCTCGATGTTCTCAATAAGAGCACCTTCCGTAGACTTGTATAGTTTGCTCCCCTTCGATACGATATTTGTGCCGAAGTCAACAAACTGGACAACAGCCGCTGCGACAGACAAGGCTGAGAACGGATCCATGTCATGGACGGGAACGGGTAACAGTAGAGGTGAAACAAGCGACTATATATGGTCCGCGTGCAATATACTTGTAGTAAACTAGCTGAGAAGGCAGTAAGAGACTTCGATGAACGCGAATCTCAGGTTGTTGAAGAAGCGTTGCGTTGTCCCGCAGCTGGATATGAGGCATATTGCAGCTCGGCTACTATCCAAACACAACCCCTGAAGCTCTAAGCCAATCACTCAAGTCTTCTTTCTTAGCTGTAAATTTATTCCTCCATGCCGGGCCTGGCTCCAAGCTACGAGACTGCTATTTTCTTGAACATAATATAACTTTTCTCACAGCCACTTCTTAAACTTCTCAACACAAGACCCATTGCACATTATGTCGAAAATTGGTGCGGCTTTTTTAATATACCCTCAAGTCGTCATGGGATGTGAATTGAAGACGGAGAATCAAAATACATAATATCAGGAAAGATACATGGAAAGTGGGGCTTGAATTTACCCCAATGCGTCCCCCTTTGGGATAGATTCACTCAAACCAACCGTGAGATGACTTTTGGCAGAATATGCAGGGGGGAAAAAACTTGGTCTACTGTCCCTAAACTACAAGCAACGAACGTCCATAGCCGGCCCCCGACAACGTCTCAGACCATAACAATTACCATAACAAAACCCCAGCATGCTCTCATTCAGAGTCGCTTACTTCCTCTCCTCTCTGCCTCGCGAAGTATTTTCTGTTCTTTCGGCGGCACTTTTCGCACCATTTGTAGGTCTGTTGAGTCTTGGGATTGATGCCAAAATCAGTCTCTGGTACCAACCATATATGCCTCGGGCACTTCACCATTTTCACTTCAGCTGGTATGGATGGGGTGTCGGGTTTAGAGTTCGCGGTGGGCAGAGACGCGGAGGTAGTTGGCGGGGGTGTGCTACCGGGGGTGCCAAAAGAGGATGGGGTCTTTATTGACCAAGCAGAGGCGATTGACGGGGGAGGACGAATGGGCTCGGGTGTCTGTGAGGGCGTTCGAAGGCCCGTGGTAGATACTGGAGGACGTTTCTCCGCTTCTAGTGGCTTTTTGCCGAGGGCCTTGGACGCCATGGATTTCAGTCTGGTGGACTCCGAAACAGGGCGAAGTGACTGGGAGATGGTTAGGAGCTGTGGATCCAAATTGACCATCAGCTCTTTATTCGATTGCATGTACTCCCGCCTTAATTGCGCAGGTGGGTCTGCCTCCTTCGTATTTTCTTCCCTTCTTAGACCTATCACCGCTTGTATGCCTTGGTAGTGTACTCGGTAAACCGTATATATGGTATCGAGGTGTCTCTTGCACGACAGTTCCATCCCACCCTCCTCTCTTAACAAGCATGTGTATCTCTTTCCGCCCGCTGGATCCCTTGCTTTGCGTGCCCCGACGACCTCGATCTCCTCAGCTTGCACGGCGCTTTCCGGGATCAGAGTAACAATCTTGGTTTCTCTTCGGATCGAAATTCCGTAAAAGTTGACGGCTTTGACTTTCTTGCTTCCCCTAGAGGCATGGCTCACCACACCATAGATCTCCCTAAATGCCCACCAGTACACTTTTTTCGAGGAGCCGTGGACATCGTGTGGTAGAGCGCCCCCAGATTCGGCCACGAACGTGTTGAGGGCCTTTTGGCTAGCGGGATTATTGGAGATCGGGATCTTGTGGTGGTTGACGTTGCTGCAGCAAAATATTTTCCGGAGAGGGTTCTGGGATGAAGAAAAGCCGTTGTCGGGATCTGTGTTCGGTTCTTGGACGTAAGCATTCGACAGTGCTAAATCCATGGTGGCTGGGACATTTTGATATGACATATCGAGGGCTCGTAGAGTGGATTCCATGTTGATGGAAATTTCTGGTAGCGATGTTGTCCTTGGCGGCTTCGGTGGTTTGATCTTTATGTAAAGCAGAGGATTCTGGCACTGTCGAAATCGAAAGTGAATGGGTGGATGATGCCTTGAAGGAAAGAGCGACCACGCGATACTGTAACACCGTCATAGTTAATCAACCTCGCCACGATTCAATATTCAATTGAATAAATATCGCGGTAGCAGAATATTTGAGTGCTTATCAGAAGGTGATGGTAATATCAAAAACAGCTTTTGAGGCACCCATGAGGAGGAGATGCGCTTTGGAAAATCTCATTCCTGGCCAAAGTTTTGGAAGCATCGAAGAATCTTCCGTGGAGTGAAAGGACCTCTGCTGGATCTCATTTTGGAGTCAACGATAGAAACAAACTTTGATGCAGGTGCTGTTGGTAAGATGCCTCGCTCTCAGCGTGAGCAAGCGCGTTAGCGTAGATATCGAGAGACATCCTCCTGGCCAGATCCCCTGCCTATTCTTCAACATAGTTCAGACATCTGCTGCAAGGATTAGCTGTACTTTTTGAGGGAAGGCAGTACCAGCGTTTGAATTTGTTGCAGACCCTCGTTTTAGGTCGACGACGTGTGCAGCGAAAGAAATTTTCGGAACACATTTGCTTCCCAGTTTGGTTACTACGGCGACAGGTGATCGTTCGTGCGCTGATCCTGGAAAAAGATAGGCCTAAAGAGAGCCGAAAGTTGTAGAGGATTTTGCTGGCATAATTTGACATTTTCTTTCTTGTCTGTTGCGATGATGCGTTACAAGCAAGGAGATTAGTCTTAAGCGCTATCCAGTTGAATAGTTTTCACGTGGTTGTGAAAGGCCTAACACAGAGCGTAGACTTCAAGCAATTACATGAAATGAAGAGAACGCCAGAGAGCAGCAAAATATTAAAATAAATGAGAGAAGCTTTTTGGAGCCTCAGCTTACCACTATTCGTTGTTTTGGGTCACTGGTAGTTGTCGATATTCAATTTCTGGACCAGTCTACCCCGCGTCAAAGGCCGTTATCGTGCCTCGACAGATAACTGCCATGCCTTTCCTCTGTCATTAGTATTCAGTCAAGAGATAACAGCATTAGCAGTTGCGGGTTTGAAGTTGAGCACCGTATGGATATTGGTGCTGTGGTGTCGTCTGGATGGACGTGAAGAAACGATGTTGTCGTCTCGGCAAGGCCCGGTTGAGATCTACAGGGCTATAAATAGGGTTTCGCCGCACCCAAGAGCCAAGGCCTAACTCAAGTCTGGGGTGCTATATCTCCGTACCATGCTGCTTTCGGCCCTGGCGCTTATTGCTACAGGGGCGTTCCTGAACTTTGTTTTCTTGTTTCACCAAAAACACGCGGTGCCATAGCGATGGCTTCAACCAGCGCACCGAAGCCCAAGCGTGCAGACTATCGACATTGGCAGATGGTATGGACGCCACGGACCTCGACCTCTTAAGTCAAAGCATTGTTTCCTCTTCATGTCCTCCCTCCTCTTCAGAACTTGAGCTCGAACAATATCTCGTAATGTCTCCTGCCCAGACCGTCCGTTGCGGCCAGTGAGTTTCGCTGTGCGCAACTTTTCCGGACAACGTTCATCTTTCAAATTATATTCGCGAAAGGGGGCCTATGATTCACTCGCTCTTGTTGCATTATTTCATGTTCCGTATTCCAAATATCTCTTACGACATCTCTTTTCATTGTTTATCATGTTAACGACATTGCCTGGGAATCTCTGGTCGACCCTTCTGGGCACCCTCCTCTACCTTCCGACTGTTGCCTCCGCACAAGGCGATCAATGCTCTTGCTTCCGAACAAATGGATCATCCGCTGGCTACTTCACCTCGCACCGCTTCCTTGATTACAGGAATGTTTCCCCAGCATCTCCCGAGGTCCCTCCCTTGAGCTCGAACATCACAAACACAACGAACGCCTTTGCGACCTCGCGCTTCTTCCTTGAAGATGCCTGGAGGAACGATTGGACCATCCAAAATTGGAATAATACCGATAATGTTAGATCATCAGCAGCCTCGGTTTTTATGGTCAATTCTCCAAACAATGTCTACATTGGTTCGCAAGACTTCCTGTCGTTCCTCGAGTTTATACTGACAGTCTTTCTCCCCAGAAAAGAGCAACGACAGTGACTCTTCCTACTCGACTTACCTAACCCTCCGAACTGCCCGCCTCCCCGACTTCCAATCAGCAGCCGAAATTGACTCCGTCGAGAAGAACTACGAATACCTCTCCGCCCGCTTCTATGCCCGTGTGACTGGCTCCCCCGGTGCCTGCGCGGGCATGTTCACATACCTGCAGCCAGATGACGACGCACAAGACGTTCAAGAAGCTGACATCGAGATTCTTACTCGCGATCCTCGAAATGCCGTCCAATACACAAATCAGCCATCTACAGACAAGAACGGGAACGACCTCCCACAAGCAACGGTGAATGGAACGAATCCCGGTGGCAGAGATTGGACACAATGGAATGTCTATCGCGTAGACTGGATGCCGAAGATGACGAGTTGGTATGTGAATGGGGTGAGCATTGCGAATATCAGCTTCCAGACGCCGAAGGATCCGGCAGGGCTAATTCTTAATATATGGGGTGATGGGGGTTTGTGGACTGGCAATATGTCCGTCTATGATCAGGCATATTTGCAGATTCAGTGGATCGAGATCGCCTACAATACAAGTGGCCCTTATGCGGGGTCGAAGAGTAAGAGAGGCAGCGACGGACTTGGATCGGCAGGACCATTGGAAAAAAGAAAAGGCACCCCGGGCTGCAAAGTCGTTTGCGGGGTGGATGAGCAGGTGAATACTACCGGTACGCCGGCCGTATTATACAACAACACAGGCATGGCACCAATGGGATGGAAGGGAGAGGGGGCGGTGAGCCTCATCTGGGTCCCTCTTGCTCTGGTAGGCGCAATGGTATTTGGCTATTTTTAGAGTTGGATTGGCAGATCTTGGGGGAGCCTGGCTTGTGTAACGGCTCCATATTTAATGGTCGAAGGGATAGGTTCTTTCTGGACAGTATGGGCAGTGTAGAGAAGAGCAGAGCCTAGAGCCGCCTCTTCTTGCACACAACATATCGCGCCATATTCACACTACGGAATATATCACATTTCGCAGGAGGTGGAGTCACCATTCACGAGTTTCGTGATGTTTCTCAAGCTCAGCCTTGCCCGGAAATTTGCATTTTTGAGTATGCACAGCCTTGAACATTCCTAGCGCAGGAAAACCGGGGAACGTTCCCGACAAATATCAGTTTCACATTATGGCTCTGATCTTAACATTTTCGAATCTCATACCATCTTCTACATAATGCAGGGTGCCCGATCGTGTTTTTTTTGCAAATATCTCTGCTGCCAATGGCTAGCTCGCTTTTCAAGTCACTTACCGCAACTGCCATCAGCTCAACACACCCCAGGCTTTCTTTACTAAACTCCACATACTTTATCTTTGCTTCAAGGCAAGCCCAGTATGGCACACCTCGCCAAACCGACCCCGTCAAACCCGTCACCTAAGGTTTTACTCCATCTTGAACCACCCCGAAGTCTTTTGAACATGTTACGGCGCCTGAGACTTCGCTCGAGGTCCAATTTCCTCCCCACCCAGCTTGAGAGCGGATATCTAGAATGATTCCGCTCCAGACGCGTTTGTGCCGAATGTCAAGAGATCTTTCATTATTAGTACCATCGTGCTGATTGGAGTGCAAAGAGATCTCCGCACCTACACCACAGTCTCGATAGCCTGGAGACGTCTGCTACAGTTTGTCCTATCTGCGAATTGTTCGTGAACAGCTTGGATGGCAAAGTCTTCAACGACATCTCTGCAGAGGACCGGGCGACTAAGGGGAAAATCAGTGTTGAAGCTTTGCAGGTGGACAACAACGCTTCTCATGAGGTTCGGCTAGCTTTCGAGACAGCAGAGGGCAACGAGCATTTGAAGGCTACCGTTCATGTGTTTCCAACAGGTATGTTGATCTCGAATCGCTTCCTGGATGGAGCTGATTCTTACGGTGAACCCGAGGCATCATCCGGTTGGTCGAATCAACAGATTCACGAACTGCAATCAATCTTGAAACCTTGCGAAAAGCTGGCTCGAACAATGCATCGCATCCCACATGAAATGCAAGAAGCCTATAATGGAACGAAAACTCCCCAGCCGCCTGATCGATGTTGGCTGCACTACACCTAGACTCGTTCAAGCTAGTGATGTGCCTTCATCGACACGATATCTCACCCTAAGTCATTGCTGGGGCACAAAAGCATTTACAACCTTAACGCAGGGCAAGCTGTCGAGGTTTCGAATGAAGTTACCCATTGACAAGCTCAGCAACACCTTCCAAGAAACCATCACTGCCGCCAAAAAGCTAGGCTACCACTACCTCTGGATTGCTGCCCTGTGCATCATTCAGGATGACTTAGAAGATATCAGACGCGAAACAGCTCAAATGGGAAACATATTTTCGAGCTCAGACCTCAAAATTGCCGCAGCCGACGCGCCTGACGGTGACACGAGCCTATTCTTCAACCGCGCAGATGCTCAAATTATAGGATGGAAAGTAGATTGTGGAATCGACTCTGGCTCCTTCAAAACCGAATCCTGGGATTGCACACCCGCATGTTGGCGAGCGGGCACATTCGCAAAAAGCTGGCTGAGCTCTCGCGCTTGGGCATTCCAAGAACGTCTTCTTGCCCTCGAACTTTGTATTTCGGTATTAGTGAGATTGCTTGGGAATGTCGAACTATAGGCCGTAGCGAGACATTTCCAGACTCAATTCAAGACAATATCGTCACACTGTCTGCTACTGCAATACAAATAGGTAGTATTGTCGCATCTATACTAGACATTACTTGCGATTGGTTTGAGATTGTCACGGGCTATAGTGCCGGCAAACTCACATACTTAAAAGACAAACTCGTGGCCACCTCCGGCGCCGCGCGCTTGTTTGCTCAACGCTTTGGCTCGATGTACCTTGCTGGGCTTTGGTCGCAAGATTTGCTGCGTCAGTTGACTTGGTGCACCGAATCTAACACCCAGAGCCCTGGTGATGAAATTTCGTTTAACTTTCGCACTCCTTCGTGGTCTTGGGCTTCGATTGATAAGCGCGTGTTTCTACAATCTCATGTTTTGAATGGTATATGTGAGCCTTGCGTCACAGTTGAGGAAGTCAACATGACTCCTGTCGAAAACCCTTTCATTGATTTCCGCCGCGGATTTTTGAGAGTGAGGTGCGAGCGTCTGGCTTGTGGATCCATCCTCTCACCAAGTCAAGAAGTGACTGTATTCGGACGAAAAATATACGGGAGTACGGTGTACCTCGACTTTCCTCGCCAGAGTCATGCTGCTCATGTCTTCTACTTGCCATTGATAATTGCGACGATGGAAAAGGATGAGCCGTGGCTCCTCGGAATGGTACTCACTGAGATTGATTCGACGTCTTTTTCGGGGATCGGGATGTTTGTTGTTGCTGGAGGTTGGAATGTTGAAATGTTTCAGAGAATTCGCTACTCGAAGGGCTGTGAGGGTGACAATCGATTTGCGGAGAAGGCCGCGACGGATGAGGTGGGCAGGGTTGTTTCTGTTATCAAGATTGTTTGAGTCAGTGCTTTACAAATATCCAGGGCTCAAGTGTCCAATTTTACGACTGCAAAATGCAGGTGCGCAAATGCATCATCAACCACTCAGGCTTAACTCTTGCAAGTATTTCATTTTCATCTACCAAAACTCCAATCATTTTCCTAAGCCCGCTCCCGAAACTGCACATATGGACCATCCTTCAAACTCGTAAACGAATCCCGCAATTGATACTCCTCTTTCCTCTGTCTTCCCCACTCAGCATCGAGACTTCCCTCTCCTACGGTGCTTCCATCAGCCAGCTTCATATCATACATGAATACCACTCTCGCTAGACTTTCCATCAACTCCGCATACGCCAGTCCCTTGCCAATACATCCTCTTGGCCCAACACTGAAAGGACAAAACGCCGATTGCGCAAGCGATACACTCTCCGTCGTCACTTCAGCCGAAGATCCAGCAATCCATCGTTCAGGGCGGAATGAGAACGGTGCAGGGAAATAAGCAGGATTGTGATGAAGCGTATAATGCGGCGTCCCAACCACAATGCCCTCAGGCACATGCACACCATCAATCTCAATCCCACCCGGCAACACCTCCCTCGGCAAAATCCCCCCCACAGGCGGACTCAGCCTCATCCCCTCATCAATCACCGCCCTCAAATACAAACACTCATTCAACGCCTTGCCCGCAACAATCTCCTCCACATCCCCAAACTTCCCCCTAACCTCCTCACACAACCTCACCAACGTCCTCGGATTATGCGTCAAATAAAAGAAAGCCGACGCTAGAGCCGTGGACGTAGTATCCGAGCCCGCGATGATAAGCAGATTGCTTTCTCCCCATAGTTCTTGCGGCGTGAACCCCTTTCCTGTCTCTGGATCCCGGGCGTTGAGTAAGTAAAAGAAGAAATCTTTGCGGTCGGTTTCGAGGCCGATTTTTGTACGTTCGCCGGCTTGGAGCTTGGAGTAGGCCATGTATTGCATGCGCATGTTGTAGATCTTGCGGAAGAGGAGTTTGTTTAGGCCGAGGGTTTTCATGGTGGGGTTTGTGCCGAGCTGGATGGGAAAGTTAGTAGACTTTAAAATGTGGGGGAGGGG
>Ga0247778_1000957_pt1 | contig 18329 bp, 21 predicted proteins | sample UWRJL049202B5_FD_179939 | JGI IMG/M metagenome (GOLD analysis project Ga0247778, IMG submission 179939) | Plant litter microbial communities from Arlington Agricultural Research Station in Wisconsin, United States - UWRJ-L049-202B-5 | ecosystem: Environmental > Terrestrial > Plant litter >... | reverse complement strand
CCCTTCCAATTCGGCCCATGAGGGCGCTTTCGAATCAGGAATAGAGGCAAAGCCCGCGAACACACCTTGCGTTGCCCAGCGATCCAGAAAGTCTTTCACAAAAGTTGAAAGACAGCGCGGCTGAAGTCCCATTCCGCTCCCTACTAGGTACGTACAAGCATCGTCTCCCTGCTGGCTGAGGTCTACATCACGGTCAAAAAGCTGAATGGTGAAAGGAAATCAACTTTCGGGGAGGATCAATTTTTAAATGTACCTTTGGTAGTTTTCTTCAGACCTTTCTTATAAGGAACCCAGAATTCGTGGCGTAGGTCACGCAGCGGGTCGTTGCCGTCCAACAGCTCAGCATACCTTTCATCTGTAGGTAGTACATTTTCGTCAGTGACTGGAAAGTCCCCAGGTGCTGTATTTTCGGTGCTCATTGCTGTTTCATTAGTGTTATCAGAGTGGTAGAAGGGTAGAGGAGTGTGAACAAAACGGCAAGGACGTCGAGTAAAATGCTCTTAGACTTTGCAGAAATCGAAGTAATGAAGGTCTCGGGATTTCGAGCATCGATTCCTCTTACCCCGCCCCCGAAGTACAGTAGTGTGAGATGTCGGTTTGTAAGCGCATTTAGTGGGTGTTGCAACACCCGTCGTGCGTGCGGCACAACAACCTACGAGAGCTTTCGTACCTTGTACCTGCCTTCCCGGATGGTAAGTCAATCGGCTTGGATTTCTACTTGCAATTGAGGCTAATTGCGCGGCTAAGTGCGCTTTTCGAGACGAAATATCTACAGAATTCTTGGACCAAGAGGGGAAGTTGCTTCATAATGTGCTGGAATATGAGGAAAGCGTTTCTATTCTAGCTTCTCGCCCAAATCATTTCGTAGAACATTAGTTTAAACCTTTCCTAACTTTCACAAGTGGCCGAAATTCGTCGGCCAATCGAGTTATCTATTTCAGACCCATTAGCAAGGTTTTTCGTACTGAGCATCTTCAAACTTACGTAGGGCTCGACCATGACGGAGAAGTGATTTCCATCTACATGCACGATGGAGAGGTTCTCACTCCCCACTAAGTCTTCCCATCCAACAGAAATATGCGGGTCCTCAAATCTATCATTCAAAATCCAATCCAGTCCCACAGCTTCTTCTTGGGTGACCTCTGGGCGTGACTTTGTATTCTGTTTATCTACACCTTCTCTAACCCTGAAAAGGGTGGTCTGAGGCGCCTTCCCATGCATCATGGCTAACGGCTGATACCCACGGAGGCAGGCCAAAGTCTTCCGAATATGGGGCGTAGCCATTGACTTAGCTTTGCTCTCAGATTTATTTTGGCTTTCTCCCCCCGAGAATCGATCGATAGAATCGAAAAAGCCGATCAGCAGTTCTGGGAGAGGAGGAACAACAAGCGGGCAGGCAGAATCAATAAGAAATAACTCGTCCACTTGGTCTCCGAACTCAACCATCTGGCGCACGGCTTCATAAGCAACAACGCCGCCAACGGAATAGCCTGCGATGGAATAAGGGCCATTTGGCTGGACTCTCCGAATTTCATCAACATAAAGACTCGCATAGTCTTCAAGTGAGACGTTGAACCTCGCAGGGTCATCCAAAAAGGCACTATTCAAGGCGTAAAATGCCACCTCGTCGTAAAGTCGAGGCAATAGAGCGTAGGTGCTACCAGTTCCGAACCCGCCCGGGAAGCCGAAAATATTCTTTTTCGTTTGGTCGTTTGGCTTATGGATGACAATGTGAGTAGCCGAAAGACTTTTTGTGGATAATTGAGGCTTAGTAGAAGTACTGGTCGTGGGTTTGTCACCGATGTCAATGCCATCTTGAGAAAAGATGGGAGTTGTGTTGCCGGTGGCTCTATCGGTGGAGCAAGGTGAGAGGAGACGATCTGACGTGACCTGAGGATCTGCCAACTCTGCAGAATACTGTCTAAATTCGTAGTTCGTGCCAGAGTTCTGCTCGTGGCCCAGGTATTGCTCAACATCCCCAAAGGTTGGGTACTGCAAAAAGAGGGAGGGTGGAGCCTCTATCTTCAGCTCAGAACGAATTGCGTCAATGATTCCCAGGCTCTTCAGTGAGTCAAGACCGATACTAGAAAACAAGGTGTCGCCCTTGATTTCGTTGACCTCAGCACCCAATTCTGTTGCGAGGATCTCCTTGAATTGACGTCCTAGTTCTCTCTTCGGGGCAAGCGAACCCTTTTGATCCTTGAAGTGTGACTTACCATCAATGGCATTGTACGTGGAATTGTTAGCCTTCACAAATTCCAACGTGTTGGTGGCCGGAATAGATTGCGAAAACAGAATCTCTACATGCGCCCGCTTCATAGCTTCGCACTTGATGCCAGAGAACACAGCGACAGTCGTACTCTTATCAAAAACGTGAATCTCGCCCGTCCAGAGCCCATGGTTATTTTCTTTCGCCATTCGAACATAGGATTGGTAGGTGCAACTTTCCGTGAGAGGGCCCGCGATCCGCATGCTATCCCAGCCGGTAAACAAGTAAACGGTATCTTTCGGCGCTAGAGGCGAGGAATTCAGCACCCAGCCCGCGATATGAGATAAACTATCTATCCAGTAAGAACTTAACACGAAGCCTTCCGTCGCTGTATTCGGCTGCAACGAGAGGCTTGCCGTAGCTTCGCACAGCTCATAGTCTACATGAGCCTGCCGTATTGCTTGATACTTCTGGCCGTACTCGACAAAGTTCGCAAAGGTCTTATAAACCAGAGATTTCTGTAAGCAGTTGATTTCTTCGTTCTGCTTCATTCGATCCATTCGATCCCGGTAGAGATACGCTTGTTTTGACCAGCCAGACTTCCAGACTGTTGAGTCACCATATAAGACGCAACAGTTCGCAACCTCCGTCAATCCTACTAAGTAAGATACTTCGAGCTGCTTCGCCCCCTTCAACATAGCCGCGGAGATAATCATAAGTTGTTCAGAACCAGACGGGAGAAGCTCGACCGGCTTTGCACATCTCATTTGAGTCAATTCAATAGCTGGGATATCCGAATTTGGATTACTGTGACGCCAAGTATAGGTAGCCACAGCATAAGCTATCTCTGCAAAGACAGCGCTGGGGCAAATGCATCGACCATTCACAATATGGCCACCAACCACTTCTCGGGAGGAATCTCGCTGTATGTCCGTTTCAAATTTGATGGTGATCCCGTCAGGGCTGTCGGCCACGGAGAGAACGCGGTCTATAAAGTGCGAATTCAGCGGCAACTCTGATCGAGTAGAAGTCGCAGCGACCTCTTCATGCAACATCCAGTCTCCCTTGTATGGAAGCCAGTATGACTCTAGATCAAATGCGTAAGAGGGTAGCTCAAGAAGCTTGAGGTATTTCTCAAATGGTCTATGATACTCTGTCCATTGGACGTTGACTCCTGCTTCAACGGCTTTTTTCAGACCTTTAGAAAAAGTAATCCATAGGCTATTTTGTGGTACAATTGAGGGCAGCAAGAAATCGTGCGACACAGCTAGGTTAGCATTGATCATTGGAAGACAGAGAGCCTTAGGCCCTAGTTCCACCCAAATAGCCCTCTCGCTTTGTTTGAGATATGCTGAGCAAGCTTTTGTGGCCTGCAAGAACCTCACGGGTTCTCGAGTTTGACGAACCATATAGCTGGCGTTCACCATGCCTTGCTCGGTAACGACCTCTCCAAGCAAAGAAGAGGCGTAGGGAATCTTGGGCTTGGCGTATGTGACGGCATTCGCAATAGCTTCATAATCTGCTAAAATTGGTTGCATTTGTTCAGAGTGATACGCGAAAGGAATTTCTAAGATCTTCGTGGGAAGACTCGCTGTATGGTGCAGCGATGCCTTCAGAATCTTCAGTTCCTCCAATTCACCACTCACCACCGTTTGTGTGGATGAGTTATAGCAAGCAATATCGCATGATCGCAGTCTCAGATTGGACATAATCCCTCGAACCTCTGCCAGTGATTGACTGATTGAAAGCATTCCCATTGTACTAGGTACACAGTGGGAATTGATAAGCTTTGCACGGCTTCCAAGCAGATAAAAAGTATCTGTGGCGCTGAGTACTCCAGAAACGCAAAGTGCTGCATATTCGCCAACACTGTGACCGATCACAGCATGGGGGAGCAGACCCCAAGACTTCCATAGATTTGTCAATGCTATTTGGAGAGCAGTGAGAGCTAATTGAAGTAAGAGTGTTTCTCCGGTCGAAAGATCAGTGGTCGGATCGCAAATAGTATCTTTGATTGACGGTAAGCCAAGAGACAAACATATTGCCTCTGCTTCGTTGACAGTATCTCGGAAAACTTCAAAATGAGAAAACAGCATTTGTCCCATTCCAGTGTAGCTTGCTCCCTGGCCAGTATAAACAAAAACCACTTGAGGCGGTGTCTTTGCTTCGCTACTGCTGGGACTTTGTATTCCCGTCTTCAGCGCTTTTAAAAGCTCACACGTTGATTTTGCTACAAATGCCTTTCGACGTTTGTGTAATACTCGGCGTGCTGTTGTCGTGTAGGCGAGATCACATAGACGAGTAGATGGGTGTGAGGCCAAGTACCGTGACAGTTGTTTCAAATTTGATGCGAAAGACTTCGATGACTTAGCCGAAACCATAACCAGGTGACTATCTCGTGGATCATCGACAATCTTGATGGGATCGATATGCTCTTGAAGAATAACACAGGTGTTCCCCGCGGTAGCGTTGAAGTTATTAATAAGAATACTACGTTTTCGTGAGGAATCAGTTATCTCAGGAAAAGGTATTTGATCCTTGGCGATCAGTATGTTTCGAGAGGCCAGATCTGGCATCTTAGGGTTCAGTCGATTTTTAATGCCAATATGTGGAGGAATCATGCGGTGTCGAAGCATCAATAGAGCTTTAATGAGTGAGGACACTCCTGACGAGGCTTCACTATGTCCAACGTTTGGTTTCACTGTTCCAATATAAAGAGGTTCTTTGTGCCTTTCCCCAAAGACGTTTATCACCGCAAGTGGCTCGATAATATCTCCAGCTTGAGTGCCGGTACCATGTATTTCTACTCTCGTCAATCGGATACGTTCTGAATAAGGGAAGCTTTGACTTACCAACATAATCAATATCCCGGGGGCTCAGACAAGCTTTACTCAAGACTTCTCTGAACAGATGTTCCTGCGTCTCAGCATGGGGCTGAGTGATTGACGGAGCCTTGGCGGAGTGATTGGTTTGAGCAGCCTTGATCACTCCTAGTATATTATCGTTATCGGCAATAGCATTGACTAGACGTTTCAACACCACAGTACCAACGCCATCTGCTCGACAGTACCCGTCAGCCTCCTCATCAAACGTCTTACAACCTCCAGTAGGAGACAAAAACCCTCCACGACTCAGACCCGCAGACCACGCAGGATTAGTTATTATATTGGATCCACCTGCAAGTGCTGTGTCACAATCGCTTGTTTGAATGGCTCTGACTGCAAGTTGTACTGACGTGAGGCTTGAGGAACATGCGGTATCGATGGAGTAACTCGGGCCCTCCCAGCCAAAATACCAACTGAGTCTTCCCGGACCAAATGCCCGATTGCCTCCAGTAACATAAAAAGGATCAATTCTCTGGTTAAGACTTCCCTCCCGGTAGTCGTCTCCTGACTGCCCAAAAAACGTTCCGATACGTGTTCTGTGCATGCTAGGAGTACGATCTTGCTGATATCCAGCCATTTCAAGAGCTTCATAGGCAGTTAGGAGTAACAACCGCTGTCCTGGATCCGTCCGTTCTGCCTCCCTCGGTGACATGTTGAACAATGGAGCATCAAACAGAGAGACACAATCCGCGAAACATCCAAACGGGCTGAGTGCAGTATTTTTCTTGGTCCCTGTCGGGTCGTAGTAACGATCAGCATCATAACGGTCGGGCGGCACCTTTACTTATTAGCATCGTGGGTCGGAAGTATGAAGTTTTTCACCTTTGAATGCATGTCAACACCCTTCTCTAAAATCTCCCAGAACGCCTCGAGGTCGTTTGCTCCAGGCAATCGGACGGCCATTCCTATCACAGCTACATCGTGCTTGTCTACGGTGAAGCCTGCAGCCGCTGATAAGTCACGCAAGGAGTCGTCGCTGATTCGGTATATCGTCTTAGGTGTCATTGTTTTGGTAACATACTTCGTGATGCGTGATGTTCCGATAATTGAGAGGATGATTTCTGAATGCTGATGTAGCTGCACGAGCCTTTTTTCGACTGGTGGCCAGCACAACGGTTGCCGAAATATCTCCACAATGGCTTCTCGAAGGGCATCCTTGAATGTGAAATTTATAGGTAGATACTTTCCCGAGCTTGGAGAAATAAGTTTCGTGTACGGAGGGAGCGTTCTATCCGGCTCCGGACACAGCGCCAGAATTTTGTGCAAGGGAGACATACCGAGCTTCGGACAATGCAAAGCTACAGCTCCGGGGATAACTGACGCCTTATTTTCGGCTATCAAGGGTACTTCCTTCAATAAGCACTTCAATGTTGATGGGGGCGCCGAGACTGTGACTGATGTAGGAAGAGTGGCGCTGATGTACGCTTGGCGATAGACAGGAATTTGCTACTAGAATCAGCTTTACAGTATCAGTAAGGCGGTGCTGGAGCAGCCCAAACCTTCTCGGAATTGAACTCATCAAGTGCGCGTTGTACATGCTCTTGGGGCACCCTCACGATAACTACGGCCCAACTTTCTTCTGTCTGCTCTACTAATCCAGATCGTTTAACGACTGACAAACCGATCTGAAAGGACAGAATGCTCATGCAAGGAGCTAGTCTTAGTAGCTCGCAAAGCGTCGGGGCATATGCTGCGACCAGCGCCGCAAGCATACCCGTGCAGAAGCCAAGAGGAAGCTTTTCAGGTGCAATACTGGAATTGGGCAACATTTCACGCTCGATCTCACTAGGCACAATTAGTGTTCACCATGCCACTCTCATTCATTGGACTTACACGATCAACCAGCCCAGCTGTGTGGCGGTAGTGAGAGCAAAAGATAATGCCGCATTCGCCCGCCCTCCTACTTCGTGTTGAGTGCTCAGATTAACGAGGTCACTACTTGGACGATAGCATGATGCTGTGGATGGTTCCCGCGCGAGTCCATCGCGTAACGTGTCAGATACCTCTTGCAAATACAGCCCTAAATGCTTCGAATTACGAGCCTCCTTATACAGCGCTTGCAAAGAAGCGTGCGGAGAATCGGACGCATCACCAAATAGTAGAACCCAAGTCGTTGCCCGTTGAGGACAACCAACGAGGTCCGGCGTAGGCATGAAGTCGGTTTGGATATAGAGTAAAGTATTGGCGAGAAATGAGTCTTCGGTCGAGCGAGCTACGAATATATAAACCGTGGAACGAGGACTGATTTCGGAACTAGGCTCCGGATGTGTGGGATAATTGACCGATCTAAGTAATATTTCCGACGAACACGAAAACTCTGCCAGAGAAACTATGGTTCAATAAACCTAACAAATCAGTTTCGGCATGTTTGCCTGGAAAAAAGATGCTAACGAGTGATTATCTAGAAGGACAGCTTGATAGAGGTACGTTGGACTAGGAGCAAGTTCAAAAGAATTTCCTGTAGTGAGGGGGAATTTATGAGAATGTTCTAAGAATATTGTTCGCAGGGCGCGAGATGTAGATACAAAGACCAAACTAGCAGAGACACAAACCAGGAGAGACTTCTAGCACAAGCAACACACGGATATGTGTAAAGACGGACAATTTTACTGGATGAAAAAGCTTAGAAGAGTAGGTAATTAGCATTTCTGGTTAAAGCATTACGTGTATATGGTAAGCTTCTTGCCCCTCTTGAGGACACGCACTGATCTGCCCGTAACATTGCCGCTATATTAACGTGCCCAAGAAGGAAAGGTTGATGGTAACGACAACCTCAAAAACTAGGCGTCTGAAACTAAATTGGAAGTAGCCTGAGAATAAATGCGCATCTTGCATATGTATAATATATTTTGCGGCGCGGGGGATTGCGGCGCAGTGGAGGATCCACCCGCCCCACCCCCTTCCTCCCTCGCTTAGGCTAATCAGGAGGGTGGGTGGGGCAGTCTTCACCGCGACTGTCCTGCGGTTTGAATGGAAGGTTTGTCCATTTCTACAGTATTATTTCTCAATATGGATAAAACGCTTGGTAACCAGCGCCGCGATCGCCTGGTATCGTTCCTAAGGCAGAGTCGTACTCCTTGCGCTTTACAAAAGCCCCAAAGAGGCTTAGTTTGTCTGCGATTAATAACTATGCCGCAAAGAGCAACAGTTCGTTTCTGCAATGCTTGGACTTACTATTCTAGGTCTTTAGTAAGGATCGTGCAAACTTATTTCTTGTGGGCATTCCCTCTTCATTCCCTGAAGAACAAACGAATCGATTCTGATGTTCAATGGCTGCCATGGCTACAAGTCCAGCATATTCGGGCGACCAAAGAGCCAAAGTTTTGGGCACTTACATTCCTCTGCATGTTCTGGCCGGAACGGCCATCATCTTGCGCTTCTTTTCTCGATACATCTCGCAGCGGAAGTTCCAGGCAGATGACTATTGCGCAGTAGCAATGACAGTTAGCGATTCCTGCTTCTAAGAGAGTCCACTTACTCACCAGCATATAGGCCATGTTCGTAGGAACTATCGCAGTGAATGCGATTCGTACGTTAATCGTCTCGGCCAGTTCCCGTTGCTGACCTTCCAACCAGAGCTCCAAAACGGTCTCGGGCGGCACGCCCTTACTTTGAGTGCATCTGAGATCGACACTTCCCTCAAGACGAATTTTGCAGCGGAGGCTCTGTATCCATTGGCCCTGACTACCATCAAATCTACCATCTTATGCATGTACTTGGGCATTTTCGGTATCAATATCGTCTTTCGGAGATGCACTTACGTGCTACTGGTGGTGGCAGCCTTGTGGGGCATTTCCACCGGCCTCGTGGCTATCTTCCAGTGTCATCCCATAGCGGCAGCGTATGACATGAAACTTCAACAAATGAAAGGAACCAAGTGCATTCACCTTACGCAGTATCTGGTCAGCACTAGCATACTGAATGTGGTTGTGGACGCTGTTATTCTAGTGCTACCGCTAAGAATACTCTGGACGTTGCAGTTGCGCACCAGCCGCAAGGTCTCACTCTCGTTTGTGTTCTTGCTAGGCATTTTGTATGTAACTTCAGCTATAACCGTTGATTGCTATTGCTACATACTGACCGCAACACTCCAGTACGACCGCGATCAGTACAGTACGTACTATCGCCATATCTACGTTGACCATCACCGATCCCACCTGGGACTTGGTTCCGCTAGAAATGTACTCATCGTTGGAAATCGACTCTGGAATCATTTGCGCATGCTTACCTGCCATGGCGCCTCTTCTGCAAAAGCTCTTTGGTCATCGTACATCTGGCAGAAGTGATTACAATTACGGCAGCTCTCTGAAGCGCAATCAGTGGTCGAGTTCAAGAGGGCCTCCAGTTTATGACGGTAGCTTCACCCGGCTCCATGGCAGTGTTCCAACCCAACTCGCTGGCGTTTCAACTCTGCATGGCAAGCCTGGGCCAGCAGAGGCAGACGATCTTGAGATGAACAAACTCCATGTAACCACAGAAATTACCGTTGATCAGCATTATCCCTTCCGCGAGGGCTAGACAAAGCTACGATAGAAGCTGAGTAAGACCGGGAAAAGGAGCGATAGTAGATCAAAAGTAACACAATGTATATCAGTCATTGGCTATACTGCCAGCAGTTTATGAGTTTTTATATCGTAAATATAGACCTTATCTTGTACACAGCGTGATCAAGTAAAGCCATACTATAAGTGAGGATATATCTTGGGTATTATGTTACGATGCTGAATTGATAGCCAAGTACAAATGCTTTTTAGATCTTCCATGACATAGGAGCAGCCCCTTGTGTACACTGAACCACTATGGGCGACAAAAATGGCTACACAACAATTTTAGGTATCACACGCTTATGAGTCCAACATTTCCTCCCAACCATTTTGTTGGACAAGCCGCTTCTACAATACCAGAAGCCTATTCGGGAAAAGCACTGCACATGCATGGTTACAATCCTAAACACATTGCTCTCCCCCCAATATCTTGTATGACCCCCGGCCGCATCCTTACTCTCCGGTCAGCGCAGCGGATAATGGGTGGCAGCCTTAAATAAGCTTTCCACTCACCAGGCTGCACTGCCACTTGCCGCATCACTGCAGGAGGAGGGTATGTTCGGTGATCCTATCTTCCTTGATTTTAGCCTAAAACTTCCCGTTTGTGTAATTAAGAGATAGTTCCGCATGGATGTACATGCAAACCTGGCAGGTATACAAGGATTATTTATTATCACAGCAGAAGTCGGAAGTAACACAACATGCCTGGGATTTCACAGATGCACTACCGAGCTTCTACTAACCATCTAACACGTGAATTTTAGTTGTCGTTTCAGGTTCAACATAAAGTCTCGAGCTTCAGGACCTAATTCAGTCCCTCTACAAAACTTCCCCCTTGATGAGAATTCCTTCCAAGACTTGTGTTGCTACGTTGCTACAGCCGCAAAATATGCCTGACCAGTGGTTTCTCGTGTTACTCTTCTGTCCGGTTGCGGTTGTTGTGTATCGATTGAAGCTCTCTGCCGTATCCCAGGTGCCAGGTCCTTTTTTCGCTCGAATATCGGTGATGTGGAAGATTTGGCATCTTTTGCGAGGGGACTTTCATCATGCCATTCGAGAAGCACACCAAAGATACGGTATAAGTGATCATTAATGTAATCGTTCTGCTTGAAGAATACCAGCTAAGGTTATGGCCATTAGGTCCATTGGTGAGAGTCACACACGAAGAAGTCTCCGCCTGTAGCGAAGAGGCGGTTAATTTGATACTTTCCGCGCCCTTGAACAAAGCAGACTGGTATAGCGTCTTTGCTATGCCCACCCCAAATTTCCCAAATCAGATGAGTGAGCTCAACGCCGAGAAACACATTGCATTTCAGCGAAAGACTGCGAGAGGATATTCTATGGCTACCATGGTCCAAACTGAAAACTACTTTGATGAGCCAATTCAACTTTTTCAACGAGGTGTGGAGCGCGTTGCGGAAAAAGACCCTCAGAACTTTGTTAATCTGCGCGAATGGTTCCAATACTACTCATATGACGTTGTAGGACTTGCCACATTCTCAAAAATGTTCGGCTTCTTGGAAAGTGGCTCAGATGTTGGCGGGAGTATCTCTCGAGGAGGCTGGTTGAAGACATACCTTTCCGTTATGGCACACTTTCCAAAGATCCACCATTTCATAATGTCTCTGTTCACACCCTTGCTTGTATGGTTCGGTATACAGCCAACTTCATACCTGCAGGAGGTTACCGAGAGTGCTTTACGCGAACGCGATAACAATGACGAAGCAGGAAGAGACATGTACTCTCTATGGGAACAGCAAAAGGTCTCAACGCCGCTCAACCAACTAGAGCTCTTTACTACCGCCAATGCTAATGTTGTAGCTGGGGGTGAAGGTGTTGCAAACGTGGGATCTGCCTTCGTTTACAATATGCTGAAAAATCCGACTCATGCCTTGCGCCTTCGCCAAGAATTAGATGATGCTACACGTCGAGGGCTTCTAGTTTTGCCAGCGTCGTATCAAATGACTCTGCAGCTACCTTTCTTCCAAGCTTGCGTAAGTAGGTATGAGTAATTATTGGACAGCTCCAAAGCTAACGTATTATGATATAGCTGAAGGAAACATTGCGGGTTCATGCAATTCCTCCTATTGGGCTTTCGCGTGTTATCCCTCGAGGCGGTCTCAAAATCAGCGGGCATTTCTTTCCAGAAGGGGTAAGTTTAGAGCGAAGATATCTGGACCAACGAGTTAGGCTTAACATGTTTTGATTCGTTACACCACTTCAAATTAGGAGCTAATAGGCCAAGTGCATCATCAGCGTTAGCCAATGGGCCATTCATTATGACACAAGTCTATTTGGTAATGATGCGTACCAATTTAAACCTCAGCGGTGGCTAGATTCCAAAAGTAGTCGCAGTCTTGAGTCGAATCTTATTCCTGTAAGTCTATGGTCCTTGAGTGCTGTGCGATCATCTGAACAGTCTTAGTTTGGGAAAGGCTACATGACCTGTCCGGGACGTAATCTAGCGCTGTTTGAGCTATCGAAAGTTCTGGTGACTATATTTGCGAGCTGGAATATGGAGCTTGATGATCTGGATCGGCCCCTACGAACACACGGAAGACTTGTAGTACAAGGCTATGATTGGATGGTCAAGGTGACGAAGCTAGAGTCTTCACTTAACAGCATTGTATGACTCATGTACTGAGGGGAGGTATGAGTATCTAGTCGAGTCAAAATTTTCCCAATGCCATTCGAAAAAAACAAATGCTCAAAGTAAATTGGTCTGTGGCACACAATGCGACTTTTCATTCATTGGGATCACCCAATAAGTCAGCTTCTAATACGACCTCCATTATAGCAAGTCCACACTGCGCAGGAAACCTTACGTTCTTTAAACTCAGCCTCGGGGTCGTGCTCGCAAACAATTTCTTCCAATCTTCAAGCTCTCTCAGTTTGCCATTAAAACATTGCCACAGAGTAAGATCTCGTACCCGTAGCTTTGCTTCCTCAAAGGGTAACATTTCGCCTGGTGGTGACAGAACCTCATCCATGATGAGTATTCGAGCACCAGAGTGCTTTTCCAAAGCAATGGCTAGATTGTTGAGAATAGTGCAAGCTTCCTCGAACGGCCAATCATGGATGATGCGGCGAAGCAAATAAGCATCAGCGATAGTCGGCTGTGGTTGAAAGAAGTCATGAGGGATGAGAGTAATGCGAGCGGATATGTCAGTTGGTAGTGTTGACAAGTCGCCTTTTTCGATAACTTCGGGCAGGTCCTGAACGGTGAAACGAACATCGGGAAGGCCTTGAGCCAGGAAAGCAGCTGTTCCAGCAGTAGAACCACCAACCTTCGCAATTAGAGACGTTTGGCAGAGTCGAGATTCAACTTACGTCAACTAAATGACCTCTTGTGAAGCCTGCCCACTTCAAGTCTTCTAGCGAAGCATCAAGAGCTGCTCCTAGCGACTTTGCCGTTGCGCGCATGTAACTCGCGAAATGTTCTGGAAGCCCAGGGGTGTTTGCGAGATAGCCGAAAAAAGGCAGATCCGTTTTCATCGCGAGGTTGAAAGCAGTCTGGTCCTTTTTGACAGGCTCTCCCCATTTCTCAGTGGCTTGCGCAGCGTACAATGCAGGCGTGACTGTGTACTTCACCACGAACTTAACGCAATCATAGAACTCACTATCTGACTTCAATGCACCAGATAACGAACTGTGGGCAACACATTCAGGCTGTGGCTCAACTAAAATCCCCTCAGTTATTAGCATCCGAACCACTGACTTGAGAGTGACCACAGGCGTCTTTGTAGCTTGAGCTAACGCGTCATAATGAACGGAGTCCTGCGCGGGAATATGATCCAATACTCCAAAATGGACGATCCATATCAGGCAGGATAGTCGTTGATACTACACTTTGAACTCAGCAGAGGAAGAGAAGGTCCATTAGTGAGATACTGACATTCGCATGGAGTAGCTCAATATATTCAATAGGGTCCAGGAGTTGACGTTGATAGCTCTGTAAGAGATTCAGTAGCTCGACGCGGGCTTTCCTCCGGCCAGGACCATCCCCCGAGCATTTCTCCCATCGTTCCGTGGCCTTGGAGATGCTATCAGCTAGCGTTCGTGGATCTTCTGACGTTTTCATAGTTCGCATTCCTTGGGAGATGAAAGGCAGAGGTTTGATTGCAAAGAGGCTACTATAGCTTCACATCAGTCGCCTGCGCTTTTGGACGTCTAATACTGTAGTCGTCGGCGTGGCTGGGGTAGCACAGACCTTCCCCACGTTGTTATACGTGCTTACACCCAAATAACAAACACAGTCGACTGCTTGGACGTGATTGTTTCGGCTTGTTGGCTACCTTGTCCCCTTCTAATTGTAGTACGGTAACACTCTAACGTAAATCTCACCTCGGCGCTGGCTAAACAGCCACAACCCCCCTCGTGTATGCCACACTCTTGCCTTGCATTGCGCAGCCCGCTCAATTTCCCACCTGGCGTCCAACTACTGCGCCGTCTTATTGCTTGTAATGCTCTGTTCGGGAAAGATTTCGACGGCGGGCTAGAAAAGAGGGGTGCATAGATCCCTGTACTGCGGTCCAACAGAATTGTTGCGCAGCATCGCGACGCTTAAGGAATAGTGATGAATTATTACGGTATAAATTTGATTCAGTAAATGTCAAAGCTCTAAATCATAATTTATCGCTTCTTGGTACCTTAGGATTCTTCTTGCCATTCATGATCGATGATACTAAAGCTACTTCCTGGATTATGAGTAATGCCTTTAAAAACAAAGCTGCTCGACGAGCGTTGGAACAAGTCACGCCACGCAGGCTCATCGCGCTCGCAGGCGTTGAATAGTGCCTGCATGTGTAAGTCCGCGTCGCTAGAATGAAGAGGATTAATCCATGTATTGTTTTGCGACCATCAGAATGGTATAGACTCACAACTGAAGCTTTTCGGACCAAGATATTGGCGGGTGGTCTGGCAAGACCATCTCGAACACGATAATTCGTACGCCATTGCGCATGGCTGGGAGTAAGTTGCGGAGAATGTCCACACAGGCGGTATCGTTGAGATTATGGAAGATCCAGCGGAAAAAGTAAATGTCCGCATTAGTCACGGGCTGTGGCTGATGGAAGTCATGCTCCATGAACTCGATACGCTGTTGGAAGTCGGGTGGCAGGGCTGCCTTGGCACCGACGATGGTCGTGGGCTGGTCCTGTACAATGAACTGTAGGTTTTTGGTCTGCCTCGCGAGATGCTGGACCACAGCGCCGTTGCCTCCACCGATGTCGACAAGGAGCGAGCCGGGCTTGTCCAACTTGGTCCAATCAAAAGAACCGCTCGTCAGATGTTCAAGACTCAGTGCTGCGCCCTTGGTCAAGAACTGCATACTTCCCCCGAATCGCCGAGCGCGCTCTGGGTGATCATTCAGAAACTGATACAAACTCTTCTGATTGCTAGCGCCTTCTCGCATTGGCCAAGCCAGAGTGAACGCAGTCTCGTTCGGTTCATCACTGCTGGGCCATTTCGCAAGGGCTTCTGGTACCTGCGCGAGCGAAGGGGTTACCTCGCAGCTGAGCAAACCAATGTAATCTTGGAACCCAGAATCCTCTACCATTAGCCGGGTAATTGAGCTGTGGCTGACGCGCCCTGGTTCTCTTTCCATGAAGATATTGCTACCTATGGCAAGGCGAATGAATCGCCGTACAAGGTTCTCGGAGAGACCACAACGATCGGCGATTTCGCAATATGTTGCAGATCCTTCCAAAGGAACGTGGTGTACCATTTTATAGGTATATACCACACGGAGGGCTGTGACGTTGCTAGGCTAAGTAAATTGTCAGCGCAGCCTAGAATAGGGAGTGTGAAACGCACGGAGAGCAAGATCTCACTGCAAAAAGCCACTGGACCTGTTACAAGCTGCCGCAATGCCTGGGCTTTGTCGTTTATGGCTATTTGGAGTTGCTCCTGCTCGGCAGGCATACTGGCAAAGACATCCCTTTCCAGTGAGGCTAAACCTAAGCCTTTGCTCGCCGCATAACTCTCAAGCTTTTTTGCTTCGTCTAAAATCTCTTGTGCTAAATCGACAATAGACGTCATCCTGGATATAGGAAATAGAAAAGGTAGGTCAATATTCAAGCTCCTCATGCAACAAGTTTGCAGCCCGAGTTCTTTTAGAGCGGTACCACCAAAGACTCCTGAATATGCATCTGCTCATTGCCTAAATGTGGTTTAGATACGCCTGAAGCGATCTTGAAGATTCGTACTGAAAATACACTAGCGTCAATAGTGTGTAGGAGTTAATTACCGTTAATATGGTATTATGCGCGCAACAATGACCAAGCATACTGCATGATGACTGAGATATTTCCCGTGGCATAAGCAATTTTCCCGGCCGGTCAGACTTTCGCAGGTGCATAGCGATCTCGAAACGCCACACGAATTACCCAATCAAACAATAGGCACTGGTAGCACCACAGCCCGTGCCGTAGAGCTGCTGGACGGAAATTCCCATGATCAACACTATGATGCGGTCCGGCCGAGATCTTCCTGCAGGAGCTTCTAAGAAAGAAAGTAGGGTCTGCCAAACGGACAAGCGCCCAGACAGGTATCCTATACGCAATTCGTCGCACTTGCATTTGTGCTGAACTGGCGGTTAGTAATTCCACTAGAGTTAAATATTAATTTACAATACACGAATTATCCAGCGGGGTCGGCAGGTGCGTGTCCCGTCTGATCTGCGTCAATATATGAAAAATGGTACTAATTTCACTATAAAAAATTGAGGAAGGGCTTACAACCTTTGCGTTGCACTATCTCGGATTCTCTGCGGCGCAGCTGCAGGATTTGAAAGTTTTCGTCGTTCCATCAGGTGTCGTCAATAACGGTGCTCAACAGATAAAAATTTGTAACGAAGTAGTCGAAAAAAGATGCAAGATCCAGCATAAGTATGGGCTGCTCACGTTGCCGTAGCAACGGCCGTACCGAACCCTTCAAAAATGAGACCCCGCCAATATATATACTGTAGCTTGTCCAATACGGTCACGCACTAAAAAACTTATATCGCGATATATATATGCTCTAGTTATAAAGACGTGGGAAGAGACGCAACGCGTTCAAACGATAAATCTTCTCTCTAAACTCGGCGTCATGAATGACCTGTTCTTCGAGCTCATCTGATGATTTGATGCAAAATTTGAGCGGGTTATAGGGGTAATCCGACTGATGAAGTGATTAGTCTTGTTTATTGTTTCGCATGCTTGAGGTCGTGAACCTACTCCATAGAGAATTTGCTGGTCTGATACCAGCGAGCGTAGCATGGCCACCACCGACGGCTTCGTCGAAAGTGCCAGTTCGAAGTAGAAGCGACCGAAGTCTTGCAATGCTTGATGGGGATCAAGTATTCCAAAGAGGTCCAAACCATCGAGGACGCGACCAATCACCCACGGTAGAGTACCTCCCGCATGGCACAGCACAATTTTGCAGTCAGGAAATTTGCGTACAGTTCCGCTAACAATCATGTCCATGGCCGCACGGGTCGTCTCGTGGGGCCCCTCAATGAGGAGATGAGGGAGTCGAGGGTTAACCACTACCTTTTCAGTTGCATTAGAAGGGTGTACGAGGACCACGGCGTTATGCTTGTTTAATTCCTCCCAAATTGCTTCGATATTCGGATTTCCGAGATAAGTGTTACCATCGCCATAGCGTGTGAAGAGGATCACACCATCAGCTTTGAGTACGTCCAAGCCATACCTGATTTCTTCAAGCGCACCGGCCGTATCCAGCAGCACGTCGGGAAGATTGACGAAGAATCCAAATCGGTCGGGATTTTCCCCACAAACGCTTGCGATGTTTTCGTTCATTTGCCTCGCCAGAGCTCGTGCATTGCTCCCTTGGAAGACTCTGGCTCCTGGCATAGTAACTGAGAGCATTGCCGTTGAGATCCCCAGGCTGTCCATCTGCTCAATGGCAATCTGTGGACTCCATTGGACTGAAAATCCATGGTTATCACTTCCCGCCGTTTCCAAAGCTATAAACAGTTAAAAGTTTGACAACAAATATCCTCCCTGAGAGGGAGAGGACGTTGGAGAAAAAATGGTAAACTCACCTTGCGTGTAAACTTCGGGGATCACATGGCAGTGCACGTCGACTTTCCTGAGGGTTTGAGACATGTTGAAGTAATGTGTCTCAAGTAGTTTGCAAGGACGTCCTAGAAATTTTAATTGGATGAAATATTGTTGGGTATCAAGCAAAAGATAAAAATTGGAGGCTGCATGTTAAATATATATCATACCATCCAAAGCCTCCTGAACTAGGGATTGAGAACAATTATTTTGGATGACATGTGGGTCTACTAAAATTACCGGGTGAAGCTTACTACCAAGCGTAATTTATAATTAGGATTCCAGGAAATTCGTAATACCCGAGTACCAGGTGTGGGCTACGTACTTGTTGGCTATTCGACCATGAACGGGCTAACTAGCATGGCTTGCTCGTCGGCCCAATTTCTTCATTGCCCAGATGTTAATTTAATACAACTCCACAGCCGACAGGAAGATATTGTACGAGCTTTTAGTCCGCATTTGGGAACTATGATGGGCCGAGAGATCTTGAATACGCTGAGCGCAACGGAGTTACGAGCCCAGCCTCAAAAGTCCGTGTTTTTAGGACTATTTTCAGGCTTTAGCGAGGCTCGCAGTATCGGCTACAAGCTTCAAATATCCTTATCACTTCTAAAAAATCAGAATAATA
>Ga0247778_1000956_pt1 | contig 18378 bp, 15 predicted proteins | sample UWRJL049202B5_FD_179939 | JGI IMG/M metagenome (GOLD analysis project Ga0247778, IMG submission 179939) | Plant litter microbial communities from Arlington Agricultural Research Station in Wisconsin, United States - UWRJ-L049-202B-5 | ecosystem: Environmental > Terrestrial > Plant litter >... | reverse complement strand
GACCATCTATGAGACTTTCACGGTGGGAATGCCATATCTAATGACAACAAGACTTACCGCGACAACAAATACATCGATTTTCGACATTCACTTCTCGCACGCCAGAAAGGAGCTGTGTATGTGCATCGAACCCGTAGCCTCACTTGCTTCACACAAGCTTGAGTGATAGGCGTGCAGATCTCGAGTACCATTTGCTAAAGGCATGCATTCCGTTTATGGTAGACCATTCGCTGTTGCTTTGTGGTACACTAGACAGTAGGAGTTGTTTATATACCTCCTGCACCTGCTTCTGTGAGGTGAGCCGCCTACCAAATCCAGTAGTGGCGACGCCACCACTGTTATTAGTCAGCAGCACCTATTTAGTTAGTCTTTCCATAGTAGCAATTCAGCAGCTTCTCCACACTCTGCATCTGACAGCTTCTATTGTCATTATCCCCACCTTCTTTTAACCTTTCTTCAAAGAGCTGCCAGGAGCTGCGGAGCTATATCCTCCTTAATATTCTCGTCTTCTTCTATTCCCGTCATCTCAACGTGATTCACGATCTACGCAACCAGGTCTATAATGCAACATGTAAGTCACGCAACAATTATAAGATTTACACGACTCCTCACTCTCGCTGCTCGCTGGTATTTTCCCCTTACCTCGCGCTTTGAAAATAGATTGCTCCAACCAATTGACAGTAGAGCTCCTGCTGACAGCAGACCCCTTCGCTAGAATATAAAGTTGGCAAGTGGCAGGGTATGTACCAATTCTAGAAGGTATTCACGTATTGGGTCTGGTAATCACTTACAAGAAAGTCTTTCTTCGGCAGCCTCTCGTTACTTCCAACACATGTCTAGTTGGATTATTTTGGGTTTAATTCAATTTCAGAACTCATGCATGATATATTGTTGAATACCTGGGTGCTAATGCAGCTGATTAAAACCAGGATGAAGTAAGTGCGACTAAGCCCGTGAATACTCCTGCCTTCAACAGCGTTTTGGAAGTAATACTTGCATGGAAGGAAGGGTCGAGCTGTTCTTGAAGCTTCGTCATCGTCTTGATTATAAATATCAGAATAGAGACTTTCAATTCAGCAAGTGCTAGAACCCTCTCGAGTACTAGGATTTCGACGAGAACCCTACCACGAGGAGAAAAACAAGCCCTGTCCACTCCAACCAAAGAGAATAACTCATATTCCAGGAACCTCCTCAATAAGATTTTTGACTTTCTCATCTCTCCAGCGAAGTCTTTTGCTGTCAAGGAATTACTGTTGTCAAGTACAAGTCCCCACCAGTAGACTTTCCAACTTCAAGGAAAGCCAGCAAGTTCCTTTTGCGAATGAGGACGTCCTCCAGAAATTAAGTCGTCATTTGCATCATGAAGCTTGTTCCTCTTTCCAAACGCATAATGGTGGGGCGGGATGCAGACGCTATCGTTGGTTGAGAATTGGGTGCTGGTGTGATATTTGTAGTTTTACTGTTTACTGTAGTGGGCGGCAGCGTTCGCCAGCTGTTCCTTCTCGTTTCATAGGAGAAGAAGTGGTGAGGTTAGAGGGAGACCTTTTTTTTCATTATAGATAGTGAATTTCAAGTTTCTACCGGAAAATTATAAAAACCGGATGGGCATTCTCGATGCAAGGCAGAGGAGCGTACGCTGTCCTGATGGAGCAAGACGACGGACAGCTTGAGTCTTCATTGATTTTATGTTCGCAATTAAGAAGGATTAGACAGATATTCTTGTGCTGACAATTCAAAATATTGTGCATTTGCAGCATTTCTTCCTCTGAATATCCACAGTAGTATTTGCTGTCAAGAAGTGACTTGATGTCAAATCGTCACAAGATGAGATTTTAAATATTGAATACAACACCGTTGACATTTACATACAGGAATAAATCTCTTCTGTCGGACATAATGGCCAAACCCGACCTTATTTCGACCTCGTACGATGTATGACCATCTTCCCAATTTGATCCTTATCCGTAGGGCGTTGACTTCTCCCGTTGTGATGCCCGTGGCTCTTCCAATTTTCGCGACCCTCCCACCGTCCTTGAGCTCCGAGCTTTTTATGGTTTTGTATGTGCATGAGTTAGCTACAAAGTTGGACCTTCCCGGCGAGGCGTTTCGATGACTCTTCTAAATGGTAAGTAGCGGATATTTATGATCCCGGAATACAAATTCCTTGAACATTGCCTTTAATTTGAAAACCTCAGGTGAATCACACACAGAAGTGGTGTCTTTGGGGATTATATAAATCTCGGTTTGAAAAGTGAGATTCTCTTTCAAGACGAATAAAGTGGATAGCAACACTCATATGATGGTCCTGTTTGCAAGGATTTGTTTCGCCTCCTTTGCATGTTTAGGGGTACAAGTGCAAGAGATTAAGTCATACCATTACTCGGTGAAAGAATTCAATTCGATCTTGTTACTCCGATGGAGAAGGAAGGTGACAGCAACCATCACTTGACAACAACTTAGCCCGCGACGTCAACTACTCAAGCACAAGTCATGTATAACATCAGGAAATTATAATACATGATTTTCATTCGGAGCCTATGACATCGCCTTCCCTTCCGACTTCCCTGGTATACAATTCCCCTCACACCAACATGCATATGCCTGTGTCAGGGCCAATATTTTTGAATTTCCAAAAGAAACCATTACGTAGAAGATATTAAACCCCCCTGATGCTAGTCCTCTCTTCTAGGTCATGGAAAGGCTCGCTATACATGTGGAATTGATTTGGTCTCAAGTATTGCTTCATCGGGCAAGCCGCTAGATTCATTCATTACCAGCGACGATAGATGATTCAGTTTCAGCTCAAGAGAGTGTGTGGTTTCGAGGTGTAGAATAGGTCGACTGTCGCTTGTGTTCACTTGTGGGAAAGAGGGCTCAGGCGATATTTAACCTGACGGAGTGACATGCTACGATTACCGCAACGATGAAAGCAGGATCACAGCTACTCCTTATGCGCTGGTGAGGATTTGAAGTGGAGTCACTTTGCATGCACCAGATTTTTTGACCCTATGGATCTTATAAGATATTTTTCCCGCCTGGTTTGCTAGTAGCTTTGGCCCAGGGAGGCTTAGAAACTTAACAGCAAAACCCCTCCTGACAGCAGCTTCCCCACGTTATTCAATTCAATAAAAGGAGCGAGACAGCAGTACATTCCTATTCAGCCAATATCGATAGAACAGGCCTCGACTTCATTTAGATGCAGCACCCTTCTTTCCGTCTCCATGTTCTTTCGTGCAATGACAGTGTGAAATGGTTGATCAGTCAAAATAGGCCGAACTTATTCTTTTATAACCCCCCACTCACTCTAGTAGCCCACATGCGCCCTCTTGAATAGGCAATGGATAAGTATGCTGCAAATCATCGGCAGTAGCGAATCGATCTCATGCCCTCTTTCAGCTAGCCTGATGACTCTTTCCTCGAACATATCGCGAACTTAAGAGTAATGCAAAGACTTTCTCCATTCCTTTGAGAAAGTGAATAAAGGAGTGGAAAGTATATCAACCCCTCAAAAGTCAGTAAGTTTCTAGGTAGAGAGGATATGGGGCACTTGCCGCCTGGATTTATTTGATGGTAGAGTAGTGGCATGGAGCTTTTCTTCTTCTTTTCCCCCTCTCTGTCAAAAGTAATCGACTGGGTCCTTGCATTTATGGTTGACTCATGAAGGAAAGAAGGGATTTGACAGGGGGTGAGATATTGACAGCAAAATCCAGCCATGAGTGAATGAACCCGGGGGGAAATTCTCAAAGCAATAGATCATAAGTTCAAGAGTCGCTGCACAACGAGCACCTACAAAGCCTCGGTATCACTGAGAGGGAGGACTCCTCCATGAAGGGTCGTATAATCTTCGAATGTTGGCTTGCTGTATCCAGCAATCTTGTCACCGGGATTTTATAACCCAAGCCCAGAGACCACTAGGCTTGAATCTCATGGTATCTATACTCCCATGAGAGTGTGCAGTGAAGCATCAACTTCGAGAATCTTCAAGGAGATGGAACTGCCAGCACAGTTTCCATAACACCGAAAATCAAATTCTAAATATACAGTTCGATTGCAACCAGAAATTTGCTTATTTCAATACATATTCATGCGATTGTCTAAGCCCGGGGATTAGCCAACGGTAGAAGTCTTTAGATCAATATTCACTTCCGTCAAGAATAAATTCCAGATCCAGTAAACAAGACGTTCTCGTTGCTCCTGTTCCGAGCATGACTGGACTCTTGAAACAAGCATGACTCTTACTTTACTACTCTTATAGTACTCGAGGACAAGTCCGACCCAGCCAACAAGATTCATCGTCTCAAACCGTAGAATAAGTGACTGCGTAATTCACCACCACGGTATCCTCACGTTCTCGAGGCCCTCAATTTGACCAGCTATAAGTGAGACGCAAGATACGCACTTATGCAAATCAAGGCGGTCAAAACCATTTCGCAAGCGAAGCAGGCATGGAGGTGGGTTACAGGAACGGACGTAGTATGAAATTGAGATTTTATAAGTGTTTTGTGTATTGTTTGGTTGGGGCTTGATTTTCTGGTGAATGAACACAAAAGGGGGGAAGTGAGTGACAGAAGAGAATATGTTGACAGCAATATACTTCGCTGGAGGAGAGTTGAATAAATGTAAGTAAATGATAGTAGCAGTAGCATATCGTGGGACTTGCATTTAGATGTGATCTGCCAACATAACCTACAGTACGTGCCCTGCTTGGTATCCGGCTTGTCAACGATATATGTTTCAAGCGAGATAGATAGCCCAGGGGGATATTTCAAAGCTTAAATAATCCAACAAATGATTATATTTTCTGTACAGTAGTGGTGCTAGGTATTCGCAATGTCAGGTGTAAAAAAATAAGCTATGCAACGCTATGCCTATATCAACATCCAACGCCAGCGCAAGAATCAGAGCCCTCCGTTTGAGGTGCGGGTATACGGTTCGTCCAAATCACCTCCTGGTTCTTTCTCGTCATGAATTACAAAAATATACAAATAGAAGGATAGAATAATGTAGGGTTATTGCGTGAGGGTTCGTTCGTCTGGGTATTGGACTTCGGGGTCTGGGACTTGGATATCGAGCTATTCTTGTGTTAGTTTTTATGCTTCTTGAGTAGGGAAAAAGGGAGACGAACATTCATATACCCCGTCCTCCTTAACGGCACGATCCTCGGCGCAAGTTCAGGTCCCTCTTTACTCTTGCCCTCCATTTCTTTATTCCACTCTTCCAGATACCGCTCTACGTTCTTCAACCTCGCTTTCACAGCCGTGAAACCCACGTCGTCCCATACCCAGCCCGTCAATAGTCCCATCGTGGCGTCAAAGAGATTCCGTAAGCCCCAGGGATTAAATGCTGGTACGAGCTCCTTGTTGACTTTCTCGATGATGGTTCTGAATTCTTGTTCTGATACTCCGGCTGGGTCTAGAATTTCGGGATACAGGTTCGAGAATGCGGGCGCTAGGTCTCCTGCTACCATCCAATCCCTTCGTATGCGTATGATTCGAGTGGTTTGGTAGAGCGGCGAGGAAATCGGGACGTGAGGGTTCATATGTGGAAAACATGGATGTTGCGGTCCCCATTCTTCCGCCGCGTCTGCTGGGCCATCTGTGCCGATTATAGATGTGTTATTCGAGGACATCGCAGGCCCGATGCCAGTATGGAGGGAGGTGTTTGATGCATTGTGCGGGAGATGCGAGGTTCCTTCAGGGTTGTATGGGCTTTGAGGATCGGGGCCTCGTTCGAGATCGGTAGACATGGCTGTTTTGCTTTTATCGAAGGAAAGGCCAGTTGGAGAAGGCTCTATCGTATTAGAAATGCTTCGCTTGAAGCCAGTGATTTTTATCTGCTCTGAGATCGCTCCTGCCTCCTCGTCAGGCTCAATTGCTCGTCCCTTGCCTTTATCGAGTTTGGGTGACGTTGGAGATTCACTACTTTTCTGCCTTTGGATATCGATGCTGACGCTTCTCGGTAACGAGACTCTATTCGACCCGTTTGAACTTCCACTTCTCTCTACCTGCAAACTCGCTCTCGCAGACCCGTGTAGACTCTGCCTCTTCTCCGGTAGCGTTAGCAGCGGATACGATCCTCCCGCCGCGGGTCCTTCGCGCGGTGAACCAATGTCAGGATGCGACAATGGGATCGCAATAACACCAGCGTCCTCGCCCTGCGAACGATTCCTCTTCCGAGTCGGGACCCTTGGAGTCGAGTTTGTCGGGTTCCACAGTCCCCGCGCAGCACTGGGACGTCGAGGGCGCGATGCAGTGCTGCTGCCGCCTGTACCTGAACGACTTCGGAAGGGAGAATTGTAATCGGGGTTCCCGCCTCCGATAAAAGCGTTGCGCAAACTCCAGCGAGATGGACTCGTCACTCTGACTTGTGGGCGGCCGTCGGTGGTGGAAGTTGTGGGAGCTGGCGAGGGGGATGGATAGGGAGGCTGGAACGTGGGAGATGGAATTCTGGGATTCGCTGAAGAAAAAGAAGGGCCGGCGGCAATGGCATTGGGATTGGCGCTGGATGATTGCGACTGCGACTGGAGGTGCTGCAGATGTTGCTGGTGGTCTATGGAGGTTCTCCGGATTTTCGAGGTGGATGGACCGGCCTGCGACGCCACGACTGTAATTCTCGCCGTGGGTGATCTCGCTGCCGCCGTCGTGATATCGGCGACGAATGAGGGTGTTGATCTATGGTGTTTTGCTGTTGAGGGCACCAAGGCCGGCCGTTGCGACTAATGTGGTTTGATGCGGAAAAAAGGGGAGAACCTGGTGAACCTGGTGAACCACCAGCGGACTGCTGCAGGTACGGGCACAAGCACAAGCACAAGCACAAGCACACGCACAGTAGTAGACCGTTGTGCGGTGGTTGATGTTGATGACCCTTAGCGAGTCCAGAGCCTGGAAAAGGGGTCGAGGGATGTGATGAGATGCCTGAGATGCCTGAAAGAGCCAAAGATAGGGATAGCGAGAGGTGCTGGTACTGATGCTGCTGCTGATGCTGATGCTGATGCTGGGATAACTGTGAGAGACTCATGATTTCATCTTGCGTGGGGGCCAGTATGATACTCCCTGTGAACCATCCCTCCAAAAGGACATTCAAAAGTTGGGAGACGAGATGTTTAAATCAGCCAGAGTCCCAGAGTCCCAGAGTCCCAATGCTCCAATGCTACAAAACCGGACATGCCGTCCTTCCTGCCCCTCATCTCAACTTGCCCAACGCGTCTTATGCTTCTTTCTGCGCGTCCCAAGAACCGTTTAATGTCCCAATTATCTCCCAATTTCCCCGAAAAAACCAACACACTAGACCCCCCCAAGGACAGCCCAGGTATGCGATCCGTATGCCTACCATGGTAACAGGGAGAACCGCTCAAGCCCCAACGCTGTCCGCCTCATCTGTGGAGGCAGTGTGGATCGTCTTTCTAAGCTTTTCGTGTCTCCCGGTTCCACCAGGTCCTATCAGACTTCTCAAAAACACGAAAATAACTGCTAAGTTCAGTTTCTCGTATCGTGCCATATCCGTTTTGAACGTGTTGCTTTGGGCGCGTTCAGTTTAGCTCACTTGTCAAAGCGTAGCTTACACTTATCATTTCTCAACTTTCCGTCCTCTTCCTTACATCCGCGAGGGAAACGAGTATGATTCCAGCGATTCATGCGGCGGTGATCAGGCCTTCTGCTGGCCTTCCTCGGGTTGCCGTTTTGTTCGCATGAATTCGATAGTTCCAGAGACCTGCCCATTATGGCGGGATTTGCACGCTGCCTGATCCTGGTCGGTGGCATTGTAATTGTATTTGATGGTCGGTGTCAGCCTTGTCACTTGTGCGATATTGCTCGTCATGCCAAATGACGTTGGTGTTTGTGCCTGTGCTTCAACGTACGCGTTCACATTACCAGTGCAGGATCTGGGCTTGTTTCAAAGCTTTTCACACAGATGCGAAATGATCTGAGAGACTGTGGATTAGAAATACTCGCACACGTGTAATTTTCTCTAGATAGAAATTTCCGAGTGCGAATTGTAGTTCATGAGCACTATTCTGGAAAATTGTTTAGAGCCCCATTTCAGGGACCGGGTCTCGATCGCCCTAGCAAGAGCCATCGATGCCTTGGCGGGGTAAAAACCGTTACTTCTTCAGGAATTTCCTTCTGCGAAATTAGTTTAGCTGAAAGTTTCTTCTCTTTGACACATTCTTGGTCAGGTGAATCTACAGTAGTTTGCCAGAGCAGTGTCTCGATCCCCAAGAACTAAGTTTTGTATCTGGCCATCGTACCTCCCAGCCCATTGTTCTCAAACACCACAGACGAGAAACATAACGGCATACATTGGAGGAATTTTTAAGTCATGTTGGGTTTGGAGAAAAGAAAGTTAGATGTGGAATCCTGAAACAATCATCTGATCTTGGAGGCGTTGCGTTGGAATTCTTTGTGCCCAATCGCAACCTCCTGTACTAACAAACGCTAAAGTGAGTCTCGACTTTGACATACTTCTAGATGCCCAAATCACTCGATCTACTCAAATGAAGATCCTTCGAACGTTATTGCGGCTCTGACTTGGAATCCGGTTTTGCCTTTGTTTCACCACGATTTATGGATGGATCGCTGGGTGGATTTACTTTATTGTATTATTCAAAGATATTCTAATGAACCTTGGCTCGATGTTCCATTTCAGTGGCAGTATTTTGGAAATACTCCATGCCCTCACATTCATTACTTACTTCCATAAACCAAATTTCTCCATCCAAAACTCACGGGTATACCAATTCGTCAATCCCCCATCCTCCATCAAGCAGTTCCTGCTCCCTCCTGATACCCAGGCAACACCTCCCCCTTTCCTTTCCCCACATTCGCAGTACCCTCCCCCCTCTCACTTGGCGGCAACCACATCTTCATCCTCACCGCCCTCAACCTCATCTCCAACTCCTCGTCTCTTTCCACACCTACTTCTTATCAGCCCTCATCCCATGTTCACTCCCTTCCCCCCAACCAAAACAAAACAAATAAACAAAGAATCAACATACCAGCTCTCTCCTCAGCCTCCAAAGCCCCCTTAATCTCCCCCTCTTCCCCCCCAAGCAACCGCCACCTAACACACTCCTCCTCCCACACAAACAGCATCCCCACCAACTTCCTCTGCGCATGCACGCTCACAAAAGCCACTTGCCCAGGCAAATCTCTCCCCAGTTTGCTCGTATCAACAGTCATACTGCCTACCCCCTGCACCGACACACTGCCCGGGTCTTTGGGCGCTATGCCGGAGGTTTGAGGTGAGGTTGAGTGGCAGGGGGAGATGATGGAGTGTTTTAGGAGGTTTTTGTGGATTTTGGTGGAGATGCTGGGGGAGGGTGTTATGCCGGCGTGTTGAAAGGAGAGGGGTCCTAGGTGTGGGGGGAGGGGAGGGAGAGTTGGCTTTTTTTGGTGAGTTAGGTATTGTGTGGGTTTATGAGAGGATGGAAAGGGGGAATGTACTATCTAAACAACAAATCTGCCTGTTCTGGCGTCATATCCACATCATCCTTTGCATCGTTCGCCATATTCGGAACGGCGTTTGTGATGAAGCGTGTGAAAGAGAACTTTTTGCCTTTAGCTGCCATTGTGTTGGTGCTTGAGATGTATATTGAATTTGAGATTTAGAGGATGGCCAAGAGAAGAAGAAAAGCGGATGTATGTGGGGAATGTAAAGCTTGATTACCGGGAGAGGAAGTCTTGTTTATAGATGCAGAGATTCAGAAATGTAGATTGACTCAGCCTCGAACTGCAGCCTCGAGACTCAGCCTCCACAATCTACCACGCGCACGTGGGGACTTAATTGGCTGGTGACTTCTGAAATACGAACAAGAACAGGGCTGAAGTATAGGTCTCCTCTATTCTTCTAAGAGACGTAAAAACATTAAGCTTAAAGTACGTCATTTACCGTTCAGCCTTGTAATCTTTTTCTTGGCTTATGAATTAGTTCTGTGCTTAAGTAGACGTCTTGCGGCACATTCGTGGATACTGGCGCTATTAATAATCGGAAGAAGTTGTATTGCTTGGATCGTACATACAAGGGTTTAGAGAATGTCGTCTTCAGCTAGTGATTGGTGTAGTTTGCATGCCAAGGAGATGGGATGCGGCATAGTTGTAGGGACTAGGACATGCCTGGTTTGCAGATTGTAGTTCTTTGGGTGAAACTTTTGGATTCGCAGATATGTATCTAACACTAATTCTCCTATTCCAAATATTTCAGGTCTTGAGAATCGTTGACCACCCATTTTCCTGACGCCGTGCTTCATTGAGCCTGGCCTGTGTTGTTGAAGACCAAAACTTTTGGCTCCGTTCAACTTCTCAAGCGAGGAACTTAATTCCTTCACCCGAGGTGCCAGTACATCTCCAGAATGGAAGACGAATGGGCGGCGGTGCTCATGAACTTCTGCTGAGCTCATGAGCTTCGCACGTCTCTGCACCTCGTTCTCCATATACTTTATATCCATACCTCACATCTTTTTCACACGTCTTTAGTCTCCTCCAAAATTCTCTCCGCCTCTCTCCTAATCTCCTCTAACATCCCCCTCAACTCCCTCATCGGCACCGGCTTCGTCAAAAACAAATCTACTCCAGAACTAAACGCTTCTTGCCTAGTATTCGGATTCGCCGCGCCAGTCAACGCAATCAGCCTGGTCGGTTCTAATCCCTCCTCTCTTTCAAATCTCCTAATGTGTCTGGTTGAATCGATACCACTCATGACAGGCATGCTTATATCCATGAAAATGACGTCAAAGTCGCCGCGACAGTCTTTGTATGCGTTCAGCGCTTCGAGGCCGTTGGAGGCGGTGGAGTGTGTTATCTTCAGCTTGCGCATGGTTGCTATGAGGAGCTTGAGGTTAATTTCGTTGTCTTCGACGAGGAGAACGCGTAAGTCTTTTGGCTTGATAGGCGAGGTGGGGCGGGCGGCAGGAGGAATATTTTCTTTTAGTTGGTCGGCGGGTTTGGCGTCTGACATGGGGACCGGTTGAGTTTCCGGTGCCTTTGGGATTTCAGGGACGTTGTTGGGAGTCGAATTAGATAGAGATACTGGGGTAGGCGTTTGGGTTGGTGTAGAGGAGTCTGGGGGTTGGATCGGTAAAGATTCCACCCCCATGTGGCCATTGATCTCATAGTCTGGCATAGGCCCAATATTCTGCACGAACGCACTATGCAAGATCTTTGCAAGCTTATGTGGTCCATATCTGCGAAGATCAGTAAAGTCCTGACTCGAACTATAGGGGAAACTTACGGTTGCTGAACATAGAATATCTGGAAAGAGCCACAATTGTGCATCTTTGGGCCCGGATGATAGATATTGCACAGAACGATTGCCACAGATTTGCCAGACTTTGTTGGCCCATTATGGGTATATGAGTCCAAGATATCTTTCAATGATCTCTCACCTATTCCAGATTCCATAACGACCACCACATCAGTGCTGGTCTCTGATGCTGAAGTACCGCTAAGCTCCATGCCGAACCATCCAGTCATCAAATTCTGAACAGAATATTTGAGGAGCATTGCCGCTTCAACGTCAGCAGAGAGGATGCCGGTCGGGGTCTCCGTAATATCTGGGTATTTATCGAAGCTCTCGAGAGAGTATTTGAAACCTTTGGTCACCTCTCTCACTTCTGTGACGAAATTTGGGCCATCGAGCGTAGCAGGAGGGCTTGCGGCCGTCACAGGTATCCGAACGGTAGCTTCAGTCCCTGAACCCTGCTCACTGGAGAAATCTATTTGGCCACCTAGATCTTGAATAATATGTCGCACGATGCTGAGACCAAGACCGGCTCCAGTAGCTAGCGAATCCTCTTGGGTAAACGGTTTGTATAGCCTGTACTTCAGGAACTCCTTCGAAATGCCTTTCCCGGAATCTTTGACTTTCAACACAAGCGTAGATCGCGGCTTTTTATTCCGAGAAAGGGCATCGTTGTCAATATCCAGTGAGACTTTGATAAACCCAGACTTCGTATATTTCATCGCATTGCTGAAGAGGTTCATCAATATCCTGCTCCATGCTCCAGGGTCCATGTCAAATGTCCAACTTGGATGCCATCCGATATCCGTGATTATTGTAAGTGGCAAATCTTTCGAGATGATGGAAGAGTTTCGCTTGAATCTCGAGGACGGATCGAGAACCGATTTGCTGACGCTGTGGCCGGCATATATGCTTTCCAGTACCTCCTCGGATAGAACACACATATCCGCGGTGTCCTCGGCGTCATCATCAATCGATTGTTGCTGCCTCGATAGCTTCTTCTTTCGTCTGGTAGCGAGCTTCGAAATTCTGCCCTTGTTCTTTGCCTTTCTATTTACCTTCGAGAAATCAAGAACATGGTTGATGGTGTCCAGAAGGACTTTTCCAGAAGCATGAATATTGTTGACCATATCCTCCTGATCTTCGGTCATGGTAGTCTCTTGCAAGAACTCCACACTGGCCAGAACACCATGGAGCGGGGATCGCAGTTCGTGCGAAATACTCGATATGAAATCGGATTTCATCTTGTCCAGCACTTGAGCCGAGAGCCGTGCTACCTCTGCCATTGTGCTATTACCGAAAGCAGCGAGATAGGCCAAATCTTCCTGCGGGCAGAGGACTCGAGTAGGACACGTCGAATATACCAAAGTACCGGCAAACCAGCGCTCCCTATTATTGTCCCAGAGCGGGAACCAGAACACGCTCCGTGCTCCTGGGAGGACATTCAGAATGGCTTTCGCTTCAGCTTCTTTTGACATTCTCTTCCGACGGGATTTGATCTCTTGGGGTGAAGGCTTGAGCGTAGTAGAATTCGGCTCTGATTCTCTTCCAGAGGTCTGATCCGAGCCATCGGAAGAGTATTGGCCATCTGCATCGAAGTTGAAAACTAGAATATTGATACTTAGTACGTTTCCTCAAAATACAGGAGCTTTAAAATTTTGTTCAAAAACATTCCGCTGCAGAGATATACCCTGGGACTTCTAAGACATGCTGAAGAGGAAATGCGGGCTTACCTTTGCCATGCGGATACCGCTTCAAGAGTCTTCTTAACATACTTTCCGGGAAGAAGCCCTTCCCGGCAGTAGGCTGATGACCGCGGAGACTCGAGCGACGTCTAGTACTGTATCCTAAAATACTGCAGCCTTTCTCGGCCACTGGTTCGCTTCTTGAGGCAGAATCTGATGCCGTTTGATCATGGAGATCAATGTCTGCAACGGATTGTCTGCGACGATGCTCATCATCACTGCTTGTATGCCCATTTTCGGTCTGGAAGGCGCCTGGCGCTTTCTCCTCTGCCGATACGCTGCCGCCGAACGATCCAATGCTAGCATCAAAAAATACAACTCCCTCGACACTGATAGCTTCTCGTATGAGGTTACTTGCTCGTGAAAAGACACCCTTTAAATCACTTGATAGCAGAGCATCTTGTAGTTCTTTGGATACATCGGCTGATAATTGATGAGGAGGGAGATCAAAGGAAACAGATTGTCGGCTTTCGGTATGATCGACAGTAGTCGGTTCAGTCAAATTATCAAGGGTGGTGACTGAGTCATTCCTATCCTCCCAAGACCGAGAAACAAGTGTCGTTTGTCCGGTCGTTTCTGATCCGGAGGTTAAGTGACTCTCTTCTCTCGGCAACATCGGTCTACCATCCCCAAAATCATGGCCTGCTCTGGAGGGCGCAGAAGAGGGTGGAGTCTGGAGTGGAGAATCAGCCCCGGTGAAGCCATCTAATCCTTTTGACAGATTCGCAACTGGCTCTTGGACACCGAATTCGTGATCAGCAAGCTGTGCGAGCTCAGCTCCACTCTTTGCTCGTTTCTGGATAGTTGGCTGCTGGAACTTGTGGCCCCATTCCAGCCACCAATCTCTTAACGTCGACTTGCCCTCGATAAATAAACTAATTGCTTTGATCATTCTCTCTGCTCGGTATTGCTTTCGTTTGACTAGGCCGGCTTGCAGATAATCCATCACTGTCACACCCATATCTATCATGAACTGGATCTCCGAGTCTGTCAGCCCCTCCTCTCGTGGCTTGTCATCGACAATAGTATAATTTCCTATAATCGTCGAGGAGTGCGGGGTTCGCAGAGGAACCGCTGCCAGAAACGTAACATGAGGATCTTCTTTAACAACACATTTGTCCTTGTATAAATCGTTTTGCGTAAGATCGTTTATCACCAGATACTGATCCCCAGTGCGGCAGAAATGGTTCACAATCTCAGTCCCGATCGTTACGTGCGTGCTCGTTGGGCACTTGAACGTCCCGACCCCATGCCATAGCTTATCATCCTCATCATCGTCCTGCTGTAGCGACAGCGCCTGTCCAGACTCCGCAATTATAAATTCGGTGGTTCCGGTGGAGAGGGTTATTAGACCGCGTTTAGTTCTTAATCGTAGGGCTCCAAGCTGGGCAAATGCCGTCAAGCACGGATCGCTCGAAGACTTCGGGACGTGCTTTTCGTCGGGGGCGGTGGCTGTTTCTTCTGGTTGATAATATCTATCCAGGCAGACCTGTTAGCCATCTGCCTCTCTCAAAAGCATCCATTCGCAATCCCACTTACCTGTAGAGTTCGCGCTCGCGTGCACATATCGTGGCTGGTTTTGGCATATTGATCACTCGCGGAAGACCCGGAACAAACAGCGATGTGGGCGACACATTCAAAGCACCGGTAGCATTCTTTCTGCGGAGGACTGTTGATAAAATACAGGAGTGACACTGTCAAACTACCGCAAGATCCGTCTTGCGAGACCGAGGACCGGTACGGCGGGTGTTAGGAGTGTAAGCATTGTTTAAGGTTAAGCCCATGTGCGCGGCTTATTAACGATGGTTACGAAGAAAAGGATGACTCCGCCGCAATTCTAGACGCGGCCAAAGACGTGCAACTTATCTTGATTAGAAGGATCTTCAACTTCATTTCGACTTCTCAATAAAAGCTGGATCTTCGGCACGGAAAAGAAGCTCCTATAGATTGGACGTCAAAAGAAAAATTGGGCTGGCTCAGGATTTATTTTTAGGGGTCCATCGGACAAGGTGGACCCTTGAAAATATGACTGAAAAAAACATATTCGACGAAAACCATTCATTATTATATTGCAGCTTGCTCCGGAAAAGTGCTTGGGATTTGTGGTGGCTAAATGTCCCGAGTCTGGTCTTATTCGCCTTAATTACACAGGAGAACATCTGTAAGTTGTACTATGATCAAAATATTCATTAGCTGTAACTGCAGCTATTGTTCAATACACCCGTCCGTTACCCCCACCGTATCCTTTTATATACATAAGACATAACCAAATCTCAAGCCTCGTAGCTACTGGCCACCTTTGAACCATCCAAACCTATTTACACCCCTTTCCCTCGTGACCTCGTATACCTGTCCTCCATTTCTAATCACTCCATTGCATTCCTCCTGTCCAAGAAACCAACCGGCTCTGCCCATATCGTAATTATTAAGTATTAGAAAAGTAATTAAATATATAAAGAGTGCGCTTGGTTCACTCAAGCATGCTTATTAGCATTCGCCTGCATCTTGCGGAGTGCCTCTCTGTGGGCATCAAGCATATCGCCCCTCCTCATCCGCTCATCAAAGGCGCTATCCCGCTCACCCTTTTTTCGAGCATCTATCGCCTTCCTCTGTTCCTCGGCTTGCCGTTCTTGCCATAAGGCGCTCCGCTGTCTCTCCACCGACATCTTAGGCACGACTGCGCTCTGCAGATCATGCTGAACACTCGCTCGCCATGACGCGAGTTGCTGTTCTCGTGCCTTGGGTGAAGGAGCTGATGATTGTCGGCGCGGTTGATGGGAATCGAAGGGAACGGGTGATTGCTGGAGAGGTGCGATGGGTGTAGATATTTGTTGTAGAGAAGATTGTCTGATTAAATTCCGGCGTGCTGAAAGAGACATGTTGTCATCGTCTTCTAGAATGCCGGAACTGCTCATATTGTTTTGGTAGTTGTATAGTGAGCCGGCTTCGCTACCAGCTCTCGATTGGGGCATGCTAGCAAATTGCGGCGCTGAGAGCTCAGGGGTAGATTGTAGCGCGGTCTGCGAGTTGTGAAATGATGACTTGTTTCGCATCATTGTATCTCGTCTTCCAATTAGGGTATTGGAGCTGCCAAATGGGACAGCTGGATTAGGAAACTGTTTTGTGCCTGGGAAATTGGGCGAAGGGTAGTTTCCTTCAACCGGTGATTCCACAATAGGTTGAGGGATAGCTGGACCAGAGGATGTTCGGAATCGATTGAGACTGGTTTGTGATGCTTGCGGTTGCAGTGATTGTGAAATGCTTCGTGTAAGCGTACCATCTTGACCCGCGAAGCCGTTCAAGCTCTCTGGCCTTGATTGATACGGAGAAGGATGCATCTTTGATTGAGCAGAGCTTGATCTGGAGAGTGGTGGGGCATTGTGATTTGACAACATCGACATTGACCTTGACACTGGAGGAGGCAAACCATTGTCAGAAGTCTGTTGTAATTCCTCCACCTTCACAGGTGCTGCCGCTTCAGCAATATGAGTTTCAGGCGGGGCTTCCTCGATCTTTAATTCGTCCGCTTCCGGTGTCTCTGCATTGCTGAGGTGTTTTGCCCATTCGTTGGTTCGATAAGACATCACTACTTTGGAAAGTTGAGGTGGAAGCCTATCTTTGGTGATGCTTGCTGACTTTGATTCAACAGCCGAAACAACAGACGGGGCAACCTTAGACTTTTCAGCCTCGCTCAACTCGTGGGTTTCAATTGTGGAGCCTGGTTTCGATTCCGACTTCGGGTCTGTACTGGAGGTCAAAGACTGCTGAACGGCCTCGCCTTCGAGTTGGGTTTGAGGCTTAATTGTATCCTCTTCCTCCGTATTCTCGGCTGCTGGAACAGGACCTTCGGATTTGGATGGGTTCGTTAGTTCTGGAGCATCATCCAGGTCTGGCGATCGAGATTCTGAGGTATCTGGTGCCTGATCCATGGAAGAACGTGCGCTTCTCATTTCTCCATCATCGCTCAATCCATCCATCGTAGCAGCGATAGAGCTTGCGCGATCGTCTTCAATTGCATGGGGAATAACCAAGTCCTCAGTACTTGGCCCTTCTCCTATAGAAATCCGCTTCGAAAGTCTAGATGAATTCCTGTTTGACATCTTGGATAGTCTATGTAAAATGGCTGAGCCGGTCGAGAGGCGATTAGAGTTTCGTTTTACACCTGGCTGGCCAGCTTGTTCTTCATCAGCAAAAGTTGCTACAGAGGATCGGTCATCTTCTATATCGCCTTCCGGCACTTTGAATGGAAGTGGAACAACCACTGGCGCTCCCGAGGCTCCCGCGGAAACTGGTGGATTTGATGTCCTCTTGGAAGAATGTCGTCTGGAGGGCCGTCTCTCAACTCGTGCTTCTCCATCAGCGCCCACAACCCAAACAGTTTCCTCATCTGTGTTTAATTGAACTGAGCTCCGTGCCGAGGCGCGACTTCCGCGTTTGTGAACTGGCCCAATTGGAGTCCCATTCTCATCAAGCTCTGGTTCGGGTTCCGGGTCCCTCGCAACTCGTACAGTCACAGCGCCACCATCTTGGCCTTTACCAGCCATAACAAGCCCGGCACCCATTGATGCAGTAGGTGAAACCATCTCGGACATTTCGATCTCATCATCTCCGGAGGGTCGGATGGTGGTCACAACACTCATGGGCCCTTTCTTTTGGCTGTCCATGTCGCCGACGCCAGAATCTCTTTGCGATGGGGTACTCGATTTGTTGACTTGGTCCTTGTCTCCGTATGCGGCTTCCCACTGGTTTCGTTCTTCTGTATTTTGGCCCTCGACTCTTCTCCCAACATTTGCCTCCTCTTGCTCCATCGTCCGCTCATCTTCAAGCCGTTCTGCTGCACGTTGCTCGCGACGTTCTTTGATGACCTTCCAGAGCTTCATTTGAGAAATAATACCGGCAAGGAATATAACGATTATTGCCGCGATTTCAACTTTGATGCCTCTAGTTAAAGGGTATGTTGTTGCTCCGATTGGAAAGAGATTACTGTTCAGGTTCCAAAGATATGCCCAGAACTCTTTCAAGCCGGCTCGACTAAAGCAGTCAATGCCAATGACCACCGCAGTCGCTCCGCCGAAGGATATCAGGGGCATCAACGCGTAGGGTCGCGTGTAGTGGCTGAAAGATGTAGCAAAGCCAACAACACAAAAAACGGCAATAAAGATAGACTTCGCGCTGGTGGAAGTTAATAGCCCTCCAGGCTTCAGAACAAGTAACCACATGCTGATGCTGAAGCCGCCCAGAAGACAACCTAAACCTTCAGTCATCTCCGAGAACACCACGGCTCCTCCCCCGAGGATGAGGCCAGTCATAACTGCAGCAACAACGTATGCTCCTTGAACAGCATTGCTGACTGGTAAGTTCATGACATAGAGAATGAGGACCGTAACAGCCAAACTTG
>Ga0247778_1000955_pt1 | contig 18386 bp, 14 predicted proteins | sample UWRJL049202B5_FD_179939 | JGI IMG/M metagenome (GOLD analysis project Ga0247778, IMG submission 179939) | Plant litter microbial communities from Arlington Agricultural Research Station in Wisconsin, United States - UWRJ-L049-202B-5 | ecosystem: Environmental > Terrestrial > Plant litter >... | reverse complement strand
TTAAAGAGCTTTTTGTGGCTACCTCCCTGGGGGGCAGCAATGGCGCACGGCTGAATCCCAAGGCGCTGACCTTCGTACAGGACTATATGAAGGAGAACTGGGACGAATTGCAGGGGATCAGGATCACGGGCAGGCCTTATTTCAACCTCATTGAAAATGTGCTGACCACATTTGGTCTGCCTAAAGAATTGAAATATCTCGCCGTGATCGAGTCCAATCTCAAATCCAGCGCCCGTTCGCGGGTAGGAGCCGTCGGTCCCTGGCAGCTGATGCCCCAAACGGCCCGCGACCTGGGTCTGAAGGTCGGCCGCGGCAATGACGAACGGAAGAATTATTACAAGAGTACCCGTGCAGCCGCCCTCTATCTTCGGGATCTCTACAATGAACTGGGTGACTGGTTGCTGGTAATTGCCGCCTATAATGGAGGCACCTCCAATGTTTACCATGCGATCCGCAAGAGCGGCAGCCGCAATTTTTGGGACCTCCAGTACTACCTCCCCGCTGAATCCAGGATCCATGTCAAAAAATTCATCGGCACTCAATATACATTTGAAGGCCAAGGCAGTGTAACGACGCTGACGCGGGAAGAGGCAAAACAGCAGCTGTCCGGATCCTCCATGTATGTATTTACGCGCAGGCTGAGCCCGGACGAGCTGGACAATTGCCGGACGGCCCCTATCTCCGGGAAGTATCTTTCCACGGTGATCGCTCGCTATATCCTGATGGACATGGCTACGTTTTCCAGGTATAATCCCGATTTCGACAAGGTAATGGCCAGCAGTAATAATTCCTATGACATGAAACTGCCGGCGGAAAAGATGGAACTGTTTGCCGCCAATAAGTACGAGATTCTCAATGAATCCGTACAGATCCTTCTGGGGGGAGGCGATACGGCAGCGAACCAATAAAAAATCGATCTATATATCTATATATTGTTACCAGGGCCCTCCCCCATCCGGAGGGCCTTTTTCATGCCTTCGGCCTTCATCATACATTCTTGATATTCAAGAACGGGGTCGCTGTAAAAGGTGATACCGGACCCAACCAGGTAAGACAGATAAGATCCCGCCTGGTTGTAGAGGATGCTGCGGATCACCACATTCAGATCAAAATCTCCTTCCGGCCTGCAATATCCTACTGCTCCGGAGAAGATACCCCGCCGGGTCCTTTCATATTGGCGGATCAGCCCCACCACCCTGTTCTTGGGCGCCCCGGTCATTGAACCCATGGGAAAGGTAGCCCGGATGGCCGCAGCAAAGCCCGTCCCCGGAGCCAGCTGGCCCCTGATCGTAGAAATCATCTGGTGTACCTGGGGGAAGCTGTAAATGCCATACAGCTCTTCCACCCGCACAGAATCCGGCAGACAGATCCGGGAAAGATCGTTCCGGACCAGATCTACCACCATCACGTTTTCCGATCGATCCTTGGCGCTCTCATATAAATGGGCCCTGCTGGCCATGTCTGCGGTCAGATCGCCGGGAAAGCGCGGAGAAGTGCCTTTAATGGGCTGCGAGACGAGGGTATCCCCTGTCCTGCGCAGATACCTTTCGGGGCTGGCGCAGAGCAGGTATTTTTCGTCTATCCGGTAAAAGGCGGAAAAAGGGCTGGGGGAGACCTTGCTGAGGTCTAACCAGGTCTGCAGGGGGTCGATTCGGGCAGGATGAGAGAAGAACTCCTGACAAAAATTGATCTCATAGCAGTCACCCCGGAGGATATGCTGCCGGAGAGCCTGGATGGTATCGAGATATTCCTCCCGTGAGAATCGTGGCTGAAAGGGGGCCAGGCGGGCGGCGCCGGGTCGGGGGGGCGCCGGGACCTCCCGGAGGATGGTCTCCCACACCGCAGCCGGGTCGGTGCCCAGACAACCGATCCGGATCCACGTATTACTCAATTCGATAACCGTCAGGGGGATAAAAAAGAAAAGGTCGGGAAAACCGATGGGGTCGACTGTCCCGCCAGGAACCCCGGGCCGGGAAGTCCCTTCAGTGGTCGGGAGCCGTGATATCGCTCCGGCGACCATGGCCTGCCCCATCCCACCGGCCGGGGCAGGCTCTGTTTCTGCTGCCAGGTCATATCCCAAATGGCCGAACAGCCAATCCCGGTGATGGGCCGTAAATTCCTCCAGCTGGTCAAATGCATTTCCAGCCTGCGCCCGAATGGACCCGGCGTCGCCGACACCCAGGAGACATTCGATGGAATGGGAAGGATGCTCGTATAAATGGTTATCCAGAAAGCAACAAATGTTGAATCGGGAAGCCCAACTCAACATTTGTCGTTTGATCCTTTCAAGATCGGTTATAGGGAATGAAATATAAGTCCTGGTCAAAGTATTAGAAGTCATCCTCTTCTTCATCGAAGCCGCTGTCGTTAAAAAGATCCAGGTCTTTGAAGTCCTCGTCGAGCCCCAGGTCGTCTTCTTCGCCGGCCTTGGTGGTCTTCTTGGAGGTGCTGCCGCCCGTACTCTTTTTTGTCTTCGATTTCGGGATATCGAATTCGTCGAAGTCAGGATCCCATTCCTCTTCTTCCTCTACTTTTTCCCATTCGTCCACTTCTTCGACGTCGTCGTCGTCTTCATCCTCGTCTTCGTCCTTTTTACTTTTGGACGATGCCTTGGAAGATTTTGCGGGGGAGGATTTTGGGGTATCAGAATCATCGTCCTCATCATCACCTTCTTCATCATCCAATTGTTTCTTGGATTTAGGAGATGCTTTTTCCGGAGTTTCCTTTGGTGATTGAGGCGCGGATTTCTTTGAACCCTTTCCCTCCTTATCAGATTTTGGTGCCATAGTCCAATAAGATTGTTCTGTAAAATTTCAGCGAAGTTTTTAATTCGCCAAATTATTTGGAATAATTTTTTTTTTAAATACCCCGGCAGCGGCGCCGGCCTGATCAAAGGTCCGAAATTAATCTATAATTCGATCAATTGGTCACGGCCGGGCCCGTTGGAAATATACGAAATTTTAACGCCCAGATATTTGTTAATATATTCAACGTATTCTTTCATCCTGAGAGGCAAGTTATCGTATTTTTTCAAAGAAGTGGTATCCGTTTTCCACCCTTGAAAGTTTTCCAATACCGGCTCGATCTTCACCCGGCTCATCTGGAAGGGGATCTCGCTGGACACTTCGTCATTGACCTTGTAGGCCGTACATACTTTCAACTCTGCAAAGGCGTCCAGTACATCCGCCTTGGTCATTACAATCTTCGTAACGCCGTTGATCATACAGGCGAATTTCAGTGCCACACCATCGATCCAGCCGCAACGGCGGGGTCTGCCGGTGGTCGCTCCAAACTCACTCCCGGTCCTTCTCAGCTCTTCCCCAGTTGCATCATCCAGTTCTGTAGGGAAAGGGCCGCTGCCGACCCGCGTACAATAGGCCTTACTGACACCGATGACATCCCTGATCTTCTGGGGAGCCACGCCCAGACCGGAACAAACGCCGGCGGAAATCGTATTGGAGGACGTGACGAAGGGAAAAGTGCCGAAATCTACATCCAGCATGCTGCCCTGTGCGCCCTCCGCCAGAACGGTCTTGCCCCTGGAGATCTTGTCGTTGATGAAATATTCCCCGTTCACGATCTTGAACTGACGCATGAATTCGAGTGCCTCAAAGAACTCTTCTTCCCATGCCGAAATATCTTCATGAAAATTAAGACCATCCAGCAGACGCTGGTGTTTGAGGCGCAGCTTGATATATTGGGTTGTGAAGCTTTTATCCAGCAGATCGCCGACCCGGAGGCCGTTCCTGCCTGTCTTATCCATATAAGCAGGGCCGATGCCTTTCAGGGTACTGCCGATCTTTTCCAGTCCTTTTGACACCTCTGACGCCTTATCCAGGGCGCGGTGCGTAGGCAGGATCAGATGGGCTCGCTGAGCGATATAGAGGTTCTTGCCGTAGTCTACGCCAAATGCGGCGACCGACTCACATTCCCTCTTCAGGGTGACAGGGTCCAGCACAACCCCATTCCCGATCAGGTTAATGGTATTCTCATGAAAAATCCCGGAGGGGATCTGGTGCAGCACGATCTTCTTATCCTTTACATATAAGGTATGACCGGCATTGGGTCCCCCCTGGAAACGGGCGATCAGATCATAGCGGGGAGCAAAATAGTCCACTATCTTTCCCTTTCCTTCATCCCCCCACTGGAGGCCTAAGATTACATCAACCATGAATGTAGCAATTTGCAGGTTATTGTTTAAAACAAGGCGGCAAAAATAGGGGAAATATTGTATCTGGTTTCTAGTTTCTGGTTCCCGGTTCCTGGTTCCTGGTTAAAATGCCCGTACAAAAATCTTTTCCAGCTTATAAAATCAACAAATAACACGAAACCAGGAACAAGAAACTTTCAGGCGGGCTCCGTGTCAAAGCGGTCAACGGAGTGGATGCCGCTCAGTTGCTTGAGCCGCTCGACCAACTCTTCCAATTCCTCCTTATCATGGACATAGATCTTTATATTGCCTTCGAAAAGGCCTTCCCTTGCCTCGATGGTCATGGCGCTGATATTGATCTTCAACTCTCCCGAGATCAGGTTGGTGATCTTATTGACGACGCCGACATCGTCCATACCGACGATCCGGACACCGGTAAGAAAAGATATTTCCTTGTTCTTGGCCCATTTGGTCTTTACGACCCGATGTCCGTAATTCGCCATCAACTTTGCCGCATTGGGACAATTGGTGCGGTGGATGGTCAGGCCTTTTCCAACGGATACAAAACCAAATACGTCATCACCGGGAATAGGCTTGCAACAATTGGCCAGGGTATAAACGATCCGGTCGCTGCTCTCCCCGAAAATGATAAGTTCGGTATCCTTGGATGGTTTTGAGGAAGTGCTGGTTTCCGCGGCACGTGGATCGATCAGCGGCTTGACGGGCCGGGGAGGTTCCAGGCGGTCGCCTAACAACTGAAATTCCTTCAATTCCTTCAGATCCACATTTTTTACCGACACCTGATAAAAGAAATCCAAAGAAGAATTGAGTTTATAAAAGGTGGTCAGTACGTCGATATTATGCTGGTTATAGGCCGCACCGAAATTTTCCAGCTTGCGCTGCACAACATATTTTCCTTCATCCGCAATTTTTCGTTTTTCTTCCTTCAGGGCATCCTTGATCTTGGTCTTGGCTTTCGCCGTCACCACGATATCCAGCCAGTCCTCTTTGGGTTTCTGCTTGCTGGATGTGATGATCTCCACCTGGTCGCCGCTGCGCAGCTTGTGACTGAGAGGGACCAGTTTGTGATTCACTTTGGCGCCGATACATTGCACCCCAATGGCACTGTGAATGGAAAAGGCGAAATCGAGGGCAGTGGATCCTACAGGCAGCATCTTGACATCTCCCTTCGGCGTATAGACGTAAATTTCCTCCGCCAGAAAACTGGTCTTGAAATCCTGGAGGAAATCGATGCTGTCGTTGTCTTCTGTATTCAGTACTTCGCGGATCTGCTGGAACCATTTATCGAACCGGCTCTCGTCGGCTGCGCCCTCTTTATATTTCCAATGCGCGGCCAGTCCTTTCTCCGCGATCTCATTCATCCGCTTGCTGCGGATCTGCACTTCCACCCATTTCCCCTGGGGGCCCATCACCGTCGTGTGCAGAGCCTCATAGCCATTTGACTTGGGATTACTCAGCCAATCCCGCAACCGTTCAGGCGAAGGATTGTATTCGTCGGTGACCATTGAATAGACTTTCCAGCATTCTTCTTTTTCCTTTTCGGGGATGGAGTTGAGGATGACCCGGATCGCAAAAAGATCATAGACCTCTTCAAAGGCTACTCCTTTTTTGCGCATTTTATTCCAGATGGAATGAATGCTCTTGGGCCGGCCATAGATATCGAAATTGAATCCACCCTTATCCAGTTTGTCTTTCAGCGGCTTTATAAATTCGTTGATATAACGGGACCTTTCCCTTTTCGTCTCCGAGAGTTTACGGGCGATCTCCCGGTATTCTTCCGGCTCTAAATATTTCATGGCCAGGTCTTCCAGTTCAGTCTTGATATTATACAGACCCATCCGATGGGCCAGGGGTGCGTATACATAGACCGTTTCGGATGCGATCTTCAGTTGCTTTTCCCTTTTCATGCTGTCCAGGGTACGCATGTTATGAAGACGGTCGGCAAGTTTGATAAGGATGACCCTGGGATCGTCGGTCAGCGTCAGCAGGATCTTCTTGAAGTTCTCTGCCTGTCGGGAGGCATTGACATCGATGACATTGGAGATCTTCGTCAGACCATCGACGATGCGGGCGATCTCGCCACTGAATTCCCTTTCAATATCCTCCAGGGTGATGTCCGTGTCTTCCACAGTATCATGTAAAAGGGCGCAAATAGTGGACCTGACCCCCAGGCCGATCTCTTCCGAGCAGATCCTGGCAACAGCCAGAGGATGGAGGATATAAGGTTCCCCGCTCTTTCGCCGCATGGTCTTATGAGCTTCCGCGGCCATTTCAAAGGCCACCCGCAGCAATTCCTTGTCGCCGGTCTTCAGTTTCGGCTTCAAGGCCCGGAGCAGGGCACGATATTCCCTGAGGATCAATTTCTTCTCCTGGTCTTCCGTAAGATTGTATTTTGGTATCGCTGCTACAGTTTCCATGTCCATACTTTACGAATTTACAAAAAAAAGCGCTAGTTTTGCAGCCTTTCGCGGCGAAACTAACCACGAATTGCAAGGGAAATGTCTTTTTGGCAGGACCTGCGCAATTGAACATCCACTGCGGGCGTGGCGAAATTGGCAGACGCACTAGACTTAGGATCTAGCGCCGCAAGGCATGTAGGTTCGACCCCTATCGCCCGCACATTTAAAAACACCATTGGATAATCATCCAGTGGTGTTTCTGTTTCGATGCTTTTCCGTTCCAATAAAAGTTTTTATCTTTCTTTCAAACATAGACCTTCCATCATGAAAAGCTCTTCAAAGATCGCCTGGATCATCGCCATTTTATTCGTTTGCAACCAGCCATTTGTTGCGGCACAGACCAGGCACGCCATCCCGGACAGCGTCATGCAGAACATTACTTTTCTCGGCATGGATTTCAGCCAGGCCAAATACATCGGGCCTCCCAGCCAGCATAAAGGGGTACCGGAATTCACGAATGACGAGTTCAGGGAAAGATATACCACCGCGTGGAACCGGCTGTTCATCGACGAGCCCAAAAAATACGACGTGGCCAAAATGGTCCTGCGCCCATCCGTAAAATATGCCTTGGATGTAACCGAAAAAGCCAATGCCGGGATAAAAAAGGAATTCTCCGGATACTCCGCCAGTGAGTTTGCGACCCTCGATGTAAAGAAGATCATCGACCTGGTCAGCGCCTATGATTTCCAGGGCAGGACAGGCACAGGCCTGATATTTTTCGTGGAAGGAATGAATAAGGATCTCAGAGAGGCCGGGGCATGGGTGACCCTGGTAGACATGTCCACAAAAAAAGTATTGTCCACAACCTATGCGACAGGCAAATCCGGCGGATGGGGATTCAGGAATTATTGGGCAAATTCCTGGCTCATCATTATGAAAAAGACAGAAGCCGATTTCAGGAATTTTAAGAACTGATTGGCTTAGCTCAGGTTTAAGTTAGATTTTATTTCCCCGTACGACCCTTACAAGGAGGTCCCGCCTCTTCATTCAGGTCTCTATTTCTCCCTATACCTGAAACAAATTATTACAAATTTTACCCCATATCCTTTACAAATTATTACTAATTTTACCCCATATCCTTTACAAATTATTACAAATTTTACCCCATATCTGTTACAAATGATTAATTTTCAAAGGGATATAATTAAAGATTTAGAAAGCTGGAAAAGAAGCCCAACCCGCAAGCCATTGCTCCTCAGAGGAGCGAGACAGGTCGGAAAAACTACTGTCGTAAACATTTTTGCAGAACAGTATGAGCAATATATCTATCTCAACCTCGAGCAATCAGGCAAAGATCTGGGGTTTACAGATTATGGGAAGGTGAACGACTTACTGGAAAAGATATTCTTTTTGAATAATAAGGACATCGGCAAGCTGAACACGACATTACTGTTCATAGACGAGATCCAGGAAGTTCCAGGCGCCCTCAATATGCTGCGTTATTTTTATGAAGAAGTCCCGAACCTCAACGTCATCGCAGCCGGATCACTCCTGGAAACAGCAATAAACGGCCAGACAAAAATACCCGTGGGAAGGGTGGAATACAAAGTGGTCCGGCCTTTCTCTTTTCATGAATTCCTTTTAGCAATGGGAGAAACCAGGCTGGCAGACGAGCTGCTAAAAGTCCCCGCCAGAGACTTTACCCATCCCAAAATGTTGCAATGGTTCAACACGTATGTTTTAATAGGCGGCATGCCGGAAGTCATCAAACATTATGCGGCCAACCGAAACCTGCTGGCCCTTGGAGATATCTATCAATCATTATTGCAGTCCTATATTGAAGATGTAGAAAAATATGGCAGAAATGGTAATATCATAAATATCATCCGTCACATTATCAGCAATAGTTTTTTGGAAGCCGGCAACCGGATTAAATTCCAGCATTTTGGCAACTCCAATTACGGCTCGCGGGAAGTAGGGGAATGTATGCAGACTTTACAAAGAGTAATGTTGTTACATCTGGTATATCCTACTACCAATACTCACCTTCCTATCGTGGCAGACAAAAAGAAATCTCCCAGGCTACAGGTACTCGATACAGGCATGCTCAATCATTTTGCAGGATTACAAAAAGACCTATTGAGCGGAAATGAACTCGACAACATATATAAGGGTAAGGTCGTGGAACATATCGTTGGGCAGGAATTACTGGCCGCCAGGTATAACATTCTGAACGAGCTGCATTTCTGGGTCAGGGAAAAAGCGAACGCCACGGCTGAAGTCGATTTTGTAATACCGCATGACGGCCTGATCATTCCAATTGAAGTAAAATCAGGCGCAGCAGGCACCCTACGTTCACTCCATGCATTTATGGATGCAACCGGTCATGACTATGCCATTCGTTTATACGGAGGACCCATTAAAACAGATCGGGTACAGACCCTAAAAGGTAAACCCTATACCCTTTTAAGCCTTCCTTATTATCTTGCCGGTAGAATGGAGGAGTATTTGGATTGGATGAAGAATGCGGCCAAGGGCGCGTAGTACCACAAGGTCACAACGGGATCCTGCTCTCCCGTTTCAGGGTCTCCAACACAATGATGGATTGCAGTTTGGCAATATTCGGGACCTCTCCCAACTGCGCTACAAAGAACCGCCGGTAAAAAGCCATATCCGGCACAATGACCTTGATCATAAAATCATGTTCGCCGCCAATCACGTGCAGCTCCACCACTTCCGGAAAAGAGGTGATCTTCCCGATGAATTCCCCCCCGAGACGGGTGGAATGTTCCTTCAGGGTGATGTTCACAAAGAAGACGATGAACTGCCCGATCTTATCCGTATTGATCACGGCAGCATAATGATCGATGATGCCCGCCGACTCCAATCGCTTCAGCCGCTCGTGGATCGGTGTCGTAGATAATCTGACCTTTTTCGCCAGTTCGCGAACAGAGAGCTTGCCATCGGCCTGCAGCAGATTCAGGATCTGGATATCGACGGCGTCCAATTCAAAAACGCCGGAGGGAAGTTCTCTTTTCATGCGTGTTCTTCTTTAAAAAATTACAACCGTTACAAAAAATGGCAAATTAAATAACAAACGTCATAAAATAACATTTTATGTAGAACAACGCGTTGATCCCGCTACTTTGCAACCGGGAAACTAAAATCCCTTCCATATGCAAGATCCAAATCGTCGCCCTCCCCTTTTCAATTCCCGACAACGGATCATTCTCTGGCTGGCCTGTTCGGCGGTATTTTTCGAAGCCTTCGATGTCTCCATCGTCAACCTGGCCCTGCCTGCTATAGGAAAGGACTTCCATGTACCACTCGCGTCCGCACAATGGGTGCAGACTCTTTATCTCATCGCCTTTGGGGGATTTCTCCTGCCGGGGGGTCGACTTTGTGATCATGCCGGCAGCCGGCGTATATTCCTCATTGGAATGTTCGTTTTCGGCGCCTCCTCAGCCCTGGCCTTCATCAGTCATTCCTTTCCCCTGCTGCTGCTGGCCCGGGCCAGTCAGGGGATCGGCGCTGCACTCGCCATCCCTGGCAGCATCTCCCTGCTATCGCGGTATTTTTCCGAAGGCTCCCAGCGGCAGAACGCCATCGGGACCTTCGGTGCATTTGCAGCAGTTGGTTTTGCCGGGGGATTGGCCGGGGGCGGACTGATCGCATCTGTCCTGGATTGGCATTGGATCTTTGGTGTGAATGTCCCCGTGCTTCTGCCGGTATGGTTGGCCGGCTATTTCCTTATTCCGCGGGAGGAGGTCCTTGCAAAGGGATCCCTCAATCTGTTGAAGGCCTCCTGGCTGACGGCTACACTCCTGTTAATTTGCTATACCATCCACCAGTTGCCCCTATTGGGCCGGACCCTCTGGCCCTGCCTGCTGACGGCCTTACTGTCCGGTGCGCTGTTCCTGATGGATGACCGGCGGCAGCGCCGGCCCTTCTTCTCCAGGGGTCTCTATCCCTCCGGCCATGGATACCGGGCACTGGCCGCCTCTTCCATTCTGGGAGCCTGTTTTTTGGGGTTTATCTTTCTGGTGACGGCCGGATTTTACCAGGTCCTGCAATGGGATGCCCGTGCCACAGGTCTCCTTTTTTTCCCTTATAGTATTGCTTCGGCCGGGGTCTCCAGGTTCCTGCTACCGGTCCTGTTCAAACGCCTGGGAATTGCAGGCGTGGCGCAATTGTCGCTGGTCCTCTTGCTGGCCGGTATCCTCTTGCTGCTCACCGGGATCGGCACCGGCCAGCTGGTCTATTTCCTCCTGGCGCTCTTTCTGGTCAACAGCCTTGCTATTGCCATCGGCTATCCGGCCTTGTCCATATTGTCCCTCTCGGACGTCCCCACCGATCGCCAGGGTATCGCGGCAGGTCTGCAGGCAGCCATTTATACGACCGGAACGGGTGTGGGATTATCCCTGATCGGTCTCTGCCTGCTGTCTGTGACGGAAGGGCCCATGGCGCTGGGACTCAGCCTGCCTTGTATGGTGATGGCGCTATTATCCGCCTTCGGCGTGCTGTTACTCGCCGCAAAAGGATCCGGCCGTTCCGGGGTTTAGCCCGCGCGACGGTTGGCGCGCAGCAATTTATTCCGTCCTGCATCGATCACATGGTTCAGGTCATAGCTGAGGGTAAGCCTGAAATTCCGGGTCTGTGTGGAACTATAGCTCTCCTGGTTGAATCCGTTACCATAAGTGGTGCTGAGGCTTTGCTGCTGGACAAAAGGATCGGTGATATTCAGCGTGACGATAAATTTCCGGTCGAAGAATTTTCGCTGGATACCCATATTCATGCTGACATAACCGGAGGAATTGCCCTGGGGATTGGCGTACCTGTTGAGCAGGAAACTGCCGGTAATATTCCAGAGCCGGGTAGGCGTATAGGTACAGTTGAAATTGGAATAAAGAGAGCCCCCGTCATGATAGTTATTGGTCTGGTGATCGAAGGTGCTGTATTGAGAAAAGGTATAGCTGGCTCCTGCGTTCAACCTGAAAGCCCGGGAGAAGGTATACCCGGTCCAGGTGCTGGTAGAATACTCCTTCCGGTCACTGATGTTCCGCCAGGTGGTCTGCGTAACGCCATCGGGCAACAAGGTCTGGATCTGGCTGAAAATATCCTGTACCTTATTATAGCTGATGCTGTAGTTGAGATAGAATTTTGAAGTATTCTTCCCCACATAGCATTCGAAATTATCCGAGAGAGATGCCTGCAGAGCCGGGTTGCCAAACCGGAGATTATAGGGATCGGAATAGTCGATACTGGGATTCAGCTCGTTGATCCCAGGTCTGCGGATCGTCCGGCGATAGACCATCGTGATGCTCCACTGACTTTCCCAGGTCTTATTGAAATTGGCGAAGGGCAGCCAGTCCCAGTAATGGTTGGCCGTATCCCTTTTTAGCGAAAACAGATCGAATGCCACCCCGGTCCGCTCCACGGCCGTTCCTGCCGTCAGGGTATAACCCTTGCCGAACACCTGGCGCAGCGAGCCCTTGAGGTCTGTCACAGTCTGTGTAAACCGGAGATAGCTGCTCAGCGGATCGCTGAGTACCCAGCTACTGTCCGGTTGGTGAAGGAATTTTGTCGTCACGTCGATCCTGTTCCCGCTGTAATTATAGAAGGACCCGAGATAGAGAAATGTCTTCTGCCCGATCAGGGGCTTGTTATAGTCGGCACGGACATTATATCCTTTTATACGGCTGTCATTTTCCTGCTGCTGGATGGAGTCTGTTCCGGTTGGAGTATGATCGGGATAAAAATAGGCCTGGTTAAAATCCCTTCTGACACGGTTATCCGAATAATCATAGGACGCGATGATCTGCAGGTCCTCTCCCGGCTGGCTGCCCCGGTGCCGGTAGGTGAGGCTGAAGTTGGGGTTGGAATTGCTGCCTTTACTGAGTTTATCACGATCACTCAGCTGCTCTATACTGCCCGTATGATTGATATTGGTGTACTCCGTCAGGCTGTGGTTCCGGAAATCATTCCGGTTAAACTGAATGACGGCATTCAGGGAATTATTTTTATCCAGGTCATAGTCCACGCTTAGCCGTCCGTTGGGCCGGGTGTTCCGGTTGCGGTAGGAATTGGTGGTATTGAGAAAATTGGTTGAGTCGGCGTAGATATTTTCTCTTTTCGAATAGCCATCACCCTTATACAGGTTATATCCTTCTCCGCCGCTGAGATTGATCGCCCATTTCCTGTCCCGGTAATTGCCGTTGAAGCCTGCGCCGGTCTCTCCCCGGGTGCCGCCATAGATACTCAATCTTCCCCCGATGCCTATCTTTCCCTTACGGGTTGTGATATTGATCACGCCCCCCTCTTCATTGGCATATTGCGGTGGAGGGTTGGTCATCACCTCTATCTTTTCGATCATATTCCCCGGCAGGGCATCCAGGAGGTCCTGTAGTTGACGGGCGTTGAGGTTGACGGGCTTCTCATCGATCAGCACTTTCGGCTGTTTGCCTCTTACTGTGAGATTGCCATCGGCATCCGTGCTGACCAGAGGAACATTCTTTAATAATTCATTGGCGCTGGCGCCTGCGCTGAGGGGGGATTCGGCCGCATTGAAAGTGAGATTACCCGCCTTGCTCTGGATGAGGGGTTTTTCCGCATAGACGATCGCCGCCTGCATTTCCCCCATCTTCGGGGACAGCTTCAGGTCATTCAGGCTAAAATCGTTCCGGTCCGGGCGCAAACGTATGCTGTCGATGGAAAGTGTATTGAAACCTATGTTGGAGATCCTGAGGCGATAAACCCCCGTCTCCAGGTTAGAAAAGACGAATTCGCCCGTAGCATTGGTGATGACCGACCTTGCCGCCCTGGCGGGGTCCGTCAGAGAGACCAGGTCCACTGTCGCAGCCGCCAGGGCCTTACCGGTGGATTCTTCCAGTACATTGCCCGCGATGATGCCCCCGCGTCCGGAGGGCTGCTGGGCCTTTAGGGTGCCGGGCGTCACGATCCCTGCCAGCAGAAAAGAAAGGATCCACAAAAATGATCCGGGGAAAAGAGCCTTATGGTGGACGGGGTCAGCGTGAACCTTCATGCTGCAAAAATAACCCTACACCTTAATTATGGGGTTAATTTATGATTAATGGTGGTTTAAAAGGCGGAAAGGGGGAATAAACATAAAATTATGTAACTTTGCAGCCCGTTTTAAATTAATATATATTATGGCTACAGTAACCAGGGAGAATATCGGGCTTCTGACGGACAAGATCACCGTCAAGATAGCAAAGGGTGATTATCTGCCTTCTTTCGAGAAAGCACTGAAAAATTATGGCAAGCAGGCAAATATTCCCGGCTTCCGCAAAGGCATGGTTCCCGCCGGCCTGATCAAGAAGATGTATGGCAATTCGGTGTTTACCGACGAGGTGTTAAGGACCGTTGAAAAAGAATTGACCACTTATATGTCCGCGGAGAAATTGGAGATCTTCGCCCAGCCATTACCCTTGCCGGAAAATGATGCCCGGCAGATCGATATCAGCAAGCCGGATGACTATTCCTTTGCTTTCGAAGTAGGTTTGAAACCCGACTTTAACCTGGCAGACCTGGCCAATGCCCCCCTTACCCGCCTGAAAGTGGATGTGACCGAGGCCATGATCGATGAGGAAGTGGAACGTCAACAGACCCGGAATGGCAAAATGACCGAACCAGGAACGGTAGAAAGTGACGAAAACGTCCTGAACCTCCATTTCGAAGAGACGGACGAGAACGGTCAGCCGGTCGCTGGCGGCATCAATAAAGACAACTCCCTGCTGGTCAAATACTTTAACGAATCAACCCGTCCCAAATGGATCGGCCTGAAAAAAGATGACAGCCTGGTGATCCGGCTCTCTTCGGCCTTCGACCAGAAAGAAAGAGAATGGGTCCTGGGTGACCTGGGCCTGGCCAAGGAAGACGCCGCAGCAGCAGATAAGTATTTCAAAGCGACCATTACAAAGGTAGGACTGATCGAAAAATCCGAATTGAATGAGGATTTCTTTAAGACGGTCTACCCCAATAAGGAATTAAAGACCCTGGAAGATTTCCGCGATCATATCCGGGAAGAGATCCAGGGTTATTGGAACAGCCAAAGTGGCAACCAGCTGCAGCATACCCTTTACCATGTCCTGCTGGACCAGACAAATATCGAATTTCCCGAGGCATTCCTGAAAAGATGGATGCAGACAGGCGGCGAAACGCCCAAGAGCCAGGCGGAAGTCGAACAGGAATTCCCCGCCTTTGTCAGTCAGCTGAAATGGACCCTGATCGTGGACAAGATCACCCGTGAGAGCGGTATCGATGTCACCCAGGACGATATCCGTGCATTCGCAAAACAACAGCTGATGGGCTATATGGGCGGCATACAGGGAGGCGGAGACGACCAGCCCTGGATCGCAGACTATGTGAACCGTATGATGCAGGACAAGAAATTCGTGGAAGATACCGTCAACAGGATCCAGACCGAAAAAGTCTTTGGCTGGGCCGAGACGCAGATCCATCCCACAGAAAAGGCCATCAGCCGGGAAGAGTTCCAGCATATGCAGGAAGAACATCAGCACCACCACCATTAGTCGATAAGATACTCCCTGGAGGGTCTCCCAGATTGGGGGACCCTCTTTTTTTACTGCAACTCTGTCAGTTTTTTGGCAGTTTGAAAGTTTGGACGGAGATTTGAAAGGAAGTTTGCAGGCCTATAAGAATGATCGGAATTAAAACATTTGAAAAATAAGACTATGAATCCAGTAAATGAATTCGAGAAGTATGCTGTGAAACACCGCGGGATTTCCAGTAATACCCTGAACGATTATAACAAGTACGTTGTTACCAACCTCACCCCGAACATTATTGAAGAAAGGCCGATGAATGTAGCCGTCATGGATGTCTACAGCCGGCTCATGATGGACCGTATCATCTTTTTGGGTTACCCCATCAATGACGAAGTGGCCAATATTGTCACGGCCCAGCTCCTTTTCCTGGACAGTACGGACCGTCACAGGGATATCCAGATGTATATCAATTGCCCCGGGGGCAGCGTATATTCCGGATTGGGAGTATATGATACCATGCAGTATGTAACCCCGGACGTTTCAACGATCTGTATCGGTATGGCAGCATCCATGGGACAGGTCCTGATGTGCGCCGGCACCAAGGGCAAGCGTACGGCTTTGAAGCACAGCCGGATCATGATGCACCAGCCCAGCGGCTCTATCGGCGGACAGGCCACGGACATCGAGATCACGGTCACCGAGATCAAGAAGCTGAGAAAGGAACTCTATGATATCACTGCCTACCACACCGGGAAAACCGCCAAACAGATCGAAAAAGACAGTGACCGCGACTATTGGCTGACGGCTCTGGAAGCCAAGGAATACGGATTGGTGGATGAGGTCCTGCTGCTGAACCCCCGTAAGGAAAAACAGGACTAGTTCCATTGATGCCGGAAATAAATAATTACCCATAAAATCAGAAAGAATGAATTATTCAAAATACATGGCGCAGCCCTATCGAATGGATGACGAACCCGACGAAAAGGAATCAAAAGAAGAAAAAAACCCTGACCTCGGCATGTTGGCAAAAAAGATGGAAAAGCTCTTTTTTGAGAACAGGAGTGTAGAATTATGGGGACCTGTCGATGATCGCAGCGCCAAAGAAGTAGTAACGAAATTACGCCTGCTGGACGCAGATAAACCCGGTGAAGAGATCAAGTTCTTTATCAACAGTCCCGGGGGTGTCGTAACCTCGGGTATGGTTATCTATGACACGATGAAAATGCTGAAGAGCCCAGTCAGCACCATTTGCATGGGTTTGGCGGCTTCCATGGGCAGTATCCTGCTCAGTGGCGGCGTAAAAGGCAGAAGGTTTGTTTACCCTCACTCCGAGATCATGATCCACCAGCCCAGCCTGGGCGGTTATATGCAGGGTGTCAGCATAGACCTCGAGATCACAGCGAAACAGACCAAACGTGTAAAAGAGATCAGTGCCCGGATCCTGGCAGAAAACTGCGGTAAGAAATTTGAACAGATCCTCAAAGATTTCGATCGCGATTACTGGATGGATGCCAAAGAGGCGATCGAATACGGTATTGTTGACCAGGTGATAGATAAATTATAATTACAACAAGCTGACGAGTAGTCACTTAACTTATATTTAGTGGAAAAAACCGTTACCATGGTAACGGTTTTTTCCACTATACTGGCATAATCCAATAAGTTGGGTAACTTTGTAGCTCAACCCGATAATAAGAGATAATGGCAAAAAACACCTTGCATTGTTCTTTCTGCGGCCGCAACAGGGATGAAGTAAAAATCCTGATTGCCGGACAAGAGGGGCATATTTGTGAGAACTGTGTGGAACATGCGCAGGAGATCATCCAGCAGGAGCTCATGATCCGGGAGGATACGCCCGGTGGCAGCCCTTTCAAACTCACTGTAAAGAAGCCCATAGAGATCAAGCGGATCCTCGATGAATATGTCATCGGTCAGGATGACGCAAAAAAAGTGCTGTCCGTAGCGGTTTATAATCACTACAAACGGCTTCAACAAAAAGTAGTCGAGAACGAAGTTGAGATCGAGAAGAGCAATATTATCATGGTAGGTGAGACCGGCACGGGTAAGACCCTTTTGGCAAAAACCATCGCCAAATTGCTGAATGTACCTTTCGCCATCGTGGATGCCACGGTATTTACAGAGGCCGGCTATGTGGGAGAAGATGTGGAGAGCATACTTACCCGCCTCTTGCAGGTCTGTAATTACGATGTAGCTGCGGCGGAAAGAGGCATCGTATACATCGATGAGATCGACAAGATCGCCCGTAAAGGAGATAATCCCTCCATTACCCGTGATGTCAGCGGTGAAGGCGTTCAACAGGGGCTCCTGAAGCTGTTGGAAGGAACGGATGTACTGGTACCTCCCCAGGGCGGCAGGAAGCATCCTGAACAGAAGCTGATCAAGATCAATACTCAGAACATTCTTTTTGTCTGCGGCGGCGCCTTTGACGGAGTAGATAAGATCATCGCCCGCAGGATCAATACCAATGCCATTGGATTCAACGTAAACAAAGAGCAACAGGAACTGGCCAAAAAGAACCTGCTGCAATATGTGAATGCGCCGGATCTGAAATCATTCGGTCTTATTCCCGAATTGCTGGGCCGTCTGCCCGTGGTGACCCATCTGGATCCCCTGGACAAGACCACCCTTCGTTCGATCCTTACCGAACCTAAGAACTCCCTGATACGCCAATACAAGAAATTATTCGACCTGGAGGGCATCGCGCTCAGCTTTGATGACGATGTATTCGATTTCATGGTGGACAAAGCCCTGGAATTCAAACTGGGGGCCCGCGGTCTGCGCAGCATCTGTGAGAGCATCCTCACCGACGCCATGTTCGATCTTCCTTCTGCGAAGGAAACGAAGTTTCACCTGGACCTCGAATATGCACGGAAGAAATTTGACAAGAGCAAGATGAATCTGCTGAAAGTAGCTTAACTATCTGAACGACCTGCCCTGTGGCAGGTCGTTTTCTTTTAAACATATCATATGCAGGAATTGATCGATCGCATGAAGACGGAGGGGCTGACAGAAGAGCAGGCTTATAAAGCTATAGAAGTCATAAAATCTTTCTCCAAGGAAAAATTCCCCCTTTTTGCCGGGGCGATCGATAAGCTTTTTGATAAATACGGCACGAAACCGGAAGACGACTTCATGCCGTAACCCTTATGGGTTATTTCAGCACTTCCCGGGCGATCACCAGCTTTTGAATTTCGGAGGTGCCTTCCCCAATCGTACATAATTTACTGTCGCGGTAAAATTTTTCCACCGGAAAATCCTTGGTGTATC